>Ga0315289_10005536_pt1 | contig 18662 bp, 10 predicted proteins | sample YL17G11_40_MG_FD_203452 | JGI IMG/M metagenome (GOLD analysis project Ga0315289, IMG submission 203452) | Sediment microbial communities from Yellowstone Lake, YNP, Wyoming, USA - YL17G11_40 | ecosystem: Environmental > Aquatic > Freshwater > Lake > Sediment | place: USA: Wyoming | collected...
GTGGGACATAAAGGACGAATGACGGAAGGATTGCCGGTGAAGCCGCCGTTCAGGCTCTGAAAGTCTACGTGGACTTACGAATCGTGCCCCAGATAGTACCCGAGGAATTTGGTTCTCAGGGTAACGTATTACTATAATATAATTTAATTCGTTTTTCAAATTGGTTAGCGATCCCAAATCCCGATATAGAAATTGAGAGATGTATGCTTTGCGGGATTTAGGAGAATTTTTTGAATGAAAAGTGTTTGGTGCCAGGAAACGGTAATTAGGTATTTAACACTCGGGGCCAAACTTTCAAAATTCAGTTTGCGATTTCAACCCATTGAACCCATTGAGTTAAGGGAGAGGTACCTATCGACAAAAGGATTCCAAGGACGAAGATTGGAATTGAGAATGGAATCGTCGAACTCCGACTAAGGGGAGGGTACCTTAAATTCTGGGGGAGGTCTCCTGCACGCGAGGGACTTCAAGGGAAGCCGCTGAGCGTTCGATACGGTGATGGTATTCCTGGATGGAAGTCACAGACATTCCTCTTTTCAAGGATTCGATCCCATTAACCAATGCTTCCGCACCGAAGAGAGTGGTGACACAGGGGATGTTGTGGGCCACGGATTCACTTCGTATGGCCACTTCATCTGCTTTGGGTTTCTTTCCACTCGGGGTATTGATGACCAGATCGATCTCTCCGTTTTTAATTCGATCAACAATATCTGGCCTTCCTTCCCCGACCTTGAACACGGTTTGGACAGGGATCCCATTGTTGGCCAGAACCTTAGCCGTTCCTTTGGTGGCCACAATCTCAAACCCCAGATCAATCAATTTCTTGGCAACAAAGATGATGGACCGTTTGTCCTTGTTCATGACGCTGATGAAGACCCTTCCCTTCAGAGGGATATTGAGTCCGGCGCCAATTTGGGATTTGGCAAAGGCCATTCCAAAATCGGTGTCAATCCCCATCACTTCTCCTGTCGATTTCATCTCCGGGCCCAGCACGGTATCGATCCCGTAAAAACGGTTAAAGGGAAAGACCGATTCTTTGACAGCCATATGACGGATTTCAACCTCTCTGTCGATGCCGAGCTCATGGAGTCGTTTTCCCACCATCACCTTGGCTGCAACCTTGGCCCATGGAATCCCTGTGGCCTTACTGATAAAAGGAACAGTTCGGGAAGCCCTTGGGTTGACTTCGAGGATATAGACGACGTCGTTTTTGATGGCATATTGAATATTCATCAAACCCACGACCTGGAGGTCCTTGGCCAAGGCATAGGTGTTCTGTTTGAGCTGTTCGACCAATTCGTCGCTCAAGGAAAAAGGAGGTGTGACGCAGGCGCTGTCTCCGGAATGGATCCCGGCCTGCTCGATATGTTCCATAATGCCAGCGATAATACAGGATTCCCCATCCGCCACGGCATCGACATCGATCTCAATCGCATCTTCCAAAAACTTATCGATCAGGATGGGATGTTCGGAAGAAGCCTCCACCGCACGGCGAACGAAACCTTCTAAGGATGGTTCATCGTAAACGATTTCCATGGCCCTTCCCCCTAAAACATAGGAAGGTCTCACGATAACTGGATAACCGATCTCATCCGCAATTCTCTTGGCCTCGTCTATCGATTTGGCCGTACCATTGAGGGGTTGGATGAGACCCAGCTTTTTCAGAAGGGCCTGGAAACGTTTTCGATCCTCAGCCCGATCGATATTTTCAGGACTCGTTCCGATGATCTTCGCTCCCATCCTCTCCAAGGGGAGAGCCAGATTGAGAGGGGTCTGGCCTCCGAATTGGACGATCACGCCATCGGGTTTTTCGATATCAATAATATGGAGGACATCCTCGAGGGTGAGGGGTTCAAAATAGAGTTTATCCGAGGTGTCATAGTCTGTTGAAACAGTTTCTGGATTGGAGTTGACCATGATTGTTTCATACCCCAGCTCTTTTAGAGCGAATGAGGCATGGACGCAGCAATAGTCGAATTCAACCCCTTGGCCGATCCGGTTGGGTCCTCCTCCCAGGATCATCACCTTCTTCCTCGAAGAGATTTTCGATTCATCCTCCGTTTCATAAGTGGAGTAATAATAAGGGGTATAGGCTTCAAATTCCGCTCCACAGGTGTCCACCAATTTGTAAGTGGGAAGAATACCTTTCTCCTTCCTCATGTTTCGGATGGCCGTTTCATCAACGCCGATAAGATATCCTAATTGGAAATCAGAGAAGCCAAATTCCTTTGCCTTCCTTAAAAGGGCTTCTGGAAGGCGAAGTTGATGTGGGATTTGAATTTTCCAGAGTTCGAGGTCTTTCACCTTTGTTCCATAGGACTGTATCTCTTTTTCAAGATCGACGATCTCCTGAATATTGGTGAGGAACCAGGGATCGATCTTTGTCAAATCGTAGACCTCCTCAATTTTCATTCCCAGGAGCAAGGCCTGCCGGATCGTGAAGATCCTTTCCGCAGTTGGAGTGGAGAGATTTTTTCTGACCTCTTCAAGGGTTTGCTCCCGAAGAGCATCGTTGAGCGTTTCTGTAGAAAAGGGGAATTTATCTTTGCCGTCCGCTCCCAGACCCCACCTCCCAATCTCTAAAGAGCGAAGACCTTTTTGAAGAGCCTCTTTGAAGGTTCGACCGATCGCCATCGTCTCACCGACCGACTTCATTGAGATGGTCAAGGTAGGGTCTGCTCCTGGAAATTTTTCAAAGGTGAATCTTGGAATCTTCACCACACAATAGTCGATGGTGGGTTCAAAAGAGGCGGGCGTCTTCTTCGTGATGTCATTAGGAATCTCGTCGAGCGTGTAACCGACAGCCAACTTGGCCGCAATCTTAGCAATGGGGAATCCAGTGGCTTTGGAAGCCAGGGCAGAAGACCGGGAGACCCTTGGGTTCATCTCAATGATGACTATTCGTCCATCCTCAGGACGAATCGCAAATTGAATGTTCGACCCTCCTGTCTCGACACCAATCTCCCGGATGGCCCGGATCGCTGCATCCCTCATCCTCTGATATTCTTTATCCGTCAGGGTTTGGGCCGGCGCCACAGTGATGCTATCCCCCGTATGGATGCCCATCGGATCAAAATTTTCAATGGAGCAGATGACCACGACATTGTCGTTGAGATCCCTCATCACCTCCAGTTCAAACTCCTTCCAACCGAGGACAGACTCCTCGATCAGAATCTCTCCGATCATGCTCCATTCAAGTCCACGAGCAGCCAACTCATCAAACTCTTCGATATTATAAGCGACGCCTCCACCTGTTCCACCCAATGTGAAACTGGGTCGGATGATCAGGGGGAAACCAATCTCTTTCGCTACTTTTAGGGCCTCTTTCAAAGAATAGGCCAACCCACTTCTGGGAAGATCGAGGCCAATCCTTTTCATCGATTCCTTAAAGAGGTTTCGATCTTCTCCTTTCTTAATGGCCTCATACTTGGCCCCGATCATTTGGACGCCATATTTCGCAAGGACACCGGACTCATAGAGGACGACGGAGATGTTGAGACCGGTCTGACCTCCGAGAGTGGGGAGAAGGGCATCCGGCCTCTCCCGCTCTATGATCTTTTCTAATATTTCCGGGGTGATCGGTTCGATATAAGTGCGATCGGCCATCTCTGGATCGGTCATGATCGTTGCAGGGTTGGAATTGACCAATACCACCTCAAACCCTTCCTCCTTCAACGCCTTACATGCCTGAGTCCCAGAGTAGTCAAATTCGCAGGCTTGACTGATCACGATGGGCCCTGAGCCGATGATGAGAATCCTTTTGATGTCGGTCCGTTTAGGCATAAAAGATCGCTTCCTCCCGCCTCTATCGGTTTTCCGTTGAATGCTTCTCCATCATCTTTGTAAATTCGTCGAAAAGGTTTTGTGTGTCGTGAGGACCTGGTGAAGCCTCGGGATGATACTGTACTGAAAAGATCGGTAGTCTCTTGTGCCTCATCCCTTCCAGGGTATGGTCATTGAGATTGATTTGGGTCAATTCGATCTCATCTGGATTCAAGGAATTGGGGTCCACACAGAATCCATGGTTCTGAGAAGTGATCATCACCCTTCCAGTTTTAAGATCTTTGACGGGTTGATTGGCTCCTCGATGGCCGAATTTCAACTTAAAGGTCTTTCCTCCGAAGGCCAATCCCAAGAGCTGATGTCCCAAACAGATTCCGAAAATCGGTTTTTTCCCAATCAATTGGCGAACGGTCTCTATGGCATAAGGAACTCCTTCAGGATCTCCTGGCCCATTGGATAGAAGGATTCCATCCGGCTGATAGGAGAGTATCGATTCTGCAGAGGAGGAGGCAGGGAGAATGACCACCTGCAAGCCCCGGTCTCGCAGAGAACGAAGGATATTATATTTGACACCGTAGTCCAAAACGACCACCCTCAACTGAGAATGGGAGGCGGAAGATGGAAGGTGGAGATTTAAAAACTGGGGGTCATTGATCTTATTCCATTCGTAAGGTTTGTCGCAAGTCACTTCTTTAACCAAGTCCCGGCCGATCAGACCTGGGGAGGACTTGGCTTTTTCGACCAGGCGATCTCGGTCGAGGTCCTCCGTGGAGAGGATAGCTTTCATCGCACCCACGGAACGGATATGCTTCGTGAGGGCCCGTGTATCCATACCCTCCACACCCATCATGCGGTGTTGGATCAAATAGTCGGATAAACGTTTATCACCCCGCCAATTAGAGAAGAGGGTGCTGTTCTCTTTGACGATAAATCCTTCCACCTTCGGCTCTTGAGATTCGATATCCTCCTCATTCACTCCATAATTACCAATGAGTGGGTAGGTCATCACGACGATCTGACCTTTGTAGGAAGGGTCGGTTAGAATCTCCTGATAGCCTGTCATGCTGGTGTTGAAAACCAATTCTCCGGTCTTTTCTCCCGGAAAGCCGAAGGAGCTTCCCTCAAATACCGTCCCATCCTCTAAGGCCAATAGGGCTTTCTGAGTGTTTTTCATTAAATTCTCCCTTACAAATTACCCCCCTTACTTAAGGGGAAGTTATTTCCCCATAAAAAAAGACCCCCGATCCCGATTTACCAGGATCGAGGGTCACAAAGTAAATTTTGTTTGTTTGAGCATAAAAACTTTTTTTAAATTCTAATTATATTTTTATCATGAATATTTCTATTTGTCAAGAAATTTTCTCAGAGAGCTCTGAAAAACTACCATATGCTCTCTTGATTACACAGATTTCAAAGAATGGTTAAATAGATCTTCTTTATTTTTTAGGCATGTAAATAGATCTTTGTCTTTGTAGGTCTTGCCATCAGTTTTTCGATCTTGCCTTGAATCTTTTTCCTTTCAGGGTTCTTTTCCCAATTTTTCCAGTCATCAGCGCTCTGCCATGTGGTGATCACAATATAGTTATGGGGATCATCCAATGCCCGAAGCGTTTCGCCCGAGATATAACCTTTTGACGGAACTGCTTTCACTCTCAATTCCCTGAGCAGTTTTGCAAAATCTGATTCCTTTCCCTTCTTCACTTTCCGATCGATGATGATCCTCACTGCCATCGTTTTCCACCTCCCCATTTTTTTATGAATGATACCAATTCTCTTAGGAGATTTCAAGTAAAAATTATTCAATACTTTTTATTAAGACCGCATCTGAAAACCCTGTCCTGTGGACGGGGTTTTTTATTGGGCACTGCCAAACAAACTCTTCATGCGCATTAAAAGAGTGATATCGCCGACGACTGTATATTTCCCTTCCATGAAAGCTTGTTGTCCATCCAATTCCCCATTTGCGATGGCCAGCCAGATATCCGAAGGGGTTTTGATGGTAAGGGTTGGAGAATCTACCCTTCCTTCATTATAGATGCACTTTCCATTTTCAATCAAAAAAAACCAATCGGCACTCTGTTTCCCAGTGACTTCAAATTGGATCGTTGCCTTGAGATCCCCTGCAGCCTGAGCCTTGAAGGTTGCTGCCATTCCCCTGAGAAGGAGTCTCATATCTTCGATCTTCCCTTGCACAGGCTTTCCCTGGGTGATCCCTTCAAGGTGGCTATCCCACCATAGATTAGCCATTTCAGCCATCTCATCGGGTGAGATAAGAGGTTTCTGAACTTCAGCCTCTGTTTCTTTTGAAACCCTTCCATCCCGGACAACCTCAATTCCTGCCCGGTAGGCTGCTTGGAGAACACTTTGAATCTTATCCCTTAACGCTTTTTGTTTTAATAGTTCACCAGCAGGCATCAGGAGTTCTCCAATGAGAGGCATCTGCCCAATTCGTTCAATATGGCGGAAGACATGACGGAGGCCATCAAAATGAGAGACTTCAGGGAATCCGCAGTTAGAGATAAGAACCATCTTTAGATTCCTTTCATATCTCGTAGGATGACCATAAGTCTCTCCCTTCTTGATCAGGTGGGGATCAAGAAGGGGAAGGAGTCTTTCTTGAAAGGCCTTGAGGAGGGAGGTCATATTAAAAATATAGAGAGGTGTTGCATAAACGATAATATCGCAATTACGAACCTTTTCTAAAAGGTCCGGCATGTCATCCTTGAATACACATATTCCAGGAGTCTTTGTCCAGCAGGTGTAACATCCTATGCATGAATGAATATCTTTCTCTTTTAGGTAGATCGTTTCAGTTTCAGCCCCTTGACTCTGGGCACCTTTCAGGAATTCTTGAAGAAGAATTTCGGTATTACTTTCCTTTGGCCGGGGGCTTCCTTGTAGGGCTAAGATCTTTATCATTTTTTTCTCTCCCTTCATAGTCAAATTTTCTTTCTTGGTCGAGTCTTCTTTCCCCGTCTTCTTCGGAGGATGAAAGAGTTCGCCCATTTTTATGAGTAAATTCATATCTCCCTTCACTTCGTAAAGGCCATCCATCAGAGCTTGTGCTGGGTTGATCTCTCGACGTGCGATCTTTAGCCAGATATCGGCTGGAGAGACGATCCTCAGGTTTGGAGAGAGCGACTCCCCCTCTCGGGCTGTACATCGCCCTCCTGAAATGGATAGCACCATCTTTCCTCCCCCTTCACCAGAGAGGTCGAATTGGATCTCCGCCTTGAGACTATTACCAGCTGCAGAGTCAAAACCCAGGGGCATCCGAGAGATGAGTTCTTTGGATGTGTCTGGAAAGAGGGATGGGTCAATAGGTTGAGAGGTGAACTGTCTCTTTAGATAATAATTGGGGTAAAGCCTGACAACCGGAAGGCCAATCCCTAAAATAAAGATTAACGGCAAGATAATGGAAAATAAGGGTTTCCCATGACCTATCCAGCACGATAGGAATGCGACAAAGAAAATACCGCTCCAAAAATAGGTGAGATGAAGGTTGATCGTTCGAAATTGAGGGGTATTCCAAACCCTCTCTGGAGTCATTTGCTTGGCGATTGCGAAGGTGAAGGGATCGTAGCCGAATAATTGAGGGATCAAGGTTGTCAGAAAAAGGACGAAATAAAGAAGAGTAGTAGAATTTTCAACAAAAATTGAGGAAACATGAGAAGGAGCCAAATAGACCCATACTGTTCCGACACCCAGAAAACCAAGGAAGGCCTTTTCAAGATAGGTTGTATGATTGATAAGTTTCTTGGAGAGGATAAACTGAACTACTGCAAGGATTAGACCTAAGAGAGTAGCGAATTTGGCCTGGCCTGCGGTGGCATCACCCACCCGTGCAATCACCTTAAACGTGATCACCGGAATGAAAGAGGTAATAAATAGGATTATTTTTGTTTTGGAGTTCATACCCTCGTTCTCCTCCTTTTGTAATCACGAGCTTTCTTGTGTGGATTATTTTTGGATTCTCTTTTTCTAATAGGTCTTGAAGCTTTTTCCCTATTCAGGGCTTTTAATAATTTGTCAGACCATTCTGTAACCATTTTGGCCTGCATCTGGCCAAATTCTAAGGTGAAGGCCCAGTATCGGGCGTCATTGAAAGCACCCGTAATGGAAGCGTACTGTCGAATGACTGGTTTTACCTCCTTTTCATATTTTTTGAGCAAATTGGCATGGTATTCACTCATTTTTTGGAGGTGAATGGCAAGCTGATCATTTTCCATTTGATTGCCAAAGAAAATCTTCAACATCATGGGACTCCGTGGTTGCGGAACCTCTGACGGCTCCTTCAACCACCGACGGAATTCTTTTAATCCTTTGTCGGTGAGTCTGTAAACCTTGCGGCTTGGTTTTCCCTCCTGAGGCTCAATCACGGCAGTCAGCCAGCCTTTTTTTTCCATCTGCTTCAATGTCCGATAGATCTGGGGGAGTGTTGCATTCCAGAAGAAGTAAATCGATTCTTTAAAGGCCTTTTTAAGTTGATAGCCTGTTGCTGGACGGTAATTAAGTAAACCTAAGAGGGCGTATGGCAAAGACATGGGATCCGCTCCTTATGAAACTTATTATATATATAATTATGCACATATTATCCTATGAACTTATACTTGTCAAGAAAATGTTTTGAGATTTCTGAAAAAGTCCAGAAATCTCTGATTTCACCGATTACGGAACGATTACGCAAATTAGAAATGCATTGAAGAATAAAGAAAAATCTGTGTAATCATTCTTTGAAATCTGTGCAATCGAGAGAGCGCGAAGTGGATTTTCAGAGCTCTCTCTTTTGAATGGGTGAGGATAATAGAGGGTTCAGCAGACAGGCACTCTGCGTTTTTTCTTCTAATGGTAGCCTTCTAATTCACCGGTTGGAAGAATCCACCGGAAATTTTCAGGTGTGATGGACAAGTTTGGGGTGCGGGCATTGGTAATAAATTTAAATCCGGGAAGACAAAAATACCATATTTCAGATGCCCAAAAGTTTATTGCCCTCGTTATTCTCTATCGTCTTTGTCGAATGTTGGCTTAACCACGGTATATAGATGACTCGGCATAGAGGCGCGCCGCCAATGCCTGTCGTTCTGCCGTCTTGGCAGTCGAGGTAGGATTGACAAATATCCAATAAATGACTATAATTATGGTCAATATGACACCGAGGCGAAGATTCCTTCTGATTTATGCTCCCATAACAAAATTTCACCTCAAAACAATTGAGCGCAAGTATTACTCGCTTATTCGCACCACCATTGAGAATGAGTTGCAGTTTGAGCCAGACGTAGAAACGAGAAATCGAAAACCTTTGAGACGACCAGTAACGTTTGAAGCTGAGTGGGAGCTTCGTTTTGGGCCAGATAATAGGTTTAGAGTATTCTACGACATAAACATAGAATCTCATGAAGTGTATATCTTAGCGATTGGTGTGAAAGAAGGGAATCGTTTGTTTATCGGTGGGAAGGGGGTGAAACTATGAGAATTGCATCAGTGGCTGATGTGAAATCGCGTTTTAGTGCGTTTTTGAAGGCAAGCAAACGGGGTCCAGTAGTAGTCACCCGAAACGGGAAACCGGCAGCGGTATTGCTCTCCGTTGACGATGAAGATGAGATAGAGCGGTTGATATTAGCTTACTCGCCCAAGTTTCAGAAGATTTTAACCTTGGCTAGACAACAGATTCGAGAGGGGGGTGGTATTCGGCACGAGGATTTCTGGAGAGAAGTGGAAGATAGCAACGGATAGAGTCGTTAACAATGATCTCTGACCGTGGGGCTCCACAGAGGGCGTCAGATTTGGTAGATCTCTTCCTCAAATTCTAACTTCCAAAAAGTTTAAGAAAGGTGTTTATTACAGACCATATTGACGGGTGCCAATTGTTTCCCCGCAAAAGGGGCTGTCATGAGGCCCATTTTAGAATTAAAGCGAGCTTTTAAAGACGCGGAAACCTTTGGACCTTTGATGAAACCATAACGTCAACATAAAATGTAATGTTCGGCCCTTGACAATAATATCAATAATGATACTATAATGATATGAGTAGCATAGAAGAGATCCTTGCACAGATGAAGCGCAATGCTACAGATGTCCGGTTTAATGACCTGTGTAAAGTGTGTGATCACTACTTTGGCAAACATCGCCAAGGCGGGACCAGTCACAGAGTTTACAAGACTCCGTGGCAGGGAGATCCCAGAGTGAACATTCAGAACAAGAAGGGGAAGGCCAGAACCTATCAGGTGAGGCAGGTGCTTAAGGCCATAGAGAGGTTGGAGTTGGAGTATGAGACTGAAGGATGATCGCTACACGTACCGGGTAACTTGGTCTGAGGACGACAAGGAGTACGTAGGTCTGTGCGCAGAATTTCCCAGTCTAAGCTGGCTTGCGCGGACTCCCGAAGCAGCCTTGAAGGGCATACGGAAAGTAGTCGCAGATGTAGCCAAGGATATGCGAGAAACCGGTGAGGCAGCTCCCAAACCTTTCGCATCCAGGCGCTACAGCGGCAAGTTCATGGTCCGTGTTCCCCCTGAAGTTCATCGCAATCTTGCCATTAGGGCTGCAGAGGCTGGCGTCAGTTTGAATCGACTTGCCAGTTCAAAGTTGTCGCGATAGGACTTAAGGTGGGCATAACAAGTTGCCGGGGGTGTGCAGAGTCGGACTTGCGATATCTGGATTTCTGTTTTGAGATTTAGTCATGAACTCCAGGGTCACATCTTCATATGTCAGCAATTATCTTTCTGGAAATAGAGGACTTTTTACTCTTAATCTTTGGGGTATAACCCCTTTCTCCTGGAATATATAATGTAGGTTCTGATGCAGTTTGAGAAACGAGTTCAGCCAGTCTAATGTGGCTGCATGTAGACAACGCAGACTGGATGCCCATGCTGCCTTACATCATGCGATGGGTCGGGGCATTGAGCGGACAAAAATATTTCACCACGACACCGACCAGAAGGATTTCCTCCGTCTGAATGTCAGAAGAAAATTCTCAGATTAAACGTGTAGGAATCTAAAAGATAAGGGCGGTGATTTGCTATCGGCCATGCGCTATCCCGGCAGCAGAAGACCACGGCTTGTGGCCGGGATGTCGCCCCACACGAGCGTAGGGTAGGGTATCATGGCTTGCTCGCGGGACTCCATGCGCTTTGCGAAATCAATGGTAGCCTTCCAATTCACCGGTTGGAAGAATCCATCGAAAATCTTCAGGTGTAATGGTTTGCAGATGTTCATCGATACGAAGGGTGAGGTGATTGTTCTCTTGGGAGATTCCGAGATCGAAGATATTCTCCAGTTTCATAAGCCGGTCCATGATCTCTCTCCATTTTTTATCGTCGATGGGCCGCAACACACACCCCTTGTACTGAGCCTCCTCCAATCTCCCGCTGGGATCATAGAAGATAGCTTCGCCAGCAGAGGCACCGGCCAATATTTTAGCCCCACTGTATGGCGATGGCATTCGACGAAGGATTCCATCGCTTCCCCGGAAGAGTCCTAACACGATCACTGATCCACCCATGAGAGCCTGGCAAAGGTGTTCGTATGCAGTGCCCACCAGGTTAACCTGCAATCCAGGACCCCGAGGGTCGCTCACGGCACAGACCCATCCCCGGTCTACTACGTTACCGAGGATGTTGAATGTGCCCCCCTTTGCAGAGTATCCTGTTACCTTTCCTACATCACCATGAATCTCCAATGTCCCAGAATGCATGACCATTCCAGTGAAATTCTGAGCGTGGCCATGTACCCGCACCAAGGCACCCATGTTGAATGCCCCACAGTACTCACCTGGGCTTCCAAAGACATCGAGTGTCGTATCCAGGGTTGAACCGGAGCCTATCCCCATGCCTATGCCTCGCTGACCGCCCACTCTGTAGACGATGAATCTTCTCCACCCCATGTGATGGGCATGATCTAAGAAGCAGCTCAGCACTCGAAGATGATCGATTCCTTCAGGTTTAAATCCCCGTGCGTCCACTACCAATACCTGATCCTTATTCTCGGGCTGACCAAGTTTTCCTGTATTCTCCAGGATCACGCGAACAATTCCATTTCTACCATCTATTTGATCCAGAACCTTCTCTATGTGATCACGCACGATATGGAGAAGTGCCCCCCTGTCTTTACCTCCAATATCCCGACCAGGCAGGAGGTCGTAAATCCGTGTCAGTTCGTCAACGACTTTCGCAATCGGTAAATTTCTCGTTAATCCTTCCAATGCGGCCTCAAATTCACCAAATCCCCAGAGAGGTAATCGTTCCTTTACGAAGATTGAAGGATTCGATCCGAAATCAATCTCTATTCCGTGGGGTCTTGATGAAGACGTAGCTTCAGAGGAAGGAAATTCCCCACAAGGGATTTTTATGGGTTGGCTGAATTTATCCACCACCTCATGGCCAGTAATCCTTCCCTTCTCGTCATAGAAGACCCTGTTTACCATGCCTGTTTTGACTGTAAAGTTCAAAGGGGGAAAGGTGCTGCGCATCATTCCCAGACGATAAAGCTCCTGTATCCCCGCATCACTTCCCTGTTTCTCAGAGCAAATGATGCTCACAAAGTTCTCTCCATCGTCGTAGAGCATAGCAACATTGGGACGGAGCAACGATGGGTCGATAATGTCCAATCGTTCGATCACCCTGTGATATGGATCGATACGGCCACACAAGTACTGGTAAGGACCATCCGGCGCACTTTCCAACTCGACTTCCTGCACGCGTTGGAAGCGTTCCTTTATCTCAGGAGGCAACTGGGTCAGATTCCATCCTGTGGTGGGTGAGAAGGATTCGACAAGGGCGTCGAAAGGATAACGCAGATATTGGCTGAGCAAGTGGAGTTTGAGGGAAGCCACTGCTGTGTCGGTCTGGGCCAGAGGCGTTAAATTGAACTGAGAGACCCGGTTCACCATCGTGCGATAATTTGTCGTTTCACCATTATGGGTGAGGGCTGTGTGCAGCTCAGCAAAAGGATGAGCATTCATCTGGTCTACGACAGAGCCGGTGGCGAGCCGTCGATGGATGACGTTTACCGGTGCCTCAGGGAGTTCCCATGGGATCTGCCGACCATCACTCTTCCAGCAGCCGGAGTTCTTGCCACAAGACAGTATGGCTGCCTTCTTCTGTTGAACCTCTGCATAATTCTCACGGGTGATCTTGCGAGCCAGCCGGTAAATATACTCGTCCTCAGCCTCCTGCAGAAACTCTACATGATCTCTGTAATTTTCAATTGTCGTATCCCGGTAGCGGATAAACCGGGGTGGCCAGACCGGGTCATTTAATAGGTCTTTTTCGATAAAGCGATATAGCTCTTCCTGGCGCACCCGAACAAAAAACCTGAATACATCACCCGGATCTTTCTCTCCGAAGCATCGGAAATCCTGCTCCTCTCCTTTTTGATCCCGGCGATACGGGATTCGGCATTTTTCCAGGTCACCATCAAAGCCATCCAATTGAAGACCATTGAAATCCTGCTCCAGGATTTCTTGCATGATACGCCGGCGCTCAGCCAAAATCTCCTGTCTGGCCCTTCGTCGGATTTCTTCTGGCTCCAAACCTGGTTCTCTGGCCATGATCTCCTGTTCAATGTTGGTCTGAAGTACACCCTTGATCAATACGTGAAGGGCATAGTGATCCATGCGATGAGGGTAGCAGCCTCCCTTCCAGATTCCAACGCCATCCATACCTCGGTTAGCCATCCGATCGAGCATCATGTCCATCACATGGCTCGGAATAAAATGGTTGGATACAATGGCAGCCACCCCGCAATCTGAGGGAACACGCATAGCTTCTGTGGTCAAGGGTTCGGCCATTGCAGATTCTGAAGGGGCAGGTTTTCCTGGCCCTTGTTTTTTCAAAGAATTAGCCAAAGAGATTTCAGCCCGGCGGCGCCGACGCTCCCGGACCCTCCCCTCAAGAAGAGGCCACTCAATGCAGTCATAAAGGCCCCGGAGCTCCCGGATGTCTTTCACCCCCAGAGCTGCTAAGGCCCTTGTGATTTGAGCCTGGAGAATAGCACGAAAGTTAATGATCTGTTGAGTATTCAATTCCACGTTACGCAACAACTGCATCTTGGGTTCGATGGTGGAGATGCCACTTCGGCATCCTGACTCGCAGTTGCGGTCCCGAACGCAGCCAATGGCAACAAGGTCTGCGGTGCCCAGGATCACTCCATCGAGCCCCATGGATATTCCCTTAATCACATCTCCCCATGTGCGAAATCCGCCGCTCCCCATGAAAACGACATAATCTCTAAGCCCGTCATCCATCAGTTTTTCGTGGCAAATGGGGATGGCATACTCCATGTGCATTCCCATCTGGCCTTTAATGATGTCCGGAGCTGCGCCAGTGCCTCCACGGGGTCCATCCAGCCAGACTTCGATGACCATATGGTTGTCTTTGGCAATGCGCGCGAGGCCGGAGAAGATGAACTCAATATCAGGCGATGGAGAAACCTTTATACAAATGGTGGTGCGGCGGTTGATCATGCGCACTGCATCGATGAACGCTTTTACGTCCTCAATGGAATAGCAGTTATGGAAAGGGAAAGGAGAGATGAGGCTGATTCCTTCGCCAACTCCTCGCAACCTGGAGACGAGGCCGAAGACTTTTCTACCTAACAAATGACCGCCCACACCCTGTTTCGCGCCCTGGCTGTAAGCAATCACCACACGGCGAGCCCGGCGAATGGTCTCTTTGGTAACCCCGAATAATCCAGTCTTGAGCTGTGTGGAGACATAAGGCTCATCTTCAGGCGTGACAATGGGGACGTACTGGACCGGCATAGAAGTCGGATATCTTTTCAGGGCGTTCAACAGTTCCTGATATTCAGGAGATTCATCCATCTCGTGTTGCACTCGTTTGACCAACTCCTCCATAGGGATGAGCTTTCTTTCATCCATCAATCTGCTTAAGAGCGTAACCTGATGATCGGTCAGATCCAGAGGGTTCCACTTCGAATCGAGGATAAAGATGGTGGGGTATCCTCCCTCGCCAGTATCCATCTGGGTCCCGAGGGCACGTGTTGCCAGGACTCGAGCACGCCAGGTTCCCGGACCAATGGAACCAACGGACATCCCGGCTCCGATAAATGGGGTTTTAAGCCGTAACTCAGACGAAATCTGAAGACCGGTTGATATTTCCTCCAGCCTTTCTTCCGGCAATGTGTCAGGATTGTGCTGGAATTGAACATTGATATCATCGAAGCCATCTCCCAGGTTTCCTCGCTCCTCGGTATGGGACAGAAGAAGGGTCTCCCGATCACCACTGGCCATTCGACCCACTGAAGCGATGAGCGAGGCTGGCCAGACATAATCGCGATCAAATATGCGATAGCATGAGGGTTTCAGGTCACAATTGTAAAACCGATGCGGCAGATCGGTGGGCTGGATGAGATCCTTTAATTGGCTGTATCGCCATCCATAGCCGTCACCCTCTCGATGAATCCGTGCCATGTTGCTTTGGCGGTTTCGCAGCAGGCGGTCTTCGTTCTTGAAGATGTCATAAACCCTCTCCTCCAGATCGTCAAAAATGAGCAGCCGGTTTTCCTCTCCCACTGTCTTCCTGATTTCCTTGAAGCCAGAAGCGCCCAGAACCTCAATAATCTGGACGTTCCAGACCCGGATGAGGTTAGTGATTCTCTTTGTCAATGTTGAGGTATCATGTTGAATCTGGATGCGTTCTCCTCTCGAAAATCTTTGCCGGGCCATTGGATCAGCCGTCAACAAAACCGGCCAATCGATCTTTACTCCATTGGCGCCTCGCTGGATGGTTTTTTGCGTATCTGCAGCAGAGCGGATGCCGCCAGCGGCGAGGATGGAGAACCGGTGTCGCAGTTTCTCACGTACCAGGAAGCGATGAACCGCAGGTACTGCGTCAGTCGTAGGGTAGTACCTTTTTTCCGAATCGTAATCCGAGGTGAGGCACAAGACATCAAAAGGAGATTGAAATAGAGATTCCAACTTTTCCTGAAACAGTGGGGTAGGTCGAAGCTCCGAATCGACATCCTCTTTTTTAATTCTTATTACAGCGCAAAGAACGGTTGATTTAGAGAAAAGACCCTGAATTTCATCGATCCTCCCCAGAATATCGTTGTCCAACTCGATTTCCACCAGATCGAAAGGACGATCTCTCAACACCTCTGGGTACTCTTTGACTGTGAGCAAATCTTTTATGTCTTGGGCTGTCAAACGGGGAATCAGACCATCCGTTCTATCCCCAATCCTCGATCCGAAACGTTCAATTTCATCGAGCCGGAGAGTCAGACGGGTCCCCATCGTTATGGCTGCCTCGAGCATAGGAACGAATAGATCCTCCCCTCCATCCATTGGCATCACATCCAAGATAAGGGGGGTTTTCAGCCCGACCAGCCGAGGAGCAGGGGTCTCGATCTTCTCTTTATTGAAAGACAGGAACTTGGGGCGCTGGCCCAGCTGAACGGCAATGGCATCTGCAGAGCTTTCGTACAGGAGGTTCTGAGCAGGTCCCACGATGTGAAAGTGACCGAAGCGAATGCCGTCATTACCGAAGCCGCGATGTGGATCTCCTTGGCCTGTCCCTGAAACTGGAATCTTGCCCGTGGTTGCTTCCAGGTCGATACGGGTGACCACCTCGCTATTCCAGTAAGGGTCATCCATACTTAGGTAATCGGGATGGAGTTCCACAGTGGTGGCCGGCAGTCTATTTGCGATCTGGGGGCACCTTTCCAGGCAGGCTCCGCAGCCTCGACAGAGCGATTCGTCATCGATCAGGATGCGACGGGGATCTGACTCATCACGCTTCCGAACGCTATACATGCAGGCATCCACGCACGTCCCGCAATGGAGACAGTACTCTTCGTCAATCACGACACGATGCCTCGGGAAGGTTTGGCGCTGTTCGCGGATCTTCTGGTCGAAACCCGTTCGGATGACATCCAGAAACCGGTAAAACTCCGGGCTGTTTTCCACTTCTTGGATAAATTGCGTCACCTGCTGAATTGGGAAATCGATGGTGTTGGAAAAATATTTTTCCAGGTGATCGAACAGTTGGCGATGCTTTAGATTGACCTGACATTCTTCATCACAGCGGCCGCAGTGAAGACAGAAGTAAAGAGGCAGGACTTTTGACAACTCGAGTTTGTTTGTTTCCAGCGCTCTCTTAATCGTGAGAAGCTTACCCCTCGCAGTGAACGTTTCGTCGCCAATGGCCCGATAGACCGGACATCGAGCAACGCAACTTCCGCACTGAGCACAGGAGAGGATGTCGTTAGTGATCTCTTCAAGCCCTTGTGGAACGACCGGTATGCGGCGTCGAAGAGTTTTCTCAGGGAGTATGGAAAAGAGCTTGAACAGGAGCCACTGAGTGGAGGAAAGTTCGAGGTTGAAGATGTCCGAATGGAAGAGTACCTTCTGAAGAGGGCCAAGTCTTCCAGAGACACCAAAGAACTTTCCTGGATTGAGAATTCCGGATGGGTCCACTTTTTTCTTGTAATGGACCAGTTGCTTCAGTTCCTCTTTCGGATAGAGATCGCGCAAGAAAGGCGTGTTCCATATTCCTAAACCATAGGGCTTTCCATGGTAATGCTGAACAGCCAGTCTGACCATCATCGGGATCAGGAGGAGGTCTACATAAAAGATCGTTTTACGGTGATCCGTAGCGAGCATGGCTAAAAACAGAACCTGCTTATGGTTTACCAGATGAGAGGTCGGGTAGAGAGTCACCCCCAAATGTCTTCCCCATTCACTGATCTTCTCATAGTATGGAGCGACCTGATCCAGAGGGAGAATCACCTCAGTGGCTAAGAGAGAGGGTCCCAGGTGCTTGATGGACATGGGAAGGAAGCGTTCTTTCCAAAGGTAATTTGCTGATTCTCCATCCGCCGGTTGAATTCTATGTTCATCGAGATAAGCCTTGAACTGACGGGCTTGCTCATTATCCTCAAAAACAACCAAGACCAAATTCCCATCCTCAATAGACATTCCTCCATTCGATTGTGCTTTGAGTACACGTGTCAACTCGGAATGGTAGACGATAAGATCATTCGGTTTGTTCGAGGGATGATGGGATAGCTGCTTTGCAAAGGCGTAGGCGGCGGCTGGCTCTCTGTAGTGGATAAGAAATGGGTACCACTGGGAAGGCCTTCGGCCTACCCGGAGCGTGGCTTTTACGATGATACCCATCTGCCCTTCGGTGGAAAGGAAGTAACCAATCTCTGGATCCCCTGTCGAAAGGTCTTGAATCTTTCCTTCAGGTGTGATCACACGGATGGAGATCAACTGATTTCGTACCGGGCCATGACTGAAGGTGCCCAATCCCATACCTCCAGTGGCCATCCAACCTGTGAGAGTTCCGCCTTTTCCAGAAGTCATGCTGAGGAGGGTTAAGCCATGTCGATCGAGTTCTCGATGGATGTCGAGAAAGCGGGCTCCCGGTCCCACTGTCAACTGGAGGGCGTCGGAGTCCACCTGAATTGTATCCATTAAACCAAGGTCGATCAGTATCCCACCTTGAGTAGGGACGGCGCCGCCGTATCCCCAGGTTCCAGCTCCCCGGACAGTCAACGGGATTTTGTGCTCCCGGGCAAAACCAAAGATCTCCAGGAGGTGTTCCTCAGTGGTGGGCTGGAAAATAAGATCGGGCAGGCTTTTGAGCATGAGATCGCGGATCAAGGGCGGGAGATCCACGTTCAGGTCATTGCGGTAATATTCAAGCTTCTCCGGATCGTCTATGACCCTTAAGTCGGGATTCCGTTGTAAAAATTTTTCGAGAGCTTTGCTCCAGGTCGATCGGTGTTTCCAACGTTCGGCCATATTCTTTAGTCCCACTTTATCTTTGCATCAGTTTTTACGGTCATCAGTTGACAATAAAAAAGAGGGGCCATGGTCAGGCCACAATTTTCGACATCTTGCCACACTCTTGATGATT
>Ga0315289_10005538_pt1 | contig 18654 bp, 13 predicted proteins | sample YL17G11_40_MG_FD_203452 | JGI IMG/M metagenome (GOLD analysis project Ga0315289, IMG submission 203452) | Sediment microbial communities from Yellowstone Lake, YNP, Wyoming, USA - YL17G11_40 | ecosystem: Environmental > Aquatic > Freshwater > Lake > Sediment | place: USA: Wyoming | collected...
GAAGAGCAAAAGGCCTATAGCCTCAGGCATACTCAAACCTTCTTCTGCCCTGTCTTTTTCCCTATTTTTCATTGTCATATCCCTGGCTTTTTCATTTTATCTCGACCTGACTTTCGGACTGGTAGCGTTCTCCTATCTGGCTTTGAATCTGATTTATTCCAGATACTTAAAGCATGTAGTGATTTTAGACGTGATGGCTATATCCCTGGGGTTTGTCTTAAGAGCAGTGGCTGGAGCAGTAATTATCAATGTAGAGATCTCCTCCTGGCTGATTGTCTGCACCACACTTTTGGCACTGTTTTTGGGGTTCGGCAAAAGGAGGTATGAGTTGGTCCTTTTGGAGGACAAAGCTTTCGAGCACAGAAAAAGCTTAGCTGAGTATAGCCCCTATTTTTTAGACCAGCTCATCTCGGTAGTGACTGCCTCCACAGTTGTGGCTTATGCTTTTTACACCCTTTCTCCGGATGTGGAGGATAAATTAGGCACCACCCACATGGCTTTAACCATCCCGTTTGTGCTTTATGGGGTTTTCAGATACCTTTATCTGATTCATCAGAAAGAAAAAGGGGGAAGTCCCACCACTGCCCTTCTGACTGATAAACCTTTGATTTTCGACATTCTGCTCTGGTTTTTTTCAGTGATTTTAATCGTATATCTATAAAAGCGTGGAGAGATTAATTATGCCTGGCACTAAAGTGGTGGTATTAAAGACCAGCACAGATTCGGTATTAGAAGATTATCAAAAGCTTCTTCATCTTTTAGATTATAGCAAGTATATCTCCAGGGAAAAAGATACCCTGATCAAGCTCAATTTATCCTGGACCAAATATTTCCCTGCCTGCTCCACCCAGCCCTGGCAGTTGGAAGGCGTGGTGAAAACTCTGATTGAGGATGGATTCGAGAGGAAAAGGCTCTTCCCGGTGGAGAATAAGACCGTGGTAACTGACCCCCGTAGGGGCGCTAAAAATAACCGCTGGACTTCAATCCTGGAAAAGTACGGGCTGAAGTTCAACCCCCTGCCTGAAGCTGAATGGGTCAAATATGAATTCAAGGAAAAGCTCTTAAGGCTCAATGAGATCTTTCCTGAGGGGATAGAAATCCCCAAAATTTATATAGGTAAACAGATCATCCATTTGCCGACTTTGAAGACTCATGGCCATTCGGTAACTACAGGCGCTGTGAAAAACGCTTTTGGCGGGCTTTTAAAAGAGGTCAGACATTATGCCCATAAATATATTCACGAAGTTTTAGTTGACCTGATGATTATGCAAAAAGAGCTTCATCCCGGAATTTTAGCAGTTATGGATGGGACTGTATGTGGTGATGGAGCAGGTCCCAGGACGATGCAGCCGAAGATAAAAAATTACATCTTAGCTTCAAATGATTCTGTGGCGTTGGATGCCATTGCAGCTAAGATGATGGGCTTTGACCCTCTGCAGATTCCTTATATCCGGCTCTGCCAGGAAAAAGGGCTGGGAGTGGGCAATCCTAAAGATATAGAGATAATAGGCGAGGATATATCCTCAGTTAATTTCGGATTCAAGACCAGGAAAAGCTTCGTGATCTGGGGGGACCAGATGTTGAGGCTGGGACCTTTGAGATTTTTAGAAAAAGTTGCTTTAAAATCGCCTTTAGTTTTCTGGGCTCCAATGGCTTCTAATCTCTATCATGACTATTTCTGGTATCCCTTGATCGGCAGGGCAAGGATAAACCGGTTTAAAAAGACCGAGTGGGGGAGACTGTTCGAAAAGTACTGAAATTGAGACTGTAGACTGTAGGGGCGACCCGGCGGGTCGCCCCTACATGGGCTCGAATTGGTATAGTCGCGTAGGGGTGGAGCTTGTTGAGCTTTGCGAAATCCCGTTTAGCGGGGTCTCCACCCTTCTTCCTCGGGGCCTCCGATTGGACGCCCCAACGATGGGCTTAAATTGGTATAGAATGTTTGCCTTTTAAATCACGTATTATATTTAAAGAACCGATTCAAACCGATTAGGTATTTTTTAAAACTTCCGATACTTATATATAGCTATGAGTTACAATTATCGCTCTTATAACTTTAGCTGGGGCGGAGGCCTGACCAAGGGGGTAAAATCGCTTCTGCTGGTAAACGGAATAGTATATTTAGCCCAGCTTTTCTTAAGGGGCAAGCTCCTCTATATATTCGGGCTTACACCTACCCTGGTTAAGGAAGGGTATGTCTGGCAGCTTTTCACTTATATGTTTTTGCACGGTGGTCTTTTTCATATTCTTTTCAATATGTTCGCACTTTACATCTTTGGAGGGGATATCGAGAGAGCCTGGGGCACAAAAGAGTTTATCAAATACTATTTCATAACCGGAGTCGGAGCAGGAATAGCAAGTTTTCTTTTATCCTTTAACTCCTCAGTTATCACCATCGGAGCTTCTGGCGCTATTTTCGGGCTTTTAGTCGCTTTTGCCTTGATGTTTCCGGAGAGGATAATTTATCTTTATTTTCTTTTCCCGATCAAAGCCAAATATTTAGCTTTGCTTTTCGGAGGGATTGAGCTTTTATCCTCTTTTCGCTATACCGGGGACGGGATTGGCCATTTCGCACATCTGGGAGGGATGGTCGTCGGATATTTATATCTTAAGGCTGACTGGAGAATCAAAAGCTTTTTCCGATACTTAGGAGAGATAGGGCATAACTTTAAAGTCAAAGCCTCCGAGAAAAAAAGGAAGAAGACCGAGAGGCTGATGTTAAGGGTTGACCAGATCCTGGACAAGATCAACCAGGTCGGTTACCAGAATCTGACCAAAGATGAGAAAAAGCTCTTAGAGGAAGCCAGTCATAGATTGTCAGATGAGAAGAAGTAATCTAAATAGGGAGGGTTGCCATGCCCAATAAAATCTTAGTAGCGGATGATAGCCAGACTATCCGCAGCGTGGCTGAATTTCTGCTCCGCCAGAAAGGGTATGAGGTTTTTCTGGCTCAGAATGGAGAAGAGGCTTTTACCCTGATTAAGAAAATTTCACCAGACTTGGTGCTTCTGGATAATTCCATGCCACTTAAAGACGGGTTTAGCCTGTGTCAGGACCTTAAAAACGACTATGCTTTGAAAAATATCCCGGTGGTTATGCTGCTAAATTCCAGAGAATCGGTCAACCAGGAAGGGTTTAAAACGTCAGGCTGTGACTCTTTTATCCTCAAGCCCTTTTCGCCCAGAGAGTTTTTAGAGAAGGTGGAGGAGTCTCTAAAGAAAACCGAAAAAACCTCACAGGTCAAAATCGAAGAGATGAATCTCATAAAAGAGCCAGAGGCTTATCCCGGCGGCATGGACAGGATACCGGACTCTGTGCAGGACAAATCCGTGTTCGAACCCCGCGTGGAACAATTCACCTCGGACGAAGAAGAGAAGATAACTCAGCCGAAAGTCAAGCAAGAGGATAGTTACGAAAAATTCGTCTCCGAGTTCAAAAAAGAAATGGAAGGGATGGAAGAAGACGAGCCGATGGTCTACCAGGAGATGAAATTAGATGCCCCTGGGGAGCAAAAACCAGAAGTCAGATCCGTTGAAACAGTAAGAGTCAAAGATTTGGATTTTGAAAACCTGACCCGGAAGATAGTGAGTGAGGTCTCAGCCAGAGTTGCGGAGAAGATCGCTGAGAAAATAGACGCCCAGGAAATAAAGCAGATGATAAAGGAGAAGATCGAGGAACTGGTCTGAACCAAATTTCGTAGCGCGAGGCCGTCAAGGTCTTGAGACTTTTAGCCTCGCATTTAATCACTAGAGTAGGTCAGGAGCCCAGGGCTCCTGACCTACTTTTCTTTCAACCTTGTTAAGCGACCCTAAAAGGGTCGCGCTACGAAAACCAACGAAAATCAAGCATTTTCCTATTCACCTTAAATTTTCCTTGACTTCATTCCGTATTTTTAATAATTGGACTTTAATTCAAGGAGGATGCCTGAATAACGTCTCACTTTTAGCGGCTTTTACAGGGGGAATAATTTCTTTCATCTCGCCCTGTGTGCTGCCTTTGATACCCGGGTACCTATCTTTCATCTCCGGGCTGACTTTAGAGGAGCTTCAGAAAAAAGAAGACAAGCTTGAAACCCTGAAGAAAACCAGCTTAAATTCGCTTTTCTTCATCCTCGGATTTTCCTTGATTTTTATGCTCTTAGGAGCATCCGCCACTTTCCTGGGGAAATTTCTCATCTCGAAGATATCCATTTTCAATAAAATCGCCGGCGTTATAATCTTCATCTTCGGATTTCATCTTGTCGGAATCTTCAGGATACCCTGGCTGGATTATGAGAAAAGAATGCACGCCCGAAAAAAAGGGGTGGGCTTGTTTGAGTCTTTTTTGATCGGTCTGGCTTTTGCCTTTGGCTGGAGCCCCTGCATAGGTCCGATTTTGGCTGGGATTCTGGTCTTAGCCTCTAACCAGGAGACCATTACTCAGGGGATGGGTCTGCTTTTAGCTTATTCCTTAGGTTTAGGGATACCCTTTTTGATAACCGGTATCGGATTCAATCTTTTCCTGGAATTTTTCTCCAAAGTCAAGAAATATTTCAGAATCATTGAGACCATCAGCGGAATCTTCCTTATGGTCATCGGGGTCTTGATCTTCTTTAACGCCATGGGTTATCTTTCAGCGATTCTGGTACGACTTTTCCCAGGCTTGTTAAAAGGCTAATCCCTTTGTAGGGACAGGGCTTGTCCCTGTCCTGACCGAGTGGCGGACAGCCACACGGTTCGACAGGCTCACCGTCCTGAGCGAAGTCGAAGGAAGGGCTGTCCCTACATAGACCTCCAAAAGCAGGAGAGTGTTTCTTGGCAAACCTGAAGGTTCGCACTCCAGCATCTTATCTAAATAGATTTTTTCACGGGTTTCTTTTCAGTTCTTTAACAGTATTCTCACTTACAATTTTTTTTGGAGTTGCTATGGGAAACCAGCTTGAATCTTTATTACCCCAGAAGGTAAAAGGTTTTGAAAAATCGGATAAGGCAAAATCATTTGATCGGAAAAACCTGTATGATTATCTGGATGGAGGGGCAGAGCTTTATTTAGCTTATGATTTTCAAAGCCTTTTGGTCCAGGATTATAAGGCTGGGGAGAAATCTATAACTGTCGAGGTCTATTTGATGGAAACCTCTCAGGATGCTTTTGGGCTTTATTCTCTGGACCAGGAAGGGGAAAATATTCAGATCGGAGACAGGGCAAATTACGGCTCTGGCCTTTTGAAGTTCTGGAAAGGCAATTATTTTGTAAGGATAACGGATATGAATGGGAATGACCAGTACAAAGAAGCGATTTTACAGTTGGGCAAAAATATTGAAAGTAAAATTGAGATAAAAGGACAGAAACCTAAGCTTCTTTCCAAACTGCCCCCTGAAGGTTTGATTCCCAATTCACAAAGATTTTTTCATAAGCAGATCATTTTGAACAATCTTTACTTTCTATCCACGGAGAACCTTCTTAATTTGAACGAAAGCACCTCTGCCGCAATGGGAGATTATCTTTTAGGAAAGATGAACCTGAAGCTCCTATTGATCTTTTATCCAGACTCATCTTCAGCTAAGTCTTCTTTTGACAATTTTTGCACTAAATATCTAAAGGTCTCCCCTGCCAGTAAAAGAATCATCCAGAAAGTGGAGGAGAACAAATTCGTCGGGCTGGAACTGGAGAAAAATTACTTATGGATTACCTTTGAGAGCAAGGATGAGAAGAAAACTGGAACCTTTTTAAAGAACGTAAGGGAAAAGTTGAGGTAACTGCATTGAATAAAAAAGAGAAAATGTCTTTTACCCGGCGCGATTTTTTGAAGGGGACGGCATTCACCACCTTAGGAGTAGCCCTGGGGCTGGTTCCTTTTGAAGCTTTTTCTTCTCAGGGAGGGAAAAAAGAAAGAGTTATCCTGATTCGAGAAAAAGATGTTTTGAATAATGACCTGGATCTGGATAAAAATCTTCTATCTCAGATGCTGGACTCTGGAATGGCAAATTTAGCCGGTGAAAACGACCCCTCAAAGGTCTGGAAAAAGCTTTTTAATCCTAAAGATATTGTAGGGGTAAAAATAAACGTTATGATGATTCCGACTCACAATGAGTTGATCGAGCTTATCGTTAAAAACCTTTCAAAAGCAGGGGTTGAAGATAAAAATATCTATATCTGGGACAGGGATGAAGTAGGGATAGGTTCTGCGGAGATGCACTCCAGGCCGAGAAGTTTTGGATTTGAGAAGGACCATCTGAGTAAAGTTATGAAAAGATGTACTGCTTTAATCAACGTTCCGGGAATGAAAAGCCACTGGCTTTCCGGCGCAGCCTTTTCCATCAAGAACTGGGCTGGTGCAATTGACAATGCAGTCGAATATCATACCGAGGACTGCTGTTCCTCTTTTGGAGCTTTATGCGCCAATCCGGAGATAAAATCAAAATGCAGGCTTATTATTCTGGACGGGCTGAGACCTTTGTTCAACGGAGGACCTCAGGTTGACCCCAAGTATTTGTGGAATTACAACGCTTTAATCTTAGGGCACGACCACGTGGCAGTCGACACAGTGGCTCTGAAGATTATCCAGAGCAAAAGAGACGAGTACAAAAAAGAGAAATGGATTTTAAATCCTCCTCCTATTCACATAACTTTAGCTGATACCAGATATAAAGCCGGGACAAGTGACTTGAATAAGATTGAATTAATCAAGTCAGGCTGGCAGGAAGGGGTTTTGATATGAGAAGAAGAGATTTCATCAAAAGCTCTTTGGGTTTGGGAGCGGCATTAAGTTTTTCATCGTTCATTCCGCTTGAATCTTTTGGAGAAAAACTACAAAAAGTAACTACCCCGGATTTAGCTGTAGCCACAGGAGGTGCTCCTGGGCCTATGGTGAGAAAAACCATAGAGCTTTTGGGCGGGATGGAAAATTTCGTGTCCACAGGAGATGTTGTGGTGGTCAAGCCCAACATCGGATGGGACCGAAAACCGTGGCAGGCAGCTAATACCAATCCTGAGATTGTCTCTGAGGTGGTTAAGATGTGTTATGAGGCTGGGGCGAAAAAGGTAAAAGTATTCGACCGGTCCTGCAATACGGCCCAGAGATGTTATGAGAGTAGCGAGATTAAAAAAGCCGCTACCCAGGCCGGGGCTGAAGTGAGTTATGTTTTGGATGCCGCCTTTAAAGAGACTAAGTTCCCGCAGGGAGTGGTCTTGAAATCCTGGCCGGTCTATAAACCAGTTATGGAATGTGATGTTTTGATCAATATACCGATTGCCAAACATCATGGCTTATCCCGGCTGACTCTGGGAATGAAAAATCTGATGGGAATTTTAGGCGGTGACCGGGGAAACATTCATCAGAATATCGACGAGAAATTAGCTGATGTTGCCAGTTTTATAAAGCCCAAATTAACCATCCTGGATGCTTATCGCATCCTGACAAACAACGGTCCTACTGGTGGAAATCCCAAAGATGTTAAACTGACTAAAACCATCATAGCCGGTAAGAACATTGTCTCAGTTGATGCTTACGGGACCACCCTTTTTGGTTTGAAACCAGCGGATTTACCCTGTATTGTCTTGGGTAATAAGTTTGGCCTAGGCGAGATCGATTTGAACAAGCTCGTTATTGAGAGGTATAGCTTTGCTTCTTAGAAAAACCAGCCATTAGCGATTGGCTGTTAGCTTTTCGCGAAAACCTAACAGCTAAAAGCGAATCGCGAATTTTAGAGGAGAATTTGATTGAAAACTTTCAGGCGAATCTCACAAATTATCTTCCTGATTTTTTTCTTCTACCTGTTCTTAAGGGCAAGCTTTCCTTTATCTTTAAAAATCCCGGTTGACCTTTACTCAAGAGCCGATCCGCTGATTGCCATCTCCTCGATGTTATCGGATAAAGTTATCATCAGCACTTTTATTTTCTCCCTTTTCTTTGTTTTTTTGACCATACCCTTAGGCAGGGTTTTCTGCGGTTGGGTTTGCCCCTTAGGAGCAAGTCTGGATATCTTTAGCTATATCTTCAAAAATAAAGCGGGAAAAAGTTTTAAAAAGCTTTTATCCCTGAAATATTATATTCTGATTTTCCTTTTATTGGGAGCGATTTTCTCCTCTCAGCTCATCTGGTTTTTAGATCCCATTGCTTTATTTAACCGTTCTTTGATAGTTTCCCTTTTCCCCATCCTTACCGGTTTTTTTACTCTAATCCTTAATCTTTTGTTTCAATTCACCTTTCTTCAAGGTTGGCTAAGTAAACTTCAGCTCTTGCTTTCATCCACCGTTTTACCTGTCCAAGTCAACTTCTACAGGATGTCTTCCCTCTTTTTAGTTATAATTCTGACTATTTTCCTTTTGGAATTTGTCTCCAGAAGATTCTGGTGCAGAAATTTGTGTCCCTTGGGCGCGCTATATGCTTTTTTATCCAAGTTCCAGATTTTAAAAAGAAGAGTAACTGAAAATTGCACCGATTGTGATATCTGTAAAGACCTTTGCAAGATGGATGCGATTGAAAAAGATTTCAAAAAGACTCTGGACAGAGAGTGTATCCTCTGCTACGATTGTGTTAAAGATTGCCCTGCAAATGTTACCAGGATAAACTTTAAAGGAAAATTTAAACCCCAGAGATTCGACCTTACCCGCAGAAAAGTATTAACTTCAACTGCTTTGAGCTTGGTCTCGGTCAGTCTTCTGAAAACGAGTTTCAAAGATAGAAACCTGAAAACCGGTCTGATCAGACCACCGGGATCAAGGGCAGAGCATGAATTTCTGGACAGGTGTATCCGCTGTCATGAATGTATAAAAGTCTGCTCCACCTCTGGGAACTTTTTACAGCCTGCTTTTTTAGAAGGTGGATTAGAGGCTTTCTGGACACCGGTTGGGTATGCCCGAACTGGTTATTGCGAATATAACTGTGTTATGTGCACTCAGGTCTGCCCCACCCAGGCGATCCATCCTTTAGATGAGGCAACCAAGAAAAAAACCGTCATCGGTCTGGCTTTTATCGACCGGAGTAAATGCATCCCCTGGTATAAAAACACCAATTGTCTGGTCTGTGAAGAACACTGTCCGGTTCCGGACAAAGCGATCATTTTGAAAGAGGAAGAGGTAATTCATTACGATGGAACTTTGAAAAAGGTCAAAAGACCTTATGTGGTAGAAGATTTATGCATCGGGTGTGGAATCTGCGAGACCAAATGCCCGGTTGAAGGGAAATCCGCAATTATTATTACGCCCCAGGGGGAACAGAGGTATAAAGATTAAAAAGTTCGATTGCTCAAAGGTTCAATAGAAACAATTTTTTGTAGGGGCGAGGAAACCTCGCCCCTACTGTCAAATGCTCCAGAGGTAAGTTGCTTTTAGCATCAGCACTCTATTTTTTAGCCAGAATCTGCCAGCCGAGTTATCCCTCTGCTCATTATAAGCTAAATATAGATAGCTTCCCGGACGGTAATTATATCCTACCAGAAAGTTGACCTGATGTTGATGGGAGTCTAAATTCGATTCAAAAAAGATGCGGGTGAAGATATCCTTGGTTATCTGATATTTTACCCGGTTGTCGATAATCCAGATGTTATAAATTCTGTCTTTGAAATTGTTTTGATACTGGCTCTGGTGACTGACGTTAGTCTCCAGCTCCAGGTTTACCAGGGGTTTCACAATCGCCCAGAGGGAGAAAGACCTATAAGTTCCTGGCTCGGTCCGGGTGTAGTTGTCCTTGTAAACGTATGCCTCGCCCTGATTGAAGCTTAAACCCCCATCTAAAAAACCGTAGGATGACCGGTTAAAGTTTACATAGAAGAAATCATTGGTATAAGTCTGGTCGCTCCATACCAGACCGCTATCTCCTACCACCTGCGGCCTTTCCTTTTTCTTTCCAAAGCCAAAGGACAGAAAAACATTCTTCACGAAGCTCAGATTTATCTCCGGAGTTATGCCCTGATAAGTCATAGTTCCAGAGTGGTTGGAGGTATAGTAGATGCCGGCTCCCGGATTGACAGTCTTCAGGCCAAACTCCTTGGGCCTGAATTGGTAGGCAAACCAGGATTCGAATTCCCTATAATCGGTCCGCCGTATGTAACCCGTCTTAGGCATAAAGTTTCTCTCGACGTCATTATATTCCAGTCTGAAATTGAACCCCTTATCCGGCCAGCGTTCGAATTCCAGATAGTAAGCCCAGTCGTCAGTTTCCACCCCTTTATTGAAAACCTTCGCCCCGCCCAGGGTTAAGGTGTAGATATTTTTAAACGGGAAATAACCACCTAAATTAATAGCCCGACTGTAATCATCTTTTGTATCCAGACTCGTTCCCATAAAAGCGATGTGTCCAAGCTTAAATACATCTCTCTTTAATTTAAATACGTAAAATTGTTTATCCGGAGCCTCCGGGACCTCATCCACTGCCTGGATAAGACCGATGGTATATTTATCGATTTTGCCGGTAAGCTTTAGTCCTTCTATTGGATCGACAATCCTTCGACTGTAAAAGAGATTAAGTCGAGATCCAAATATATCTGACCTCTCCAGGAAAAAGGGCCTTTTCTCGCGGAAATAGGTCTCATAAGGTGAGAGGTTTATCTGGTCCTGGTCAGATTCTATCTGTCCGAAATCAGGATTAAGAGTAAAATCCAGAGTCAGATTAGAAGTCAATCCGTATTTCACATCCAGACCGCTGTCGAATTTATTCTTTTCTCTTGTTTCTATTTTTTTCTCTGACCTGAACGTGGAGTAGGGAAGGAATTCAAAATGATACCCTCTTTTGATATCTTTTAACCCGGTTAATTTAGCCGAATGATCCAGGAGCGGGTCCTCCCTGGGAAATTTAGTATAGAAAATCTGCTCCCCTTTTCTGCGGATCAACCTGAGCAAATTTATGCCCCAGGTTTGCTCTTTCTGGGTTGAGAAACGCAGGGATTTAAAAGGGATAGCCATCTCACCGGTCCAGCCATCCGCAGTTCTGTTACCGTTTGAATGCCAGATCGCATCCCAGGTTTCGTCCTGGCCATTACCATCACCGACAAAATCCCCCTGAATGCCATAGGGGTTCAAAGCAAACCAGTATGAAAACCTTTTATCATTGAAAGTGTCCAGGATAACACAGACCACGTCGTCATTCGAGGCATAATCCCGGCGGGCGATATGAGCAGTCACCTTCTTGGGTTCTGAGTCATAGCAGTAAAAAGCGACATAGAGGTTATTCTCATCATAACACATCCAGACAGAAGTCTTTTCCGTAGGCGCTTCACCGTTTTTGGGATCAAACTGCACAAAATCAGACAGCTCCTGACACTCCTTCCAGCAGGGATCATCCAATTTCCCATCGATTTTAGGCGGGTTGGAAGTTTGGTGAATCTGGATGGTTTTGACTAACGTGGTATCCTCCCCTTTTGTGCTTTGAGCAAAAAAAATAGCCTGGGATAAGGTTAAGCCCAGGATAAAAAGTAAACAAATCGCCAAAACTCTTCTCAAGTCTCCTCCAGGCACGCTGCCTTTCAATATAACTATTTTTTATACGGCTGGAAAGGATTTTGAGTTTCAAGAAAAATTTATGAAAAATAAGGTGTGTAGAGACGCATAGCGATGCGTCTCTACTAAACTGAGCGGTACTAATTCGAATCAGTCCGTGGGGACGGAATTCGCTTCAGGTGGATTCTGTCCTTACAAAATCAGTATTTCTTTCTTCTCTCAATGATATATTTCGACCCGGGAAGGGATTTGGTGTATTTTTTCAGGTCGTTGAGCATATGGAAGATCTCACCGATATGCTTGAACATCCTGTTCTTATTAATCACCACTGAGATGGAGAGGGTCATAATAGGGAAGCGCTCTAATTCACCTTTTCTATTCTTGGTGATTATATAACCACGCTTTAGATCCTTGGCTTTGTACCCGCAGACAATCTTCTTATCAAAAGTCCGCACTACCTCAGAACAGACCTTATCCACCTTATCTGCCGGGATAATGAAGATGAAATCATCTCCTCCGATATGTCCGGCAAATCCATCCGGGCAATTTCTGTAAACTATATCTCTGATTATCTGCGAGCTTAAAAGAATTAGCTTGTCCCCATAAAAGTAACCATAGTAATCATTATAGGCTTTGAAATCATCTAAATCCGCATAACACAATGCGAACTCCTCACCCCGTTGGATCCTTTGATTAACCTCATTTTCAATTATGCTGGTGCCGGGTAGCCGGGTAGTAGGATTCACCCCCAGATCCCGTCTGCTTCTCCGCACTATCATTTTCAGTTTGGCTGGGAAAAGGTCCTTCTGCCACTCACCGAAAAGAAACTCATCTGCTCCTCTGCCTAACCCCTTTATGACTGTTTTCTTGTCCGGATGAGGATGGTACAAAACCAGAGGAACTAAGGAAAGGTTGGCGTCTTTCTTGAGTTTTTCGACAAGCTGAATCTCTTTGTCAAAATCGCCTTTACCGCAGATGAACACTAGATCCATTAAATGTCGATCCAGATGTTTGAATAACTCCGAGCCGACATCAAAACCAATCAGTTTCACCTTCTGGGGACGAAAACTCTCCCTTAGAATCTTCTTAATCTTGATTCCCTTTTCGTATACAGCCAGGTTCAGCATTTAACTTCCCACCCTCCTCTATTTGGACGGTTTCTCCCTGGGATGATAGCTCCGGTGTTCCTGTTTTATGAAATCGCGGTCGATATGGGTATAGACCTGCGTAGTAGATATATCGGCATGTCCTAACATCTCCTGCACCGCTCTTAAGTCCGCACCCCCCTCTATAAGATGGGTGGCAAAGGAGTGCCGGATGGTATGAGGGCTCACTTTCTTTTTAATCCCGGCTTGAAGGATATACCTCTTTACTATCTTCCAAGCACCCATTCGGCTTAGCTTTTTCCCCCATCTGTTGAGGAACATAATATCTTCCGAATCAGGTTTAGCCAAATAGGATCTTGAACGCTTTAAATACTTTTTGACGGCCCTAATCCCTTTCTTGCCGATAGGAACCAACCTTTCTTTATTTCTTTTACCGATGATACGAACCCAGCCAACTTGAGGGAGAAAATTCTTCGTCGTAAAATTAATCATCTCAGAAATTCTCACTCCGGTGGCATAAAGAAACTCTAAAATTGCCTTATTCCTCCATCCAAGATAATCTTTGGTGTATGGCAGGTTTAGAAGTTTTTTCATCTCGTCTACAGTTAAAGCCCCAGGTAATTTTCTACCCAGTTTTGGAGAATCGACCAACTCGGCGGGGTTGGAATCAGAGTATTCTTCATTCAAAAGATACTTATGAAAAGTCCTTATGGCTGAAAGATGTCTTTGGATGGAAGTGGATTTAAGTTTTTTAAGGTAAAGATTATGAATAAATTCTGAGATCTGTTCTGGTCTTATGGCCCTGAGGTCTGTTATTCTCTTTTTTTTTAAATACTTGAAATATTTCTTCAGATCATAGTTGTAACTTTCTAAAGTATTCCAGGATAAACCTCTTGCCAAGCGCTGGTAATGCAGGAAATCTTCCAGCCTTTTCTCTACTTCCAAGCTGTATCGCTCCTCTCTTCCCTGAACGAAGACGTACGCGGTGCGTCTCTACGTTTGTATGTAGGGGCGTATTGCAATACGCCCCTACGCTTCCAGAACTTTTATGATAATCATAGTCAGGTCGTCTTCTTTGGACTCAGTCCCAGTGAAACTCCTGACCTCCTGATAGATTTTGTCCTGTAATTCCCTGGCTTTTAAGTCTGGGTTATCTGAAAGTATTTTCTCTAATCTTTTTGTCCCGAACTCCTCATCTGATTCGTTTTTGGCTTCGGTTACGCCATCAGTGTAAAATAAAATAACGTCCCCGGGCTTTAGATTCAAAACCCTTTCTTTATACTCTGAATTCTGAATGACTCCTAAGGCTAATCCTCCCTCGGTCAGATGCCGGATCTTTCCTTCCTTTTTTCTTAAAATCGGTGGATTGTGTCCGGCATTGGAGAAGGTAAATATTCTATTCTTGATATCCAGAACTCCGTAAACCGCGGTAACATAATTTTCCCTCTCTAAGCTTTCATATAGAAGGTTATTCACCTTGAAACAGATAGTCCGGATAGCATAATTGTTCCTTATCTCCGCTTTCAAACTCGCCCTGAAAGATGCCATGATCAAAGCCGCAGGTATCCCCTTGCCAGCCACGTCTCCGATAGCTATTCCGATCTGGTTTTCGACGATGGGGATGAAATCGTAATAATCGCCTCCCACCTGCTCAGAGGGGATATTTATGCCGGAGATATCGAAACCGGGTAAATTCGGATCTTCTGCGGGAAGGAAGCTCTGCTGAATGTTGCGAGCGATTAAAAGTTCTTCTTCCAGTTTCTTCTTTACTATAATCTCTTTATGCAGCCTGGTCCTCTCGATTGCCACTGCACAATGGCTGGCAAAAGCAGTTAAAAGGTTAAGGTCGTCCAAATCATAAGCATTCACCTGATCGCTTTCTAAATTGAAAACCCCGGTTATCCGCCTATCGGTCATAATCGGCGCCAGTACCTCAGATTTTGTCTCGTGCCGGGCTTTGATATATCTCGGATCTTTTTCTACATCCGGGACGATGACCGTCTCCTTATTCTGAGCTACCCATCCCACCAGACCTTGACCTAACTTTAACCTTAAATCCGGCTCAATAGCGGGGTCAAAACCTCTGGTCTTGATCTCACCTACTTCCTGTTTTTTTCTGTCTATTAAGAATATGGCCGCCGCATCATATCTGACCAGCCTTTTTAAGGAATCCAGGATCAGTCCCAAAACCTCATCTAAATCCAGGGAAGAGGAGATTAGTCTATCCATATCTAAGAGAATCTCTTTTTCCAGGCTTTCCTTTCTGGCTTTCCGGTAAAGGTAAGAATTATCTAAAGCGATTGCTACCTGATCTGCTAAAGAGGAGAAAATCTTCAGGTCTTCTTCTGTGAATTCCTTTCCGTAAAGCTTATTCATCGCCACCATCACGCCTAACAGATTTCCCCTTCTTAAAACCGGAACGCAGATGATAGAGTCTATCCTGAACCCGATTTTTTCTTCTAACTCCGGAGAAAAACGCGGGTCATTCCTTGCCTGGTTGGCAATTACCGGCTCTCTATTCTGCGCCACCCAACCCGCAATCCCCTGACCTAACTTCAATCGCAGTTCTTTTTTCTCCTCTTTTTTCTCGCCCGAATAAAGGTAAAGGTCAAGCTCCTGAGCTTTCCTGTCATAAAGGGAGATAGAGCTGAATGAGGCTTCCATTGCTTTGGTGATCGACTCTAAGATTAAATCCAGAAGCTCTTTTAAATCCAGAGTCGAGTTCAGAAGCTTGGAAGTCTCCATGAAAACGCAATTTTCCGGATGATAGATTATTTTTTCTTCAAGTTTTTCTTTTTCCATATTTCCCTTTTTTTAAACCCTTCTAAAATGAATCGGAAATTCAAGGTAACTTATTTAATACGATTTTATCTGTCAATCTATTTTTATCGTAGCGCAACCCTTTTAGGATCGCCTCCCAGGCGAAGCTAATCCCGCCAACGGCGGGACGCACCACAAACTGTCGACAATTCCCGCAGGAACGAATAACCGGCAGGTTTGAGAACCTGACAGAACAAAAAAAATCGTACTTCCATTAACTTCTTGATTGACAACTAAGCAATTTATGAATTTATTAAAGGTAACCAATATACTCTAAAAAGGGTTATGCCGGGTAAAATAATTTTACAGTATGAACTCACCCTGAATCCCTCTCTTACCAAGAGAGGGACTTTCTTCCCCCTTCTCTTTTTAAGAGAAGGGGCCAGGGGATGAGTTCGAGTAACCGAGCGTAATACGTTATGATTGGCAAGACCATCTCACATTATAAGATTCTGGAAAAGCTGGGCGAAGGGGGAATGGGTGTGGTGTATAAGGCACAAGATACTAAGTTGGACAGAATCGTAGCTTTGAAGTTTTTACCGAAACAGCTACTGTGTGATAATGAAGCCAAGACCAGATTTGAACATGAAGCCAAAGCGGCATCTGCGCTAAATCACACCAATATCACCACAATTTATGAAATAGATGAAGCAGAGAGTGAATGTTATATTGCTATGGAATATATCGAGGGGAAATCTATTAAAAAACTGATTGAAGAGAAAACTCTATCATTAAAAGAAGTCATTGATATAGCCATTCAGATATGTGATGGACTGGCAATAGCACACGAAAAAGGGATAATTCATCGGGATATTAAATCGGACAATATAATGGTTACCCCCAGAGGGCAAGTCAAGATAATGGACTTTGGTCTGGCGAAGCTTAAAGGTGCTTCAAAAGTTACTAAGACTGGCTCAACCCTAGGAACTCTGCCATATATGTCTCCGGAGCAGGTTCAGGGAGCAAAAGTTGACCGGCGTTCAGACATGTTTTCCTTGGGCGTGGTTTTATATGAGATGATAACCGGGCAATTACCCTTTAAGGATGAGCATGAAGCCGCTATAATCTATTCGATTTTAAACGAAACCCCAGAACCTTTGGCAAGATACAAATCGAATGTTCCGGGTGAATTGCAACGAGTTGTTGAGAAGGCTTTGGCAAAAGACAAGGGTTTGCGTTATCAGCACGCCGATGAATTAGCAGCGGACTTGAGGCGGTTGACATCTGCGAGCGGTCCCGTCGCCGCCACACGCAGGCGCGGAGTGCGGGTACTGCTGCCACTGATTGCTGCGCTTGTGCTGATCTCTGCTGCCTTAACCCTCAAGCCCTGGCGGATCGTCATTAAACCATCCGCGGAGACGGCAACTGGTCTCAAGCGCGTCGTGGTGGTGCCATTCCAGAATCAAACCGGAGACCCGTTGCTTAATCCTCTGGGACGGATGGTTGCAGATTGGACCACGCAGGGTCTTTTGCAGACAGGCTTGGCTGAAGTTATCCCGCCTGAGAGGTTCTCCCAGCTTGAAGAGAACCAAAACGCCCACTCCATCGCCAAGTCAACCGGCGCAAGCATAATTGTTATTGGCTCCTATTACAAACTGGGTGAGACCATCCAGTTCCAGGCAAAAGTCATGGACGCCAATGAGAAGATTCTTCAGGCGATTGAACCGATAACTTCGGAGACCGCGAAGATCATGGACGGAGTTGAATCTGTGCGGCAAAGGGTTCTGGGCGCTCTTGCCATGGCGCTGGATAAACGGCCGGAAAGAGAAGTGGAGGCGGCATCAAAGCCTCCAACTTATGAGGCGTACCAACAATATATCAAGGGACTTGACCTGTTTTTTAAACAGTTCGACTACCCCGGAGCGCTCGAATACCTCAAGCGAGCTTACGCCATCGATACATCATTCACTTCTCCATTGATCTCGATGTATTATGCTTATGCGAACCTCGGGCAATTGGCACAGGCAGATTCCCTGGTGCAATTTCTTAATCTGCGCCGTGCTCAACTCACTCCTGTTCAACAACTATATCTCGACCACTTTAGCAGTAATGCTTCAGGTGACCGGATGAATGCCCTGAACGCCTTGCGAGAGGCGGCCAGGATCGCGCCCGGAGCTATCGATCCTTATGATTGGGGTTTTGCTGCACTTCGGGTAAATCGCCCTAAGGAGGCGATCGAGGCGCTCAAGACGGCTGACCAGGAACGACAATGGGTTTTCTATTGGAATATCTTCACTGCTTCATATCACTCTCTGGGGGAGCACGAGAAAGAGCTCGAAATTGCCAAACAGGCCCGCAAAAGATTCCCTGACTCTTTCTATCCCTTACAATATGAAGTCCGCGCTCTCGCCGCTCTGGGAAAGACAGAGGAAATCAAGAAACTTATTGAAGAAAGTCAAACGCTTACTAAACCCGGGTTTACTACAGGTTCTCCCGGAGGTACGATGAGAATTGCCGGCGAGGAATTGCGCGCTCACGGGTATGCAGACGCCGCTATGACATTTTTTAACCAGGCCATTCAATGGTACAGAAGCAGACCGGCCGAAGAGATGAATTCCCTCCATTACGGCTATGGCCTTACACTGTATTACGCTCGCAGATGGGAGGAGGCAAAGAGCATTTTCGAGGAATTTGCTAAGAAGTCGCCTGACAACATTGAATATCAGAGGTATGTCGGTTGTATAGCCGCCCGGCGAGGTGATCGAGAAAAAGCGTTGAAAGCTTCCGAGTGGCTCAAGAACCTGAAACAGCCATATCTTAGGGGTGAGCATACCTATTACCGTGCCTGTATTGCCGCGATTTTGGGAGACAAGGACCAAGCTGTAACCCTGCTGAAGGATAGCTTCTTGCAAGGATTCACTCCCGGTCTCAACTTGCATACAAACTTTGATTTTGAATCGTTGTGGGATTACGCTCCGTTTAAGGAGCTGTTGAAGCCGAAAGGGTGAAGGATTGAATAATTGAACATTACGAACTCACTCCCGCCTGTGGCGGGATTTTCAACCTAAATCCCCCGCCCGTACGGGGGCAGGCCTCTCTTAAAAAGAGAGGGACTTATGTTCCCCTTCTCTTAGTAAGTCGAAGAAGGGGCCAGGGGATGAGTTCGCAGTAGCTTTGAGGGCCCCGGAGCTTGACTCCACCCTTCAGACTCTTACCTAACGCACCCTATCCGCCGAGGCGGACTCTTGGAAAGAGAGGGGCTTTCCCCCTTCTCTTCGTAAGTCGAAGATCCCGCCAAAGGCGGGGAGAAGGGGCCAGGGGATGAGTTCGTAGTTGCCCAATTCATGGGGCTATTTTAGACATGACACGGCCA
>Ga0315289_10005542_pt1 | contig 18647 bp, 23 predicted proteins | sample YL17G11_40_MG_FD_203452 | JGI IMG/M metagenome (GOLD analysis project Ga0315289, IMG submission 203452) | Sediment microbial communities from Yellowstone Lake, YNP, Wyoming, USA - YL17G11_40 | ecosystem: Environmental > Aquatic > Freshwater > Lake > Sediment | place: USA: Wyoming | collected...
AGACGACATCCTCGCGACCCTCCGGATGCAGGCAGGGCAGGGCATCAGCTCGGTCGTGATCCACTGCGTGAACAAAGCGATGCTCGGGGAGTTGCGGGACAGGAAGCGGATCCTTGGTGTCGTGTCAAAAGGCGGCTCGATCACGAGCGCATTCATGCTCCTGAACCGGTGCGACAACCCGTTCATCGAAAACTTCGATGATATTGTATCGGTCTGCAGGCGCCACGATATTGTCCTTTCGCTGGGGAACACAGCGCGGAGCGGGTGCATCAGTGACCGCCGGGACCGGGCGCAGCGGGAGGAGATCCGCCAGAACGTAGCACTCGCACGGAGGGCACACGAGAAGGGGGTGCAGGTGATCATCGAAGGTGCCGGGGGGCACATCCGGCTCGACCGGATCCCAAAATACATACGCTATTACAAGCGGCAGTCCGAATTCCCCCTCTTTGTGGCAGGCCCGCTGCCAACCGACATCGCACTTGGCTATGACCACGTCGCGGGGTGTGCCGGGGCGAGTGTCGCGAGCGCTGCGGGTGCCGATTACCTCTGTTATATCACACCCGCAGAGCACCTCGGGCTGCCCTCGCCTGAAGCGGTGAAGGAAGGGCTGATCGCGTTCAGGATCGCTTCGCACATCGGCGACACCGTGAAGTACGGCAGTGAGGGCAGGGACACCATGATGGCAAAAATGAGGGCAGCCCTTGACCGCGAGGGCCAGATACGCTGCGCATTCGACCCGGCACGGGCGCGGGAACTCGCCGGGGACGACACGGAGTGCACGATGTGCGGGGAGTTCTGCGCAATCAAAATCATGCGGGAGTTGTGAGATCCGGTTCCCGGCACCGGAAAACCTGCGGGAGAACAGAGCTGCCCTTTGTGCCATTCCTGGTCCCGCATCCCCGGACGGGTGCGAAGCGGGATATGAAAAGGAACATCTGCCTGTCATCGTTGCGACAATATCATGCGACAAAATTTCTGAACACAATCCCTGAACACAATCCCTGAAGTATTGATCTTCCTGCAGCCTCAGATGGAAAAATAAAAAACCTCACACCGGCAGATTACTTCACCGGGAGGGCATGTATGAAATATACCGATATCGACAGGATTTACCAGACCGTACCGCTGGATTCTATTCCCTGGAATATCGGGACACCTCCCGATGCGCTCGTTGCGCTGGTGACGGGGGGGAGCGTGCGTCCCTGCACAACCATTGACCTCGGGTGCGGTGCCGGGAACTATGCCATCTGGCTTGCCGGGCTCGGGTTTGACGTGACCGGTGTTGACAGTTCCAAAACAGCGATCGGGATTGCAGAAAAGAACGCACGGGAAAAGGGGGTGCGGTGCCGGTTCATCGTCGCCGATCTTCTTGGCGACCTGCACGAAGTGACCGGCACGTTCGATTTTGCCTTTGACTGGGAACTCCTGCACCACATCTTCCCGGAAGACCGGGAAACGTATGTCAGGAATGTGCGGAGGATCCTCAATCCCGGGGCGGTGTACCTGTCCGTCTGTTTCTCCGAAGATGACCCCCAGTTCGGCGGCACGGGAAAATTCCGCAGAACCCCGATCGGGACAACGCTCTATTTCTCATCGGAATCCGAACTGCGGGAACTGTTCTCACCGTATTTTGTGGTCCGGGAACTGAAAACGATCGAGGTCGGCGGGAAGTACGGGCCGCACCGGGCAATCTATGTACTGTCCGAGCGGCGCTGATTTTTGTTAGATCTTTTTCGTATCAGGTGCAGACGAATGGCAAGGGAATGCTGCGGGATCAACGGCATCCCTCCCGGCCCACGGCATGCAGCGCCCCGTACGGGAACCATGTCATCTGCGGCACCTTACGCAAAATCCGGAGAATGATGATTCATTTTTTTTACACGAAGATATATCAGAATACACGGTTCTATTCCAATGTAAAAGGGAAGGAATTGCATGATTACTCAGGATATTATCAGAAAACTCTGGGATGAACAGGGGAGGGGCAATGTTGCGGTATGGGAGGATGACACGATGACGGTGGTGCCGGCAGATTATCGCGGAGATACTGCCGGAAAAAAGCCCCTTGTCATTTTAAAACCGATCGTGCTGGTGAATGAATTTGAGCTCCTTGATTTTGCCCTTACCGATGAAAATTTACTAAAAAAAATTGAAGATGCGGTCCGGGCAGCCGGCGGACAGATAACGCGGGGCCCGGAATAAAAAATATTCGCCATGATTTTTTGGGTGCGAAACGGGAGATCGGGTGCAGCATGAACAACGATTCCATCGTCTTTCACGGCAGCCTGCAGCAGCTGCTGCAGAAGGTCGAAACCGGCGAGATGATCCCCAAGCTGCAGGCCTCGCATGCCCCCATGTGCAAGTTTTTTACCGCCTATTATGTCATCAGCGGGATCCGCCACTGTGTCCCCCTCGTCCACGGCCCGACCGGATGCCCACTCTACATGTCCGACTTTGTCAGGACGAGGGAGTGCTGCGAGATCCGGGGCGTCCCGCTCGAACCGACTGCCTGCACCACCCTTGACGAGAGCCACGTCATCTACGGCGGCGAGGGAAAACTTCTGGAAGCGGTGAAGGAGGCATACGCGAAGTACCACCCCGACCTCATCGTGATACTCTCCTGCTGCTGTTCCGGGATCATCGGTGACGATGTCGAAAGCATTGCCCGCGAGGCAGAAAAACTGGTCGGCTGCAGGGTGCTGGCGCTCAAGAGCGAAGGGTTCGGCGGCGACTTCCGGAGCGGGTACGAGGACGCGTTCCGTCTCATCATGGACCTGATGGAGCCGCCGGAACAGACGAGGAAGGGGACGGTCAACATCCTCGGTGCACGCTGGGGCCCGACGCCCACGGAGTTCAACTGGGACATGGACGAGATCGAGCGGCTCCTTTCCGAGGTGGGAATCACGGTCAACGCCATCATTGCCGGAGGGTGCACGGTCGGGGAGATCCGGCGGGCACGCGAAGTCGAACTGAACGCCTCGTGGTGTTACGACTGGGGGCAGAAGCTGGGCGACCTGATGCAGGAACGGTTCGGCATCCCGTACAGCAAGACCGGGCAGCCCTACGGGCTCGAGGCTACCAAAGAGTGGCTGCTCGGGGTGGCAACGCCGCTTGGCATGGAGAAGAAAGCGCTGGAGGTGATCGAGCGGGAGACTGCGGCGGTGGAATCGGACCTTGTATACCTGAAGCAGGCGCTTTCCGGCAAGACTGCCATCATCGAGATCTCGGAGTTTCCCGGGCCGATCCGGGCGCTCTCGCTGGCACGGATGGCAGAGGACTTTGGCGCCCATCCCATCGTGATCAACGTCCACCCCTACACGATCAGGGAGCGGATGCCCAGCATAAAATTCCTGCTGGAGACCGGCGTGAACCCGGAGATCATCCTGACAAAAGGGCTCTTCCGGCTCGGGAGTTTCCGGTCCTCGAAAGAGACGGAGGATGAGCTGGAGGCGATTGTCGGTGAGTATGACGACCCGATCTTCTTTGGCAACGCCGGCAGGTTCCCGCCCTGCCCGGTGGTGAACTTAACGCTCCTGAACCCGGCGTTCCAGCCCCAGTACGGCTTTCAGGGGATACACAACATCGCCGCACTGGTCAGGCAGGCGCTGGAGGACAGGAACCTCCCGCGCTCGCGCCTGTTCCGGGGGATGCTCTATGGGACAAAGACGAAGTGAGATACCGTCTGGAACGGAGATCCGCGCTCCGGAAGCGTGCAGCGATCCCTACCTCCGCTGCGCCTTCAACGGCGCCGCCCAGACGGCGCTGGGGGTCGCCGGTTCTGCCCTGCTCGCCCATTCCCCGCAGGGGTGCGAGTACCTTGTGACGAACGCGTTTGCCTCGCAGGAGTGCGACTACATGGAGACCGTCACGCTCTGCACCAAGCTGTGCGTGGACGAGATCGTGCATGGCGGTGAGGATATCCTCGCCCGCACCATCCGCGAGGCAAAGCAGCTCAAAATCTCCGCCCTCTTCGTGCTCAGTGCGTGCGGGCCCGAGATCGTCGGTGACGATATCGTCGCGGTCTGCGAGGCCGTGCAGCCGGAGGTGAAGTTCCGGCTGATCCCCATCGAGTGCGCCGGGTTCCGGGGGTCGCAGTATGACGGGATCGACATCGCCCTTGACACGATCCTCAAAACGCTGGCGAAGAACACCGGTGAGAAGATCCCCAACTCGGTCTGCCTGATCGCCCCCCATGCGAATGCCAACCCGACATGGATCGCGGATCTCACATGGGTGGAGCAGGTCCTTGCTGACATGGACGTCCGGGTTGTCGCCACGCTGACACACCGCACGCCGCTCACCGAGATTGAGAATATCGCATCCGCCGAGACATCCCTCCTGCTGAGCCACGATGCCGGGCAGAAGGCGGCAGACTACCTCGCCGCCACGTACGGCATTGAGCCGGTCTGCACGGGGATCCCGCTGCCGATCGGCCTGACCAATACCGAGCGCTGGCTGACCGTGCTCGCGGAGCGGTTCGACGCACAGAAGACAGTGGAGACGATGGTTGCGGACGGCGAGCGGATGGTGATGGCAACGTGCCGGCGCAAGTGGCCGATGGGGCGGTTCCTGTACCGGACGCCCGCGGCGATTGTCGCCGATGCTACGGTCGGGATCCCGCTCGTCCGGTTTGTCACGGAGGACATGGAGATGACGCCGGCGCTCGTTGCCCTGTACTCCTCGGGGCGCCCGGTCCGGGACCTGCTGGGGCGTGAACTCAGCGATCTCGGGCTCAGCCCAAGAGTCGTGTACGGCACGGATGTCTACACCACAAAAAAGAGCCTGGAGGAGATCACGCCCCGGGTCGTCTTCGGGAGCACGATCGAACGGCACGCGGCACACGGGCTGGGTATACCGTACATCGTTGAAGTGGTGAGGATGATGCGCCAGTTCAGGTTCATCAACCGGGAATACTTCGGGTATACAGGGATTTTAAACCTGTTCGAGTGTGTCCAGAACGAGTGGGTCATGGGATGGCGTTCGAAAGAGAAGCGGTACGTGGCGAAGTGGTGAATGACATGAGACAGATCGCAATCTACGGGAAGGGGGGCATCGGGAAGAGCACGATCGCCTCGAACCTGTCGGCGGCACTGAACGGGACCGGGCTCTCGGTCATGCAGGTCGGCTGCGACCCCAAGCGGGACTCGACAAGGATCCTTGCCGGGGGGCAGTTTATCCCGGCAGTTCTCGAAGAGCACCGGGAACAGCTGAGGGTGGGAAAGGATGAATATGCCATCAAACTTGAGAATATCGTCTATAAATCTCCCCAGGGAATTTACCTTGTCGAGGCAGGGGGCCCCGAGCCGGGCGTCGGCTGTGCCGGGCGCGGGGTGCTGACAGCGCTCCAGATCTTAAAAGACCTGAAAGCCTTTGAGACCTACCACATCGACGTCGCCATCTACGACGTGCTCGGCGACGTCGTGTGCGGAGGCTTTGCCATGCCCATCCGCGAGGGGTTTGCAAAGGAGATCTACCTCATCTGCTCCGGCGGCTTCATGAGCATCTACGCGGCAAACAACATCGCGCGGGCCATCCAGCGGCTCGCGAGGCGCGGCGACACCGGCCTCGCCGGCATCATCTGCAACAGCAACGGCGACGAAGCGTTCGAGCACGCCGTCATCCCCGAGTTTGCCAAGCGGCTCGGAACCGGTTTCGTCCGGTTCGTCCCCCGCAGTCCCGTCATCCAGGCCTGCGAGCTGGAGGGCGGGGCCGTCGTGGAGCATTCCCCGCAATCAAAGGAAGCGGGCATTTTCAGGGATCTCGCAAAAGCGATCATGGAGAACGATTCGCGGGTGATCCCGACGCCTATCACTGATCTCGGGGAGCTGGAACGGATGTACCGGGGGTGCCGGGAGAAGTGAGAGGAGGTCAATAGGTGTGGTGTAGTGACATCGTGTCCACTAAGGGAGGGGGAATGGATTAATTTACAACGGAAAGCAAATGGCAGGAATGCTGAGATCCGGGTAGATTTTACCAGATTAAAATTGAGAAAATATTAATGCAATGAGAGGGTTGTATGTTATAAATACATTAAGGGGTTATGTTATGGGAGAACCTGAAGCCATAGAAATAGAGCAAGGTCGAATTGCATCATATAGCGACATAGTGTCAATACTCTATTCAGAATATACCTTTAATTTTGAATTTTCCCAACAGATGCCTCCAGAAAATGAAAAACAAGTAAATCCTATCTGTTTAGGAAGAATTGTGATGAGCCCACAACACGCAAAATTTTTTAGTAAATTGCTTTCAGATGTAATTACTGGATACGAAAAAAAATTCGGTACAATTTCACAAAAATAATTCACGAAATTTCATTGGTGATATAGATGATACAAAGTCAAGAAAATCCAGGTGCGTATCCAATAAAAAAAGACAAAACGAGTCTTACAGATTATAGCCAATCTCGGGTTTCCCCAATTCATGCTATGGAAATTGGTGGAATAAAGGGTTTTCATTTATTTTCAAGGTATGAAAAATCCAATTACCCGGGTGCAATGTCTTGTGTATCAATGATACAACCAATTGAACGTTCATCAATAGCATTTGGACCTGTGTTTGCTCCACCCACCCCGTCATTTATTATCAGGGAAAAAGACAATGAAATTGAATATTTAAAACAAACGATATATCAAATGAAACTACGTTTAGAATGGCTTGAACGTAGTTATCAAGCATCTCCTATTCAAGTCCGAATTGTTGAAATTCGTGATTTGCCTCAAGAAGAAATTAAAAAGCAAGTGCTTGAATATTATCAATCTCATGGACCGGTCTATCCTAGTGATATTGCGGACGCATTGGGTCTTAGCTTTGAAGCCGTTTTTAATGCTGTCGATGAATTAGTTAAGGGCGGGTTTTTAGAGGCTAAAAGTGAGGATGAACTTTGACAGTATATACAGAGGTTGACGCTGCAATTCGTGGAAGGAGGATTGCATGCCAATATAGGGAGAGTTCTCCTCTTGAATTAGCTAAAGGATCTCATAAAGATAAAATCCAAAGGGCAAAACTTTACGAAGCGTTCTGTAGAGTTGAAACCCCATATGTTTATAAAAAAGGCTAATTTCTTGCCTTTTCCTTCATAATCTGCAAAGAGAAAGAGTTAGTAAAAAATAAAGTTTGGAGTTCAATTCAACCGAGTATCTTATAGACTTTGCATCTTCAAATCTGCTTCTTGATTGACACGGAATAAGGAATTTTTTTCGTGATACAAAATTTTTTTAGAATTTTCAAAATTTTTTCCGGAATTTCTTGAAAATTTTTTTGTAAATTTTTAATTTCCGTCAAATTTTTTTTCAAAATTTTTTAAAACTTCAAAAATTTTTTTGAAAATTTTTCTCTTTTCTCAAACTTTTTTTTGAAAGTTCTCAAAACTCCAAAAAATTTTTTGCAAAATTAAATAGATGACATCTGGGTTTCTGTAAAAAGTCCCGTGATGCAACACGAGCTCCAAAAACTTCCGAACTCCCGTAAATGCAACAGAACCTCCCGCCACATCAGGGAATTGGTGGACTGACACCGGCACAGATGGCAAATATCCCGATCAATTTGATGGGTAACAGATGGGAAACGATGATCGAATTGGCATCAATCAAATAAATAAATCAGAATTTTTCCAAATCAGAAAAATTAATTATTTCGTCAAATGCCGAAATCTCCTTAGTTTGGTACTTTATTTGCAATTTCGGACATTTTACGGGCATTTACACAAAAGTATATATCCCCAGTGGTAAAAGTGGTAAGCAAGGTAGGTGGAAATAAGTCCTATTCGGAATTTTGGAAAATAAAAGAATGGGCATAACGGAATATGCGGGAGGGTTGTTAAATAAGAAATTTCGAAAAATAAGAGCATGAGTCTTTGGTGACTACATGCAGTTGGTTTACCACTTAACTGTTTTGCTGTCCTGAGACTTAGACTTTTCATTATCGGATAGTGGAACATCCAACTATCAACATATACCAGATATGAAGTGTAAAACACAATCAAACGAAACCCCATGGAGCATAGCGTTTAAACTCGCTTTGTTTGGGATTGGATGTTTGGTTATTGGATTTTATATTCAAGGCCAAGCTGCTGATCCTTTTTCCAAGGGGATTGCATCGATGTTGATTAACATGGGAGCATGGACAATGCTGATTCTTACGGGAGCGGCGTTATTTGTGCTTGGTATTTGGTATCTTTACAACAAGTGGAGATATCAAAACCAAGATTATCCCTATTAATTTTTTGGATTGACATGACATTAGAGAATAAAAAACAATGTGCAAAAATAATTATATTGAGACACGAATTGAATTATCTTTATGGATGATATTGATCGGGCAAAAATCGGCAGAAAGGAGGAGAAATTAATTGGCTGGGATCATATCCGTAAACCAGCTGAAACAAATCTTCCTCCCATGAGGGCAAAAGGGGTTGACGACAAGTATAATTGGTTGTTATCTCCCTATCGGAAGGTTCAGAAGAATACGGGTGGGCGCGGTTTTGCTTTGGGTTGGTTTTTAGTAATTGTACTCGGTCTTGCGGTAATAATTACGAAATTAATTGGGATTTGGTAAATTATTTACCAAGTCCCGCCATTTATCACATCATTTTGAAAACTTAAAAGTCCCGTCATCTTATCAGGAACCCATTAAACTAAAGTATAAATATATTGAAGACTGGCCCGGAATCTAGGTAATCTCCGCCCATTCCTGCCGCACCTTAATGCTCCACCAGCCAAAATCTCCCCGTAAAACCGGATTTTTGAAAAATTCCTGCGCTTGTGATCATCCGTGCACCCAACAAGCGAAATCCGGGCATGCTACGCGCCCCGATTCCGCGTTTCCGCTCGGATGACTGCGATTTTTTTCGCACTGACCACCAGCCTTATCAGCTTCACTTTAAAACAGACAAATATACACAATGACCGAAGATTTCTGCAAACGGACAGCGAGGAGAATCCGGAAGTTCGGATATGCACCAAAGGCGTCAGTCCGAATCTCCCGGTTCTGCTATGTGTCCATGCTGTCCGTGTGCGGAGTGATGGGAGCGATGCTCGATCCTTCGCTGGTGAGCCTGGCAGAAGACGACGACATCAGTCTTCGCCAACTGCCGTTTTGCGCCCCGTCACATGGAATGAATATTCTGGCCACCGGTTCCGGGGATTTTTCTTTGGGCGCCCCGGCCGGTATGATCTCACCCGTCCCTTCTCGCATACATCGTCGTTGACCGCCGGTCGGCGGGCTGATTCCCGATCGGATGCACGGCTAGCCTGCCGTCCGTCCGGGTTCGGGCGCTCTGAGCCACTGCTGTAGCTGTGGCTTTAGCCGGGTCGGCGTTTGTTGGTATGCGAAAAGGAGCGGATCTCCCGATCGCGGGAATGGAGGTTGAACAAAAACAAAGGAAAGGTGATTGATATGGAAATTGAATTGACGAATCATCAGGATGTGGCCGACCCGGACCAGATTGCGTCCGGTGTGGCCGGGACCGGACAGGAGAATGAAAAGAAAGTCAGCGTATCGAAAAAACCGATCATAGCGGGTTCCGTACGCAAGGTCGTACGGAAGACCGAGCTGCAGGGGTTCACTGCACCATCCTTCATGGATCCACCGGAGATCCGGAAACGGACGGAACGGGACCTGAAATTTCCCGATGCAGATATGCCGTATTACAAAGCTGAAGCAGCCCTGCGGGATCTCGTGTGTTCCCTACTGGAACGCGATGACCGGCTGAATGAGGATATGTTCCTGCGGTGGAATGGCCTGAAGCACCGGATTGAAGACCTGGAAGATGAGATTCAGGCATTGAAGAGCAGGGGAACCGGCACCGATCGGGAGGTGCCGGAATGATGCCGGCGGCGCGGATACCGAATGCCCCCGGCGATCTGATATTCTCGCTCTTTGACCGTCAGGAACGGATCGCAGACCAGCTGAACAAGAAGATCGAGCGGCTCGACCGTAGGCTCACAACGATCGAAGAGAGGAGGCGGCGCCTGTGACCAAGCGGAGGTCAACGAGAGCGACCGAAATCCCGATCAGCCTCGTTCCCCACGCCATCGCCCTCCTGATCCGGATGCGGGGCGTAAAGGTGTACCGCATCAGCGTGAAGCGGACGCACCACCATCACTACAACGTCTCGGTCCGGACACGCTCGCTGCCACGGGAGCTCGCTCTGGTCCGTGAAACCGCGCCGGTAATTTCCAGTGAAGGCAGGGGATTGGCATGACGCGGGGACGGCCGCCGCAGAAGGCGCTTGACGAAGCACTGCCAATCGCAAGGGCACGGGGCGATCTCCTTGAGTTCAAAGAAGAACCGGCGTTCGATTGCGACTTCATGTTCCTTGCTACTGACCGGTTCTGCATCGTCCGGATCAAACGGACCCGGCACCTCTGGTGCACACCGGAAGGTCTGGAGGCGCAGTGCCCCGAGGCGATAGAAAAGTTCCGGCACATCCACGCGCCGGCGTTTCTCTCGCGCGAGATCTGGTTCTGGTCCCCGTACAGCATCTTCCGGTTCTTCCGCATCGAAGACGCCGGCCTTGTCGAGCTTGACCAGGACGGGAAGGTCCTCATCGCTTCCCGGCCGGAACGGGCTACCGGAAAACAGACGGCATCGGCCGGCAGCGGGTGATCGTATAATCGGATCGGGAATTCTTACTCTTGTAATTTTTTTAAATAATACATTGTTTTTTGTGATTAAACTTAAAAAAAATCGGTTGTTCAAGTTTGATTAGTTTTGATTATTCAAAAAGTTGAGGAACATTACGCATTGTATCATTAACATACCAGATATCAGGTTCGTGTTTTAAAGGACGACATTTAATTTCCCATTTTGTTTTTACATTTGTATTATTAAAAAGAACTAATCCGACCCCTAAAATCAGACAAAGTGATTCAATTCTATCTATGTCTTCCTTAATAGCGCTATTTGGAATCACAAGATAGACTTTATGACTGAATATTTTGTACGCACATGCTTGACCAAAAGCAGTAATTAGTTCAGTACCAGAAGTGCCTAGTTTTATTTCAGCGGAAACAATTGTGGGTTCGTGTTCGATTATATCAGTTAATTTGGTTGCATATATGCCGATAACATCGGGAGTTGCCCATTTAGCTTGAAATTTACTACCTCCGAGAGTTATGGCCTTCGTAACTTCTTGTATATCATTTTGCAACCAATCTCTAAAATATGGGTAAAAATCTTCTTCTTTTATTCGAGAAATTGCTACTGTGGGAACAACAGATTGTTCTCCAGCTCCTCCAGTAATAGTGTCTTGAAAACTTGTATGACGAAATAAGCCTCTCGCGGGTTTTTTATCGCGTAATTTTTTTGTTTTCATCTCAATTTTATATTCTCGGTGTTCCCTTACTAGGGATTATGTGATACAACCCTTAAGACCTGAGAGATCCGATACAGCAATCTCCGTCGGAGAGTCTGCGCGATACCCGGTCCGGAATGCCAAAAAAATGTCTTATTCCGGGAAAACCAAGTCTTAATCGCTAAAAAACGGGTCATTCCGGGGCCTTTACCGACTTTATTTCAAAATGTCTTTTTAGGTTCTTTCCAGTAGCAGATCGGGTCCCGACATATGCTACAATAGAGGGAACGGAAGGGACCCTCTGTTTTGCCCCCCGATTTTTGGACATGAGTTGTATGACGTATGTCAAACATGACCCGGCTGGATCAGGTACCTGGCCCGGCGGTCTGCCTTTTCCCCGGTGAGCTTCAATCACCGACGGTGACAAATCCAAATAGGAGTTGTCAGGGGGTCTCCCGGACGTGTTCTTAGGTCTTATTCCGGGGAAACCAAGTCTTATTCACCCGAAAATGGGTCATTTTTGGTCTTCTTACCGACGGTTTTCCAAAATGTCCTTTTGTGTCCTTTCCAGCAGAGGATCGGCTGCCGGGTTGCCTGCAGTATGCCGGAAATGCCTGCAGCCCCCTTTCTGATCATGCCTTATTTAGGGTTCGGAAGGATCCAAGACAGACTCTCTCCCGAACATGGATTCATGATCAGCTCATAGTGTCTTACCATTCCTCATCTTACCTGCATACGGGGGCCACCGACGGTGAAGTTTCAGGGAGCAGGGCCAGTTAAGCCTTGTCAGACGCTCTTACATGTCTTATTCCGGGAAAACCATGTCTTATTCGCCAAAAAACAGGCCATTTCCAGCCATTCGCCGACGGTAATCAAAATGTCCTTTTATGTCCTTTCCAGCAGAGGATCGGCAGCCGGGTTGCCTATTGTGCGTGGAAACGGGAATAACGGGGGTTTTGGATGAAAGCCAAAAAGGGGGCGCATGGGATAATAGAGTAATTTAACTCTCTCAGCTCTCTTCAATGCTCAACTGAAGATTTTCTTATGATGTATATGCCTTCAGCAACGCCCTAAACATTTTTCCATGATTCGGATACTTGAGATGCAATAGTTCATGAACGATGATCTTTGTCCGTTCCTCTTTTGACTGACGGAGAATCGAACGATCGAACGTGAGCCTACCACGGCTCGAACAACTTGCCCATTTTTTTTCAATGCGGAAAGTCCTGCTACCATATCGCCATTCCTCCCCTCCACTTTCGCCCCACTCACGCCGCAACCTTATTCATTCGGCCCCTGACACTCCCCATAAGAAAACGGAGATACTTTCCATGAAACGCAAGGCCGCGATCACACCCGGCGATGCTCAGCTTCCCGCAGGATACACAGAGCTCGTCACTTCACTGAAATCTAAAGAGGTTCATCAGAACCTCGAAGACGAGAAGAATTCGTCAGAATTCTTCGAAGAATAAAATCCGGTCTGCTCAGGTGAAGGCTGTCTTTTCCGTAAACCGGGAGCTGATCCAGCTTTACTGGTAGATCGGGAATGAGATCCTAGCCCGGCAGGAGACAGAATGCTGGGGTGCGAAGGTTATCGATCGGTTATCACGGGATCTTATGCGCGAGTTTCCCGATATGAAAGGGTTCTCGGTAAGGAACCTGAAATATATGCGGAAATTTGCAGAGATTTGGAATGATCCCTCAATTGTGCAAGAGCTGCTTGCACAAATCACTTGGTATCACCATATCGCGCTTATCGACAAAGTGAAAGATCAGGCGGAACGCGAATGGTACATCCGCGAAACGATCCGGAACGGCTGGAGCCGGAACGTGCTCGCCCTCCAGATTGAGAGCGATCTGTACAGGCGTACGGGAAAAGCGATCACCAATTTCACAGCAACACTTCCTACCCCACAGTCTGATCTGGCAAATGCCGCGGTGAAAGATCCGTATATCTTCGATTTCGGAGAGGTTCGTCAGAACCTAGACAAGGAGAAGAGATGCGCAGCATCTCTTCGACATTCTCTGCATCAGTGATGAAGTGTCAGAACGGGAACTCCACAAATCCCTGCAGGAACGCCTGATGGATTTCTTACTCGAACTTGGCACTGGGTTTGCCTATGTCGGCAGCGAGTATCACCTTGCCGTAGGCGATCAGGATTATTATCTCGATCTCCTGTTCTACCATACGCGGCTTCATTGTTATATCGTCATCGAGCTGAAGGTCGGACCGTTTTTACCGGAATATGCAGGCAAACTCAACTTCTATCTTTCAGCCGCTGACGACCTTATCAGGAATCCCTCGGTTGATCAGCCAAGCATCGGCATCCTCCTCTGCAGGGAGAAGAACCGGGTCATTGCCGAGTATGCCCTCCGCGATATCACAAAGCCCATGGCGGTATCTACGTACCAGCTCGGACGAAACCTTCCTCACCAGTTCGCCACGCAATTACCGAGTGCCGAACAGCTGGAAGAAGTTATTGCCAGCGTTGATTCCCCGGAGAATCCTGCACAGGAAAATACTCCGGTTACCTCTCCGACAGATGCAAAAAGCTGGAAATAACCAGGCATCCCTACCCCATTTTACCTAAATCCTCTCCGTTCTTTGCAAGAACCAATCTCTTCAATTTGATACGTGATACGGTTTGCGGAGCTCTATCCGGAGATCAAAATTGTCCAGACACTGTCTGTAAAATTGAGGCGGAAACATTTCAGATCCAGAACCATCGTGATACCATGAAGCATCAGAAGCGTTTTTTTAAAAAAGAATACTGCAGCCTGCGCCAGTTGTATCGGTATCGGGATTTTTACCTTGCGTATCCTCTCATTGTGGGCACTGTCCCCACAATCCAGGAATGGTCCCCGGGATCTCCTTCACTGCCTGTCCTACAGTCATTTCGAAGAGCTCGTGCCGATTGAAGATCCCGTGAAGCGATCGTTTTATGAAGTGGAATGCGTGCGGGGGAACTGGTCTGTCCGGGAATTGCAGCGGCAGATGAGCAGCCTGTATTATGAGCGAACCGTTCTGTCCCGGGACAAGACGCGCCTCACCGGAACCGTTCAGGGAAAGGCAGAACCAATGGATCCCGCTCAGGTTATCAGGGATCCTTCAGGTGAGGACGAGAAGAACGTAGTTCTTCGCTGTCTGGGACCGGGTGCTCGACTACATGGCCGGGTACTGAAAAAAGAAAATGCGTGAAGTCAGCCGGGCAGGGGGAAACCCCCTGCTCCTTACATTTTCCGTTCTGAATGTGTCCTCGAAATACATATTTTTTTTAAATCTCCTCCTCCTCTTTTTGGACTTTTTTCGCACCTTACGCTACATCCCAAAAACCGTCACCATTATATCATATTGGCACAATTATGTTCCATGTGGAACAGAATTTATCCAACGAGATCGTTGGCCTTCTCATGAAAGGAGATCTCCACCCGAGAGGAATCGCTGAAAAGCTCGGTACCAACCACATGACCGTCTCCCGGAAACTCCGCGATCTTGTTGAAGAAAATATCGTGGACAGCCGGACCGAAGGGAAGAACAAGGTATATTTCCTGAAAAAAAGCATCGAAGGCCGGAACGCGGTCATGATTACCGAGATCTATAAACAGTCGCGCGTACTTCGTCAGTATCCGGTCCTCCGGGGGGTCTTCAGATCGGTACAGGAAATGCCTGAAATCTCCCTTGCCCTGCTGTTCGGCAGTTATGCGAAAGGGCTTGCAGCAAAAGAGAGCGATATTGACATCTATGTCGAAACGCCCGACTCTTCGGTCAGGAGACAACTTGAACAGAAACATTCCTCGCTGAGTGTAAAAATCGGTAAGTTCGATACCGGGAGCATGGTAATCCGGGAGATCATGAAAGATCATGTCATCATAAAAGGGGTGGAAATATACTTTGACAAAACAGGGCTTCCTGCGGAAACTGCATAAAGACAAGGCGCTCCTCCTCGTTGAGCCGAGTGCTGATATCAGAATGGCGTACTTAAAAAAATCCGAGAGTTATCTCGCGTCCGCAAAACTCCTGCTCGACCATGAACGGTTCGAGGAAGCTGTGTCTATGGGATATTACTCCATGTATTATTCTGTCATGGCCCTCTTCTTCGCGTCCGGCATCAAATGCGAAAATCATACAGCCGCAATTATGCTTCTCAAAGATGTTTTTGGTATTGATAATTTTTCAATACACTTCGCTAAAACCGAGCGGATCGACAAACAGTATTACGTGGAATCATCTCCTGTTCGCGATGATGTGGTCGCACTTATCAGAACGGCAGAATCATTCAATGCAGGGATTCTTGATGCAACAGACCGGTTGACGAATGAAAAGATCGAATCATTCCGTGCAAAACTGAAAAAAGTGTTCTGATTCGCATCGTTATTTCACGGGTTCAAACCTGCATCAGGGCATAGATCCCCGATGCGAGGTTGAGAAGATCGCGGCTGGTCAGCCCCGGAGGGGATGACCATGGAGAATGAAATTCTCATCACTGTGATCTTCGTAGGAGCAGGCCTGCTCGCCACCGTGATCATCCCCGGGCTCCTCGATGTTGAGGGTTGAAAACCCGAAACACGAGAAGAACGAAGTTCTTCGAATGGTCGAGTTCCAAAGGAGCGAGACTGGAAAAGAACGAAGTTCTTTGTAAGATGTGGGACCGGGTGCTCGACCACATGGAAGACAACCACGGAAGCACGGGGCAAAACCAAAAGCAGTAGGCTGGATTCGGGAGGAGAAGTCTCTCATCCCCTCTTCAATTTTCATCCGGCAATGGATTCGCCAGCGACCAGGCCCCGTCGTCCACCACGGGCGTTACCGGGCAGGAGAATCCACTTTTAGATCTCCGGCCGGGACCACAGTCTCAAGGATCGCGGGAGTAATTCCGTCTTCCAGCGCGAAGAAAGACCAGTCCCCTTCGTCCTCAACGATCAGTGCAAGGGGATTAACCATGACAAGGGATCCCCGATCATGGCTGAAATCAGATTCGCGGACAAGGGCAATGAAGGTCCGCTGTCCCAAGGTGCGGGGGGGAAGAAACCTGATGCCGGATATCAGCATTGGACCGGCTCCGCCTGGTTTCTTTTCATGATCGATAGTGCCTCCTGCACATCACGGTTCCTGTACAGGCGCCACGCGTCGATCGCAAGCATGAGCGTGTGCCTGAGATCCCACCTCATCTCAAGGTCCATGTCACAGACATTCCGGTCAAAGACCGGCGTGATATCAAGAAAAATACGGGAGTATGCGAGCACGGGGCGCACCGCACAGTACCACCCGTACACCATGCCGGTCAGTACCGGATCGGCAAGCCCGATGCGCATGGTCCCCCTTACAGAGTTTACGCTGACGAGCCGGAAAAGACGGCAACAGAAGTGCACCACCGGCCCTGCAAGCAGCGGCATGAGAAGAAGGATCTGCGGCAGATTGTCTGGTTCCCGTGAAGGCGCAGGTTCCCTGGCACGTACATCACCGTCTTTCTCCTGCTGTGATGACCGGAGGATGTGCCGGGCGACCACAACGTCCGTCCGCGTTATGCCGGCAGTATAAGACTGGCGTACACAGAATATCAGCCAGGAGATGGAAACAGCACTCTCTTTTCGTTGCGGCGTTGAAACGCAGAAGAGCGAGACATGCACCGGGAACACATACAGGAGAGCGATCAGGACCAGAACGAAAAAGAGGAGACAGAGGGGTATGAAGATCACAAGGAGGAGGATATCCATGCAAAGGGAGGGATCGATGCAGCTGCAGGGATTATTCCTTGTCCTTCTCGTCTTTGGGTGCAGGGGCCTTGTTCATACCCTTGATCGCTTCAATGACCTGCGGTGCGAGCGTTTCACTCAGGATCGCGACAACCTGTGCTATGGTGCTGTCCTTTCTGACGGAAAGCACCTGCACTCCTTCGGGACCTTTTATGTCCTTGTGCAGGATCACGAGTGCGACCGGTTCAATCCCGCCTCCCGCACCGGCTCCCTCACCACCACCTTTTGCTCCCTGACCTCCTCCTGCACCGAATCCAAAGCCGTACCGTGCGACCGGAATCAGGGCCTTGTCACCGAAATCAACAGGTGTCCCCAGGACGTTTTTTGACGCAAGAAATTCTTTTAACTCTGCTGCGGTCTCTTTGAGCATTTTCTCACCGGACATGACCTTTCACAGGATATGCTTTGGCGCTCGTTCTATTAGAATATAGGTACATTTCAGCAGCCATGGACCGGAAAATAACCCGATCCCCTGCATGGTTTTCCGGGTGGTATTTTCTGCCCTGGACACTGACAGGTGGGTCTTTAAAAAAAACATTGGTAATCATTGAGAAGCAGTCCTGCTACATGCACATCAGTCTCCATCTGCCCTGCCAATCCCCCGCCCGCACCTGTCTGAAGGGAAGGGTCCTGATGTACCACAACCGGAGAATTTCACACCCGATCAGGGAGTGGTGAACAGTATTAAGGCACCGTACGTGTAAGGCACTGTACGTGAAGGGTGAATGTGAGCATGACCAGAAAAAACATCCTTCAGAAAATCTTTGACCCGAATGTCATGGTCATCACGTTCTTCAACGTGTTATTGATTATCGATATTGTCTATATTGCAACGATGTTTTTTTCAGATTTTGAGCACCAGCTCGCTGCTTTCTTCGCCGGGATTTTAATCATGTTCCTGTTTGATCTGTGGTGGCTTACACGCCGTTATATACCACCGGAATAACCTGGTGGTGGGTTTGATGCCCGGGGTTGCCCACCCGTTCCCGCATCGTCGTTCCTCATGCATCAGGGCCACAGCAGGGATGAGCGAAACGAGGGGCCGGGGCATAGCTTGGTAAAAAAAGCGGAAGGTTTGCAAGGACCCGGCACATAGAATCAACAGGCATGTCCGATCTCACGGTTGAGAAGATCATCGAGATCCACGATGAGGTCATCGCACGATTTGGTGGTGCAGGTGGTGTGTTGTCCGAAGCAACACTTCACTACATGGTCTTTCGTGCGAACCGCATACAGGATACCTTCAAACGGGCGGCAACGATCCTTCACGCAATCGGTTCGCAGCATCCGTTTATTGACGGAAATAAAAGAACGGCGCTAATCGTTGCAGAAAATGTTCTCGGGCAGCAGGGCCACTTCATTGCAGATGATGAAGATACCGTCGTAGAATTCATGCTGGCTGTTGCGTCGTACAGATATGAGCCCGATGAGATCGAGCAGTGGCTGCGTGAGCATACGGCAACGATGTAAAAAAGATCAGAGTTTGCTTAATATTCTAAGCGCCTTGTCGTGGCGTTCCGTGGATTTCTGAAGGATGCTCCGCTCGGTCTGGCTGAGCCCTTCCCCCCGTGCAGCCGGCTCTTTTTTATCAGGTGTC
>Ga0315289_10005543_pt1 | contig 18645 bp, 9 predicted proteins | sample YL17G11_40_MG_FD_203452 | JGI IMG/M metagenome (GOLD analysis project Ga0315289, IMG submission 203452) | Sediment microbial communities from Yellowstone Lake, YNP, Wyoming, USA - YL17G11_40 | ecosystem: Environmental > Aquatic > Freshwater > Lake > Sediment | place: USA: Wyoming | collected...
CTCTCTTACGTTTGGTGTGGGTTGGGGGGCTTGGACGGGATGGAGTGAGCGGACCTTGAAGGTTTAGCCTTCCCGGACCGCCCTTCGAGGGGACCTTGCGCCTGAAGATGTCTGAGCTTGCTAAAGAGAACACAGACGCCGCAATGTTAAAATGGGGACCTTATTTAGGCCCCATTTAACAGAACATGGACAGATGATAGATCAGGCACGCGAGTTCTGAAGGCGCCGAGAAGGGCGGTTCGGGAACGGCGTTAAAAACCTGAAGGGGAGCGAGGGCCGTCCCGTCCAAGCTATGACCTCAGCCCACACCAAACGTAAGAGAACCGTAATTCATTAGAACAAGGACAGCTGGCCGGCGTTCGCTTCGTCTTTGTCCGCCTCGCCGTCGAAGAGGCGGATGACGCCGTACTCGCCGTCATGGCCGGGAATGATATGGACCTTGCCCCTCCGCATGCGGTCGACACCCTCCCCGATCCTCTCGGAAGAGGCCCGTGTCAGGTCTGCGACGGGCACATCGGTCAGGACCGTGTGTTCGTCGCCGAATTCGCGGATGAAACGGAAGTAGACGTCCCAGACGCTCTGGCATTCCGCCGTTTTCCCGGTCGCCTCGGCGATGATCTCGTTGAGGGGGATGAGGTTCCTAAAGGGGATCCCCGCCGGCGCCTCGTCGTCCTCCCCGCGGTCGGCCAGCTCCTCGACGCGGTGAAGGACGCCGATGGTCAGCTTCTTGCCGCACTTCGGGCAGATGTCGTTGTTCATCAGGCTTTCTTTCGGCGAAAGAAGGACGCCGCATTTCCGGTGGCCGTCGTAGTGGTATTTTCCCTCTTCGGGAAAGAACTCCACCGTGTGGAGGAACTTCGCCGGGTCCTTGGTCCGCAGGGCGCCGATGAGCCCGGCGTAACTGAAGTCCGTATCGAAGATGTTGGCCTCCCGGCCGACCTTCGGGGGCGAGTGGGCGTCGGAGTTGGAGACCAGGGCGAAACGGTCCAGGGCGGACAGGCGCCGGTTCATGCGCGGGTCCGAGGACAGGCCCGTCTCCAGGGCGAAGATCATGGGCGTCATCTCCTCGAAACACTCCTCGACGGAGTCGAATCCCGAGTTGGCGCCGAAGAGCGAGAACCAGGGGGTCCAGATGTGGGAGGGGATGACCGTCGCCCTTGGGCAGGTGTCGGCGATCATCTTCAAGAACAGCCTGACGTCCATGCCCAGGATGGGCCGTCCGTCCGACCTCAGGTTGCCGACGGCCGAGAGCTTGTTGTTGATCTTTTCGACGGACTCGAAGTCCGGGGCCAGGAGGATGAGGTGGATCTTCCTCACTTTTCCCAGCTTGGAATAGATGAAGCTGATCTCGGTCGAAAGGATGAAGGAGACGTCCGAGTTCGAGACGGCCACGGACTTGAGGTTGGGGTTCTCGGGGGGTTGGATGCCGTTCCGGAAGCGCAGGAAGCCGTTGCCCGCCGGTTCGAGCTTCTCTCTCATGAGAAAGAGCCACTCCGGGTGGGTGAAGTCGCCGGTCGCCAGGAGGCGGATGCCTTTGACCTTCCCCCAATAGGCGAGGATGTCGAAGGTCATGTCCCTGGACGTGGCCCGTGAGAACTTCGAATGAAGGTGCAGGTCGGCGACGAACTTCATGATCAGCTATAAGGATCCGGATCTCTCCGGAGAGTTATTTCTTGATCTTTCCGATATAGTCCAGGATGCTCTTGACGCTCGTCGAGCGCTCCGTGTCCGGCTCGAGCTCGAGGAACTTGTTCAGGCTCTGCTGGGCCTTTTCGTATTCGGTCTTGTTCAGATAGGCGAGCCCCAGCTTGTAATAGGCCTCGCTCCAGTCGGGCTTGATCTGGGTCGCGATCGTGAAGTAGTCGATCGCTTCGTCGAGCTTCTGGTTGGAGAAGTAGATCTCGCCGACGTTGTAGGCCAGGACCTCGTTCTCCGGGAAGGTCTCAATGGACTGCTTGAAGTAATTTTGGGCCGTTTCAAAATCGCCCTTCTTGATATGGCATTCTCCGATGCGCGCCAGGGATTTGGCCCGCATCTCCTTGCCCGAGACGGGGTCGGTGAGGGCGGTGTCGGCGGCCTCCGTGTAGATCGCCAGGGCCGTGTCGAACTCGCCCTTCTCCCGGTAGCAGTCGCCGATGCTCAGCTTGATCTGATAGACGGTGGGGTTCTTGACCAGGAGCTCCTGAAAGATGGCCAGCGCCTCATCGTACTTGTTGTTATTGTAGAGCTGGTTTCCCAAGTCGATGAGGGCCAGGGAGGCTTCGTCCGTTCCGGAAGGTCTGTCGCCCGCGCTCATTTTCTTCATGGTGAGGGCGATGACCGGGTTCCGGTCGAGCTGCTTGACGTTGCATTCCACGGACGCCGGCTGGTATCCCGGAGCCGAAGCCGTCACCCGCCATATCCCCGTGCCAAGCCCCAGGATGGCCCATTGGCCTTTCTTGTCGGTGGTCGTTTCACGCTTGGTCTCTTCATTCTGGATCAGGACGAGCTCGATCTTGGCTTGGGGAACGGGATTTCCGACTTGGTCGACGACGGTCCCGTTGACCCGGGCCAGGCCCCGCCCGGCCTGGCCGGAGGCGGCGCTCAGGGCCAGGAGGCAGCCGAGGACAATAAGAGTGGGGACCATGAACGATCTTGTTCTCATGATGACCTCCAAATAATGACCTTTCAGATCTCGAAATGCAGATTCTTCTCGACCCGGACCTCATCGGCCCTGTTCTTGAGCTCGGCCTTGAGGCTGTACGAGCCGGGCCCCCCCTCGATGCGGGCGGGGACCTCTATGAGGTAGTCATCCTGGATGACTTCCTTGAGCTTGTCTTCCGTCGTTTCGACGGTGTAGGTCTCCTTGAAGTCCCACACCTTCGCCCCGGACTTGTCGGAAACGCCCAGGCTGAGCTCCAGGGCCGTCCTGAGCCCGCCCTTTTCTTCGGCGAACCAGAGGTTGCGATAAGGGATCCGGACCCGGATGAGGACGTCGCCTCCCTTGATCTTTTCGACGCTGACACGGAAGTCGAAGAGCGTCTTTTCCGTCCGGACCTGGGGCTTGAGGTCCATCTGGGCCCTGTTGATCAGGGCGATCTGCTGGGCGCTCAGGGGGTCGAGGTCGTAGGTGCCGTTCCAATCGTCGTCGATGAAGACGATGGGAAAGAAGCCGTAATACCAGATCTCGGTCGGTTTCCCGTAAAAGGTCTGGCCTCGGGGGTAGGCGTACCTCTCCCAGGGAGGTCCGAGCAGGATGTAGATCCGGCCCCGGTCCTCGAGCCAGCCGTTGCCGCCCCCTTCCGAGAAGAGGCGGTTGGCCTCCTCGATCCGCTTGTCATACTCTTCCTTGAACTCGTTGGCCTCGGTCGCCGGGTCGGGGTCCCGCTTCTTCCAGAACTCCTCGACGAACGCGTCCCTTTCGGAGGGAGGCAGGTTGGAAAAGACGCGTCGCTCCTGTCCGGTGATCGTGTACCGCGCTTTCGAGAGGAACTGTCTGTGCTTCGCATCCATGTTCTTGGGCAGCCTGGCGGAAGCGCAGGCAAAGAGGACCGATGCGCAGGCGAGAAGGAGGAGGGCCTTTTTCATTTATTACCCTTCATGGCCTCGACCTGCTTTCGGATCCTGTCCTGGTTGGGGCTGAGCTCGAGGGATTTTTCCCAGATCTTGAGGGCGTCCTCGTTCCGGCCCAGTTTAAAATAACAATCGCCGATGGAGTTCATGATGTTGATGTTCGTCCCGAAGTGGCCTATATAGTCCAGGTAATAGGCCACGGCGGCCTCGTAATCGCCCATGGCCTGGGCGGATTGGCCCAGGAGTCCCGTGAACTCGTATTTCTGGAGCTTCAGGAAAGCGTCACCGATCTGCCTGACGGACGCATGATCACCGGTCGCGAAGAGCCACTTGCCGTAATCCAGGGCATAGCCCAGGGACGCGGGATTGGACCGGTAGGCCTTTTCGAGCCGCGGTCCGGCCTCCCGGAAGTCCTTCCTGTTCAGGTACTGGTTTCCGATGATGTTGTCGTACATAGGGTCGTCCGACGGCGGCAGGGGAAGGGACAAGATGAACGGCCTCGGGAGGGCGGGGGCGAGGGAAACGAAGAATTCCGCTTCCCGGGAGAGCGCTTCCTGACCGTTCGGGTCGAGCAGGGCGACCTTGATCTTGTAGAGGGACGGCGGGAGCTGGGCCAGGGGGATCGACTCGAAGAAATCGGGGGCCTTAGGGTAGGTGCGGACCTCCTTGTCAGCGGTGGTGACCGTCTTCTGTTCATCGGCGATCGTGAACTGAAACCGCCCGCCCGCCTTCATCTCGTCGGTCAGGCCCTGGACCTGGAAGAAGAGGTAAAGCGTGTCCTTCGAGGCAAAATCGTTTCGCGGGGACGGCGTGAGCTGCACCTCCTGGACGAGGTAAGGCTTGTTCTTCCCTTTATATTCGGAATTCTCGTTGATCCTGTTGGCCAGGACGAGGGGGCTTATCTCGAGGGAGGAGGCCGGCGGCACGATGATCCGGGTTTCCGCCGACGTGAACTCCTTGGAGATCATGTTCTTGAGGAGCAGGTTCAGGTTGTAGGTCCCCTCGATGAGCGGGAACAGGTCCTGGAAGCTGAAAAGTTTGTCCTTGATCCTGGTCACCTGGTCCTCGCTGAGCTCGATAGGGATGTCTTTCCCGTATTGGTAAACCGGGATCCCCTTGAGGTCGGAGACGATGCCGTTGACCTGGAGGGTCGTGTAGAACCGGTTCCCGTCCCGTTCGAGGGAGAGCTTCTTGGGTTCGATGAGGAAGTGGACGAAGGACATTCCCGACCGGTCCCGGATGACGTGGGCCGTGAAGTCGTTGTCGATATAATTGGCCGTGTATTCGACGCCGACACTGTCCTTGTATTTATAGAACTTTTCGGCGTAGGCGTCCTTGACCTTCTCCCTTGGAGCGGACGGGATCTTTGCCTGGATGAGGACCTCGGAGGCGATGGACGGGGACGGATTGGCCAGGGACTCTCCGGGTATCAGGCTCAAAGAAATGCTCGCGACGGCCGGTTCGATCTGCATGAGCTCCTGATAGGCCGCCAGATGATCGGTCATGTCGCCCCGGTAGTTGATCAGGAGGGCCTCCGGGCCGTATTTGATGGGGCTGTAGAGCGTCCAGTCCCCTGCCGAGCCTTCCCTCTTGAAAAAAACGACATTGAAGGCGTTCGGCAGGCCGTATTCGATCTTGCCCTCGTAGAACCAGATGATGGTCGGATAGATCTCGGTGAGACTCTCAAATTTATCGATGGAATTCGGCTCTCCCAGGATGATGTAGATCCGGCCCATGGGGGTCCGCCATCCGGCCCCCGGCGTGTCCCGTCCGAACCACTGGTTGACATAGGAGATGCGGCGGAAATGCTCTTTCTTGAATTCATTCTCGGGGGTGTTGGGGTTCGGGTCCCGCTGCTTCCAGAAGGCCTCGATGAAGAGCTCTCTTTCCCGGTCGTTCTCGAGCCGGAGGAAAACCTCTTTTTCCTTGGGCGTGATGATATAAACGACCTCCTCGTCGAGCCATTTCTTGTAGATTTCAGGAAGGGCCTTGACCGATTTCACCGGCTGGCCGGGCAGAGGAAAGCCGGGCACGAAAAAGGCGAAACTGAGGACCGCAAGGAGGATTGTTCTTTTCACGATGGTATTATAGGCCAGCCCGAAAAGCTTTTCAAATCATTCTATGCCGACGGCATGAAATGGACGTTTTGACAACCAACCCCAAATTCAAGCAGGCCATCGAGGAAAAGCTGGGCATCAAGTGACTTTCGAATTCGCGAGGTTCCGGCCTTTGCGGACATATTCCTCGGACTGACGGCTGTCGCCCAGACGGTTGTAGAGGTCGGCCAGGAGGAAGTAGCCCAAGGGAAGCTCGGCCGGTCCCGGCTTGAGATCGAGCCCCTTCTTAACGAGACTGACGGCCTCTTCGTAATTTTGCCCCCGGTTGAGGTAGATGCGGGCGAGGTAGAAATAACTCAAGGGGAACGCGGGTTCGGCCTCCATGCATTTCTTCAGGTATTCCATCTCCCGGTCCTCATTCCCCTCGACACGGTAGAGCCGGGACAGGTTGTACATAGCCTGGAAATGTTTGGGTGAGTTCTCGAGCTCCTGGAGGTAGGCGGTCTCGGCCTCCCGTGTCTTCCCCTGCTTTTCCAGGACCTGGGCATAGTTGTACTGGACATTGGTCAACCGTGGGTTGATCCTCAGGGCGGCCTGGATGTTCTCGTCGGCCTTGGCCACGTCCTCTTTTATGGTGTAGATGGCGGCCAGGGCATTATGGGAAGAGGCGGACTCGGCGTTGAGGGACAGGCATTTTTCGAAGTAGGCGACGGCCTTGTCGTAGTTTTTCCGAAGGAAGTTCATGTTGCCCAGGAGGTAGTACAGCTGCGGATCGGAGAACCCCTTCTTGAAATAGTCCAGGACGAACGCCTCGGCCTCGTCGAACCTCTTCAGGGAAGCGTAAGAGTTGGCGATGTTGATGACCGTGAACGAATCATCGGGCTTTCTCTCGAAGGCCTTGAGGAAGGCCGGGATGGCCTCCTCGAATTTCCTCTGCTTGAAATAGAGGTTGCCGAGCGTGAAGTAGGCGTCCGTGATGTCGGGGTCGCTCGCGATGATGCCGTCGATGATTTTGATCGCCTCCGCGGCCCGCCCGGACATGCCGATCTCTCGCGCCCTGGACAGCTCGTTGAAGACCTTGATCTTTTCCCTGGGATTGGCCAGCTTCTGGCCCTTGAGTTTGGAAGAGGCCTGGAACGAGCCGATATAACCGAGAGCGGCCAGCTTTTCCCGCGTCTCCTCGTCGACCTTGCGGATGTCCATTTCGTAGGCGTTCTGTTCGGACTTCGTGATGAACCGCCCGGCCTCGGCGCTCATGTCCTCGAAGGTTTTTTTCTCGAGATAGACGAGGTTCTTTTCCTCGGCCGGGTCATTGACAACGTCATAAAGCTCCGGGACGGGAGCCATAATCAGCTTGTACCGGTCGTTCTGGACGGCCTTGAGCTCCGACCAGCCGAAGTGAAAGCGCGGATAGAAGCTTTCGGAGTAAGCGTAGGGGACCCGCCCTTTCTTCGGACCTTCGAAAGAGGCGACGAGGCTCTCCCCTTGGGTCTGGGCGGGAGCGGGCAGGCCCGTCATCTCGCAAAGGGTCGGAAGGACGTCGGCGAGCGACGAGACGCGGGGCGAAGACCGTCCCTGCAGCTTGGGAAAGGGCGTGACGAAGATCAGGGGGACGTGGATGGCCGATTGGTAGACGAAGAAGCCGTGGGCCCCCTCCTCATGTTCCCCCAGGCTTTCGCCGTGGTCCCCGGCAACGATCAGGAACGAGTTCCTGACGAGACCGTTGGCTTCGAGGAAGTCCCAGACCCGGCCCAGCTGGGAGTCGGTGAAAGCGATCTCCCCCAGGTAGGGGTGGGCGGCATACTGCTTGTCATAAGGCGGGGGCGGCTCATAGGGCGTATGGGGGTCATAAAGGTGGATCCAAGTGAAGAACTTCCCTCCCTTGTTCCTCTCGAGCCAGGGGAGGGCTTGATCGATGACCTCGTTCGCCGGCCTCTGGACCGTGCCGAGGGAGATCCTCTCGAACTTGCTCAGGTCGAAATTGTCGAAGTAGGTGTCGAAGCCCTGGTTGAGTCCCCACTTGGAATCGAGGACATAGGCGGCGACGAAGGCCGAGGTGGAGTAGCCTTTTTCCTTGAAGAGCTCGGCTATTGTCTTGATCTCGGGAGGCACGATGAACGCGCCGTTGTCCCGGACGCCGTGGAAGGGGGGAAGGGTCCCGGTCATGATCGTGGTATGGGCCGGGAGGGTGAGGGGTGTTGTCGAGAAGCACTTCTCGAACTTTATGCCGCGTGAGGCGAACATATCGAGGGTCGGGGTCTCGATGTTCTTGAACCCGTAACAGCCGAGCCGGTCGGCCCGCGTTGTGTCCAGGGTGACCAGGATGACGTTATAGTCCTTGCCGCCGCGGAGCCGTGTGAAATCCGGTTTTCGGGGGATAAGGAAGACAAGCGCCGCCACGACGCCAATAATGACGACCGTCGCGATGATGAAAAACATTTTCTTTTTCATGACGACTATGAATATTATCATAATATCGGCGGGATTTTTGAATGAATCCCAAAATTGCCGTCAGGACGTGTGTTGGAATTTCGGGACATGAATCAATTCTCTGGAATTGGTATCGTGTCCCTAGAATTCCGGGTATCACCAGAAGTCGGTGTCATCGCTTGAGAAGAAAGCATCCTATCGGCAATTTTGGGCTGAATTCATGTCATTGACAAGAATTCATCACGAGTGATATGTATTGCAGAGTAGAGGGATTCATGATATCCGTAGCCGGAGGACAATAATTCAATAATTTGGATAATTATGCAAATATTTGAAGAACCGTTGAAATTATTGACATTATTTTTTCCTATTTTTATTAAATTCAATAATTTAAGTTCTCTCAGGATCTGGCATAATTCTTGCTCTCATATTTTGGAAGGATATTGACGCAGAAAGGAGGCAAGATCGGGGGTAATTTAATTATTTTGTTCGGAAGCGGAGGACGTTGATTTTTTCAACTTCCCCCGGCACATCAAAATGAAGGATCTAGGAGGTAAAATGAAACGAAAATCCGTTCTTGTGTGGATGGGATTCCTGCTTATCCTTTGCTCGTTGGCCTTCTCCCAATCCAAGGAAACAGGCGCTATTACGGGAACCGTTTTGGATGAACAGAACGAACCTCTCCCGGGAGCCGTCGTCACGATAACGAGCCCCAACCTCATGGGCAGCCGCGAGTTTGTGGCCGACGCCCAAGGACAATATCGCTTTCCGGCTCTCCCGCCGGGCGAATATACCGTCAAGGCCCAACTCCAAGGTTTCGCGGCTTCAGTCCAGCAAAACATCAGGCTCACCACGACCACACGGCTCACCATCGACCTGGTCCTGAAGCCGTCCGCAGTGGAAGAAGAAGTGACCGTCGTGGCCCATGCCCCCACCGTTGACGTCAAGTCCACGGAAACGGCCTCGGTCACGATGACCGACGAAATGCTGCGGAACATCCCTAACGTCAGCCAGTTCTCAATCAGTCTCGTCAACATGGCTCCGGGAGTCACCCCCGAAAATATGGCCGACTCGGCTTACGGCGCCCAGGACGGCACGGGGATCGCCTATTCCATGGACGGTGTCAACGTGTCGGACCCGGAGGGCGGCACGGCCTGGGTTTTCATCGACAACAACATCATCGAGGAAGCCAAGATCATGGGTGTCGGCCTTCCGGCGGAATACGGGAACTTCACGGGTGTTATCTTCAACATCGTCACGAAATCGGGCGGGAACGAGTTTTCCGGCCACATGGAGCTCGCTTTCCAGGGTCAAAGGGACGCCGATCCAAAGGGTTTATGGCAGAAGGACAACATTCAAGCTTATCTCAAAGATTTTCCCGATCTGACTTCTGCGGGCTTCAGGCTTCTGGACGTGAACGCCCACCTCGGAGGGCCGATCAAGAAGGACAAGATCTGGTTCTATGAGGGCCTCCAGTACCAGAGTTTCGGGGAGTATATCACGGGCTTCCCTAACCCCCGTGCCTACAAACAGCCCCGGTCCTTCACCAAGATCACCGTTCAAGCGACGCCCTCGACAAACTTGATGTTCACCCTGGAAATAGATAGGTATAACGGCGAGAACCGCCAAGGCAGCGCCACGAGAACCGTTGATGCGGTCGTCAATCAGGAGTCCCCGGAAATTGTCACGAATTTAAGCCTAACCCATATCTTCAGTCCGAAAACCTTTATCGATGTCAAGGCCGCCTATTTTTGGGGCTACTACTACCTCGAACCGAAAACGGGGAGGGAGACCTACTCCCATGTTAGTGGTAACGATGGCATGCGTTATTACAGCGCCGGAAATTATTATCTTGCCGACCGCACCCGGTTCCAGGCGAACGCCAGCTTGACCCACTATGCCGAAGACTTCATCAAAGGCAGTCACGACTTCAAGTTCGGCGTCGAGGTCGAGCGCTCGACCTGCCGGAGCCAGTACGGCTACACGGGAAAGGGCGGGCCGCTCGGGAACAACGTCTATTATTACGATTATGTCGGCTACGGGTATACCGGGAACTACCTCGCCTACCAGTACGATGGCTACGACTTCAACAGCCCATACACAAGGGTAGAGGGATTCGTCCAGGACTCCTGGCAGATCACCCCGCGCATCAATATCAATGCCGGAGTCCGGCTCAGCCAGAACTGGGGCCAGGTTGAGGGCCAGGGCACCGTCTGGAACTCACACCGGATCGCCCCGAGGATCGGGTTGACCTTCGACATCTTCGGCGACAAGAAAACGATTTTCAAGGCCCATTACGGTCAATTTACGGAGGGGATGTTCGCCGCCTATCATGACCGGCTTTCCAAGAAGTGGTTTGACTACATTTCTTATCAATGGGATCCCGAGATAGAACAATGGTACGAATTCGGGAGGATTAAGCATAACTACAAGCTCCAGGATAATATCAAGCATCCCTACATGAACCAGTTCACCTTCAGTCTCGAAAGAGAGCTTTTTAGAGGCGCGTCCGTATCTGTGAGCTATATCAACAGGGATTGGAAGGACATCATCGGAGTCTATGACACCCTGGCCGCCTATGAACCGATAGACTACTATGTCTCGCCGCTCGGGAAGAGCTTTACGATCTATGAACTGACCTCCGGCGACGCCCACGAATACATGATCGAGAACATCAAGCAGGGTTCGGATAGACCTTACGTCACCGACAAGGCCTACCGAAAATACCAGGGCGTGGAATTTCTCTTCAACAAGCGTTTCTCGAACAAGTGGCAGTTGATGCTCTCGTATCTCTACTCCAAAACGAAAGGGACCGTCGACAACGGCTGGGCCGATGACATCGGCTGGAATAGCCGTAACAGCCAGCAAATGGGCGACCCGAACTACTGGATAAACGCCGACGGCAACGCCACCTTCGATCCGACCCATATGCTTAAAGTCCAGGGAACGTACGTCCTTCCTTTCGACATCAGCTTCAGCGCCTCTTTCAGGGCGATAACCGGCTCGGCTTGGGCCCAGAGATTTAGGACCAGGAGCTTGAATCAAGGCCGGGTGACGTTCTTTACCGAGCCCCGCGGCGCCAATCACTACGACATGCAGAAGATCCTCGATCTCCGGTTGGAGAAGATCTTTACCCTCGCTCAGAAGTACAGGTTGGGAGTGATGCTCGACGTCTTCAATGTTTTCAATGCCGATATCATTCAGAATTGGGGAACAAGAGTCGGCTATGACTGGGAGAATGATCCCACGGACCCGGCTTACACTCCATCGACATTAGGACACGAACTCTTGGATATCGTCAAACCGCGACAACTTCGTCTCGGCATCCGCCTGATCTTCTAATTGAAAAAGAAGAAGTAGAAGAGCTCGAACTCATGGGGTGGCGGCAGGCGCCGCCACCCCATTTCCATCCCCGGGCATCCAAAATCCGGCCCATATTCGGCCGTGAGGAGATGACCCGTGGCGTCTTCCGCACGGAACATCATGTGATCCATCGAACGGATCCAGCGGTGAGGCCGCCGACGACGGCCGGAATTGAAACTTCTCCCGGGCTGTGATAGTTTAGGCTCCTGGAAGATGATCATGAAAAAAACGCTCGTCGCCGCCCTTTGCATTCTTTTCGGACTCCTGAGTGCGCCCGCTTTCCCGGAGGAACAGCTCCTCCCCGCCCATCGGACATGGCTTGATGACGTCTCTCCCATCATCACGAAGATCGAGCGGGAGGTCTTCCTGAAGCTCAAGACCGACGCCGAACGGGAAAAGTTCATCCAGTTTTTCTGGCGCCAGCGCGACCCCCTGCCGGACACGAAGGAGAACGAATTCACCAAGGAGTACATGGAGAGGGTCCGTTTCGCCGACCAGAACTTCGGCCGCGGCTCCTTCAAGAGGGGGAGTCAGACGGAGAGAGGATCGTTCTACCTCATTCTGGGAAAACCCCTCGAAAGGAACTTCTTCACGACCTTTTCCGAGCTTTGGCCCATGGAGCTTTGGTTCTACAAGGGCGAGGTGCAGTACGGACTTCCCCCCTTCTTCTATCTCATTTTCTATCAACCCCAGGGGATGGGGGATTACAGGCTTTACTATCCCGGCATCGAAGGTCCGGAGAAGCTGGTCATCCCGGGGGTCGGGGCCAGGTCCGTCACCCGGGCTTCGGCCATCCAGGTCATTAAAAAATCGAGTTCCGAGCTGGCCGGCGCCGCCCAGAGCTATCTTCCGGGCGAGAGGCCCTTCGGCAGTGCATCCTTCTCTTCGGACAGTATCATCGCCGCGGCCAAGTCCTTCCCGGAGAAGAAATTCTCCGACGCCTATGCCCGGGCCTACATGAACTACAAGGACTTCGTGGAAACCGAATACGCCGACAATTTCATCAACGCCGGCGCCAAGGTCCGGCTATTTGCGGCGGCCGGACAGCCTTTCCTTCACTGGTCCATCGAGCCGGACAAGATGAGCTTCGCCCAGCGCGGCGAGGACTTCTACGCCGGTTTCGAGCTCCTCGTCAGGATGGAGGACTTCAAGGGCAACCTCATCCTGGAAAACACCGAGGAGATCCCCGTCAGCCTGACCGCGGCCCAGTACAAGGCCCACGAGCGCCGGCGCTTCGCGTTCCAGGACATCCTGCCGGTCATCCCGGGGAACTTCAGGTTCTTCTTCCTTCTCAAGAACAAGACGGGCAAGGACTTTACGTCCTTCGAGACCACCGTCTCCGTGCCCGGCGAGGGGACCGGCCTTCGCCTCAGCAGCCTGCTTCTCTTTCACGGTCAGGAGCCGGTCCCGGCCGGCCGGCGCATGAACCTCAAAGCGTTCGCGTTCGACGGCGTCCAATACATCGTCGGCGCCAAGAACGAGTTCCTGCCCCAGGAAAGCCTGGGGGCTTATATCCAGGCCGAAGGGCTGAAGGAGGCCGCCGCCGATCCGCAGGCCGTCCTCCGGCTTGAACTCCATTCGCTCGACGACGGCTCGCTCGTCCGGGACCAGAAGGTCCCGCTGGCTGAAGTCCAGGGCCGGACGGGCGGCGGAACCGTCTTCGGTCCGTTCGCCCTCGCGAACGTCAAGCCCGGATACTACGGCGCCGAGGTCTCCGTGGTCAGCGGGGGAAAGACGCTCGCGTCCGAGAAGGACAACTTCATCCTCCTCTCCCAGCCGTATCCCGTCCTGCCCTGGGCTTATGCCAAGGTCCGCAGCCCGTTCCCGTCACCCGAACAACTGCGCCTTCTGGCCACGGAATACTTCTTGGCGACGGACTATGAAAAGGCCCGCGGACTGTTGGACCGGGCCCTCAAGTTGAAGGAGGACGCCCCGACGCGGCTCCTTCTGGGCAAGTCGCTGTTTGCCCTGAACAGGTTTCAGGATTCCCTCGCGACGATCATCCCTTTGTACGAAGCCACTAAAGACAGGGAGACCGCCAAGGTCATCGCCCTGGACCACACCGGTCTCAAGGAGTGGACGGCCGCCCTCATCTACCTGGACAAGCTCATGGCCGAGGCCACCGAGGTCGGCGTCCTCAACCTGGCGGCGGAATGCCATCTCAACCTCGGACGGCCCGACAAGGCCCTGCCCCTCATCCAAAAATCCCTGTCCCTCGATCCCTCCCAGCCCGCGATCCGGGCCCTGGAAGAAAAAGCCAAGAAAGGAAATTGATCCCCAAGGAGAAAAAGATGCGTAAGCGCGCGATCATGGCAATACTCTTGGGCCTGGCGGTCTTCGCCGCGGCCTGGGCCCAGATCCAGGGCAAACTGATGGGCGTCGTCAAGGACAGCCAGGGAAACCCCGTGGAGAAGGCCGTCGTAACCGTCGTCTCCACCAAAACCTCCGCCAGCTATGAGCTCTCGACGAACAAGGAAGGCAGGTTCCTCCAGATCGGTATCCAGCCCGGGTATTTCCAGGTCAGCGTCAAGAAGGATGGATACCTCCCCAAGTCCACGGAGGTGAGGGTGAGCCTGGCCGGGGAAACGGATATTGAGATCAGGCTCGACACGGCCGATGAGATCGCCCTGAAGACCGTCTCGGCCGCCGACCAGGTCTTCCTCAAGGGGAACAGGCTCTATGGCGAGCAGAAATACGCCGAGGCCGCCGCCGCCTTTGAAGAGGCCGTAAAGATGAACCGGCTCAACTGGGGCTATTTCTTCAATCTCGGGCTGGCCTACAAGAAGATGGACAAGAAGGATGAATCCATCGCCGCTTTGCGCAAAGCGGTGGAGCTCAACTCGGAGAGCTATAGCTCCAACAAGGAGCTGGCCGAAGTCCTGGGCAAGGGCGGGGCCTTCGAAGAGGCCAAGACGTATTTCCAGAAGGCCGTCGAGCTCAGCCCCGACGATCCCGACGCCCACTACAACCTTGGCGCCTGCCTCACCAACACGGGAGAGGCGGACGCGGCCCAGGTCCACTTCCAGAAGGCGGTCGATCTTAAGCCCGACTACGCCGATGCCTACTATCAGCTGGGGACCATCTTTATCGGCCAGAACAAGGTCCCCGATGCCGTCCGGAGCCTGGAAAAATTCCTGGAACTCGCCCCCAACCACGAGAAGGCGCCGCTCGCCAAGCAGCTGTTGCAATATTTAAAAAAGTAAGTCTCTCTTTCATTTTGCGTGGGCTGGGTTCATGGCTTGGACGGGACGTCCCGTCCAAGCTCCCAACCCGCACAAAACGTAAGAGAACCGGAAGCAGGAACCTCCCTTTAGGTCCCCCGGCGGGAATAGGGACGACTGTCAAAACGGAAAATTCAGAGAATTTGGGTTTCATAGGAACATGAACTTGTGCTATTTTATTGATCGTGAAGAGATGGGTTCCTGATACGGTTAAACATGGGAAGTCTCCTGGGGCTGAAAAAGTGCGCAAGGGCCTCATTTTGTCGTTCGTGCTCACGCTTACCGCGGCCGCCGTCGCGCAGCCAAGAAGCGGCAACATCTATGGCAAGGTCCTCGACAGGAGCGAGACACCGCTCGCCGGCGTCACCGTCACCTTGACCGGGTCCTATGCCGCTCCCCAAGCCCTGGTGACCACCGCGGAGGGGAACTTCCGGTTCCTGTCCCTGCCTCCCGCCAAAGACTACGCCTTGAAATGTGAGCTCTCCGGGTTCAAGACGAGGTCTGAGGAGGGCCTGATCGTCGTCATCGGCGGGACCACCTACGTGACCTTGACCATGGAAGCCGGCGCCCTGGAGGAGAACGTCACGGTCGTCGCCGCGACGCCCATTGTGGACACCAAGAGAACGGTCGTCGGCGTCCATGTGACCCAGGACATCCTGCAATTCCTGCCGACGTCCCGGGACCCCTGGGCCATCCTGCAGATGGCCCCCGCCATCATCGTGGACAGGGAGAACGTGGGAGGCGCCGAATCCGGGCAGCAGTCAAACTACGTCGCCCGCGGCGCGTCCGACACCGGCAACAACATCTGGTCCATGGACGGCATCGTCATCACCGACCCCGCGGCCGTTGGAACCTCGCCCAGCTACTACGATTTCGACGCGTTCGAGGAAATGCAGATCACGGTCGGAGGGGCGGACGTCACGGTCCAGACGGGCGGGGTGTCCCTCAACATGGTCACCCGCCGCGGCGGGAACAAGGCCTCTTTCGGCGGCCGTTTTTACGCGGTCGACGAGAAGTTTCAGGCGACACACGGGGCCAAGGTGGCCGAGTTCAAGAAGACCGAACGCTCCTTTGAAGGAATCAACCGGATCAAGAACAACAAGGACTACGGCTTCAACATCGGACTTCCCCTGCGGAAGGACAAGGCCTGGTTCTGGGGGTCCACCGGCGTCCAGGACATCAAGACGAGCACGGTCTACGGGACCAGGGACGACACCCTGCTCGAGAATTACGCGGCCAAGCTGAACCTGCAGCTCATCCCCCAGAATCGCATGGAAGTTTTCGTCCACGTCGGCGGCAAGAAGAAGTCCGGCCGTTCCGCGTCCGCCGAGGATCCCGACGGCCTCTACCAGCAGGGCCGTTATCATTTCGGGAGCCCGATCCTCAAGTTCCAGGACGAGCACATGTTCGGGAACGATCTCTTCATGTCCCTGAAGTACGCCTTTGCCGACGCCGGCTTCAGCCTGACCCCGATGTCGGACCTCGACTTTAATAAACTTCCCGTCTGGGACCAGACCGCGCAGAGATATTTCGGGTCGCAGGCCTCCCGCTACCGTGTCCAGAGGCCGTTCAACCATTACAGCCTCTTCGTCAACTATTTCAAGGACGATCTCCTCGGCGCGGGACACGATATCAAGCTGGGATTCGAATACTCGGATCGTAATCAGTATGTCGAGGACGTCTGGTCGGGGAACTGCACGCTCACAAGGAACTTCAACAGCCCGGTCGTCGATTTTTCCGGCAGCGGCCTTCCCGAGATCCCGCCGGCGGGCATCTCGCCTTATTTCCATTACTTCAAGTTCTGGCGGGGACACTCCTCCGACCAGCACGTCGACGCCCTTTCGGCCTATCTTAGCGACACGGTCACGTTCGGCCGGTTCAGCCTCCTCGCCGGTTTGCGCTGGGACAAGCAGACGCCCTGGTTGAATCCGTTCAAGGTCATGGCCATGGACGGCGGCGGAGCCTGGGACGCCATCGCTTCCGACGATGTCCAGCAGAAGATGGACGCCTTGCTGCCGGGGGTCCGGTTCGAGCAGGTCACGGCTAAATATTCCGACGGCGGAGATTACAACTGGACCGTCTGGTCGCCCAGGCTGGGTCTGACCTGGGACGTCACCGGCGACGGGCGGACTCTCGCCAAGGTGTCCTTGGCCACCTACGGCGATTTCATGAGCACCGAGCTGGCCGACCGCTGGAGGAGGGGCGGTGTTTCCGGCTGGCTGGGCTTCTGGTGGTGGGACGCCGACAAGGACGCCCGCATGGCCCTTGGCGAGCTCTACTGGGCCGATCCTTCCGACAACAGCCTCCGCCGCGTCTTCGACGGCTCCGGAAATTTCATCGGCGACTGGAACGGGCAGGCGGGTATCGACTGGGGGGATTATGACCCCAGGGATCCTCTGCAGACGACCGACCCCTACGTTTCCACCAAGAAGGGCGCCGGCTCCTCCAGGACCTCCGAGATCGTGCTTTCCCTGGAACGGGAGCTCCTGGCCGACCTATCGGTTTCCGTGGTCGGGACGTACAGGAGATACGGCGATTTCTCCTGGACCCTCAAGTATTTCAAGGACGCGGCCGGCAATCCCGTCGAGTTCCAGAACAGGGGCTGGTATGCTTCCGCGGGCAAACCGGCCGGGATCCTGCCCGGCATCGGCGACACCAAGCAGGCCAAGGACCATGAATGGTATTACTTGTCCGCCGGGGCCACGGAGTATTCGCCTTGGTCCCAGGTGCAGTCCCGTCCCGATGATCATCAGAATTACTTCGGCCTGGACCTTATCGTCAACAAGCGGCTCTCCAACAGGTGGATGCTGAACGGAAGCTTCACCTGGCAGACCCAGGCCCGGCACTTCGGTTCGAAGGGTGCTCTCGACCCCACGAACGTTTGGGCCTATGAGGGGAGGCCCCAAGCGGCTTTCATGGGCGAGGAGTCGGGCAAGATCAACCAGTACGCCTACTCCCGCTGGATGGGCAAACTCGGCGCTCTTTACCGACTGCCTTGGGACATCGATGTCTCCGGCACCTTCAACATCCGGGAGGGCTGGGTCATCAGGGAGTATTTCGTCCTGGTCGATTTCCGGCTGTCCAACCCGAAGAGCCGGAGCGCCGAACTGGACATGACGCCTTTCGGTTCCGAAAGGCTCCCCGTTTTCTATAACCTCAGCCTGAGGCTGGAGAAGATGATCGAACTTGGGGACTCCGGCCGGATCTATGTCATGGCCGACCTCTTCAACGTCCTGAACAGTGCCATCGTCAACAGGCGCTACCAGAAACTCCGGGGCACCTATTATGCCTATCCCGATCCGTCCCGGGACAGTTTCGTCCCTAATCCCAACAATTACGCCCTGAACGAGATCCTCAATCCCAGGGTCCTAAGGCTCGGCGTCCGCTTCGCGTTCTAGGTCCGGGAACCGGCGGAGACGCTGGAGAAAGCCCGATCGTTCCGGACGCCCGGGAATGAGTTCGTCGCCATGACAGGGGGGAATTATCGATGAAAAGGGGACGTTACTTGACTTCGAAGTCGAGCGTCTTTTCGACCGTGCTCCCGCCGACCTTGTCCTTGATGCTGATGACCAGAGTGTATTTGCCGGCCGGCAAGTCGCGGGTCTCTTGTTTCTCGCCCTGGTCGTTTTTGATCAGCACGGTCTGCTTCAGCGGCAGGGGCTGGCTGACCAAGGCGAAGTCATAATTCTGGACGGCCCACTTGATGGCCGCCTTATCGGCCTGCTTGACTTCGTAGGTCGCTTCGATGTCGTTCTTCTGCTGGTCGTTCGGCTTGGCCCCGAAGATGTAATACAGCATCTCGACGAATTCACCGGGGGCGACGACGCTCTCAACGTTGGGAACGATCTGGAGCACCGAGTACATGAAGCAGCCCTTGTGAACCGAGGTCCTTGTCTCGGGGGCCTGCATCTGGTCCATCTTCTTGACGAAGAAGATGGGTGTTGTTTCCAGCGTGTTCCGCAGGGCGGCGGCGTCGGGCAGCGAGAACTCATAGTAGCCGACGCCCACTTTCTTGAGGTCGG
>Ga0315289_10005544_pt1 | contig 18643 bp, 24 predicted proteins | sample YL17G11_40_MG_FD_203452 | JGI IMG/M metagenome (GOLD analysis project Ga0315289, IMG submission 203452) | Sediment microbial communities from Yellowstone Lake, YNP, Wyoming, USA - YL17G11_40 | ecosystem: Environmental > Aquatic > Freshwater > Lake > Sediment | place: USA: Wyoming | collected...
TACTCTGGCGAATTTACGGCGAGCCCCTCGAACCAGCCAAGGCCAGTTTCCGGCTGATTCAACTCCTGCCTTACTAGCTAACTTTGCCCTAAGATTTAATGTCTTAGGGCTTTTTGTTAGAATCAACTTATGAAACTTAAACGTTCTTTTTATGAGAGACCGACAATTAAAGTTGCCCAAGATTTAATTGGGAAATTTTTAGTTCACAAAATTGGTCCTAAAATTTATGAGGCGGAAATTATCGAGACCGAGGCCTACGCCGGCTTTGAGGACAAGGCGTCCCATGCTTCGCGGGGGAAAACTCCCAGAAATGCTCTGATGTTCGGCCGGGCTGGTTTTAGCTATGTCTATTTAATTTACGGTATCTATCATTGTCTAAATATCACCACCGAAAAAGAGGGTTTTCCGGCCGCGGTTTTAATCAGGGCTTTAGATTATCCAGAATGTGATGGGCCGGGAAAGTTGTGTCGCCAGTTTAAAATCACCAAAGCCCAAAACGGCTTGGATATGACCAAAAATGTTTTGTGGGTCGAGGACAGGGGATTAAAGAGAAAAGTTGTCGCCGGCAAGCGTATCGGGGTGGACTACGCTGGCGCAAGCGCTCTCCTGCCGTGGCGGTTCCGGCGGAAAAGGTCAAATTTCTTTTTCCATCATAATCACTTCCGATAAATTAGGATTATCCGGATATTTTTTTAACCCTAAATTTTGGAATCCTAGTTTTTGATATAGATCGATTGCCCTGAAGTTTTCTGGACGAACCTCAATGTAAATCTTCTTAAAACCCAAATCTTTGGTTTCTTGAAAAACTTGGTTACTGGCCTGTTGCCCGATACCTTTACCCCAATATTCTTTTTCGCCGATAACAATTTGAAGTTCGGCTTTTTCTTCTGAAATTTTATTTAAATTAATATGACCAACAATCCTATCATCTGCTTGGATCATCCAGTGCCAAGAATTGGAATCTTCAGCCATTTCTTTAACTTGGTTTTTGATATTTTCATCAGAAAGCGGCTCAAAATTTCCACTTGTTAGACTAATTAGTTCTTTATCTCGCCACCATTTGGTAAAGTAAGGCCAATCATCCCATTCTAGTTTTCTTAAGGCAGTCTTCATATCTATATTATAGGCACAAAATCTGATAAGATAAAGAAAATGAAGAATAGTTATTAAGAATGATTTAGAGACTCAAATTATGGCAAAAACCATCGAACAAATTAAAGCCGAACAATTCAAGATTCAAAAGGCGGTCAAGTTTTTAACCGATGCCTGTTTAGATAGCAAGGGGAACCAGAAAATTGCCAATCCCAAGCCGGTTGTCATCCACTCGCTCAGAGTCGGCTTCGATCTTTTGAAAAGAGACTACAATAATGACGTGGTAGTTACCGCAATCCTCCATGATTTAATTGAAGATGCGGGTGTGCCAATTGCCGAAATTAAAAGAAGATTTGGTAAAAAGGTAGCAGAAATCGTGGAGGCGGTTTCGTGGAACGAGAAAATTCCCAACCACATGGAAAGATTTTCAGACACTCATCATCGAACAAAGGAAGTTGGCCGAGATGCTGTTTTGGTTTCCCTTGCCGACCATCTTGATAACGCCGATTATTATCAATACGCCAAAAGTAAACTGACAAGGAAGATGGTTTTAAAGAAGTGGAAAATATTTTTCAAAGAAGTCGCCAGTCTCATTTCTGACGAGCCGATTTATCAGGATTACAAAGACAAATTAGAATCAATAAGATAATCTCTTAAAACAAATAGATATTTATTTCCGAACTTTAATGATGGTTGTAAAATGGCAACCATAGTTTGCTTTGTAATCCTCGGTTTTGAGAACATTTTTTAGATCTTTGTCAATTTTAGCTTTAAAATTATTTAGTTATTTAAAAACCTCCCGTTCTGTACGGAAGGTTTGATTAAAGACCTTTAATCAGTCTCGAAAGATACAACGATTTTTTCTTGACAGGCTGATGGAAAGTCAAGCGAAAATCAATTGCACCAATCAAAGCCGATATTTGGTATAGATGAATTAACCTAGGATGAAATTGGCCAAAACCGCTTAGAAGGTTTGACCAATGTAATCCATGACCATAATTGATTAGATAAACAGCGAGATCGTACTCCGGATCTCCCAGCATAGCACATTCCCAATCAATCAGAAATGCTCCCTGTGTAGTATTAATAATATTGCTCGGTTTTAAGTCACGGTGTACTAAACCGCTCTTTGGCAAATTGAGCAAAGGCTCTTTCTCCAAAGCCTCTAGCGTTATTTCCAATTCTGTTTGTTTTAAATAACCAGCTTTAATGACCTGGGAACTATATCGACATATATAATCAGTCAGAAAATCCAGCCAAGTCGCATAGACACCTGTCATTGTTTCTGGATTAATCCAACCGAATCCTCTATACTTTCTTATTGCCTGACCAAGCTGTCTACCGATATCATGGAAAGACGCACAGCTCTCGGAAGAGATCTGGCTCGTCAAGGCAGTACCAATTATTCGCTCCATGACCAAGATCTCTTGATTATGAGCATTTACAGAGTAAGATATAGGCCGCGGAACTTTCAACCCCTGAATTAAGGCTTGTTCCATTACCCACATTTCTACCCGAAGTTTATTAGACCGAGAATCTTTACGAACACAAATCTTAGTGACTCCTCGATCAATCGTTATCTCATTGAGCAGTGTGCGATATCGCACCCTTATCACCCCCTTGGCGATAATATTCGTATACTGCACCTAACATAAAAGTATTACGCCTGATAAGATCTAACCCAAAATATGGTATATATCTCCAGAATGGTAACTTCTTCTTCCTATATTCAGGGATTGATATTGTCACCAGACGACCAGCACTAAGGAACATGTGCCTTAGAAGATTATACCAAGTAGGTTTGGCAAAACGAAGATCTGAATAGGCAATGCCATTATAACGACAAGCAATATATACCCCTCGTCCATACATGAAATGCTGCTTAACTAAAGCAATGAGAGATGACCGATGGTGATGATGCACTATTGCATCCTCACAATATCCAAGATCACCTAAGTGTTTAGCCCGAAATGCGAGATCTAGGTCTTCTCCACCAATCATTACACCGCAATCTTGAAAATATCTACTAAAACCATTGATCTTCTTTAAAACACTAGAACGGTAACACACATTGGCGGTAATCAAAGTGACAACCTCCCCCTTGGTGTTTCTTACTGGACGTCGTAAGAGGTTCTTAAATTTAATATATTCTTGAACAAATGTCTTCGGCTGAACTGATAGAACCTGTCCACCAGTAGCCACTAATTCAGGATGATTCTCCATATAAGATATTAGAGTCTCTATCCAAGTTTCAGAAGCAACACAATCGTCATCAATCATTAACACATACTCACCGCTACATTGTTTCATACAATAATTCCGTGCCTCCGAAGCTCCAACTCTTGATATGGACGTAAATCGAAAATTGGGATGTTCCCTTTCCCATCTCGAAATCAAACCCATATCATAACCATGATTCTCGCCATCATGCACAGCGAATATCTCATAAGTCCTTGAGTCAAAACTTTGATTGAAGAGTGATAAAATACATCGTTTGAAAGTTTCAAAGCGATAATAAGTTGGTACAATAACCGAAGCCCTGATCTTCATCACTGTTCTCCTTGTCAAAGATCACTCTAAATCATAGAGCTAAAAAGGATTATACATTAAAAAGATCTTCATAGCAAGATATTTAGTACAATTGCTTTTTCAGATCAGTATAGATTTCTATTAAATGTATTATATATTCTTTATCGTCTATTTGTTGATAGAATAATTGACTATCTTGCAATGGCACATCGACATGAGGCTCTTTTAATCTTGCGTTGATTTGATTAGCTTTAAAAACATAACGCCAAAATTTTGTTTTAAGATCAGAACTTAATTTATTATTATAAGAATTATAAAAAAATTGATAAATTTCACCCTGATAAATATTATGACCCTTTTTTATCAGATATGATCTTGTCAAAAATGTGATAGCACTTGAGGCATGAGACAACGCAAATTGGATTTTATGATTTCTTAAGAGATATTTTGCAACTTCAATATTTCGATCAGCTAAAAATAATAAATTATTTGCCATTTGTCGACAAGCACTTAATGAAATATTTTTATTAAGATGTCTTAAACAGGTCTTAAATATTTTGTTAGGATCAAAGATAAAATCGCCTTTGAGTAAAATACTCTTAACAAAAGGGTGACCAGTTTTTGCTGATTGCTCAAACTCTTTAATAGTATAAAAATCAAAACTACACGGATTATCGTCCCAATTATGAGAAAGAGCAAATTTTAGATCTTGAGCATATCCATCTCTCTCGAGAATATCTTCTGGCAAAGTTTTAAGAATAACTACAATATCATAGTCCGAATACCGATCAAATGTCCCATCAAATAATGATCCATGGATAAAAACAGCTAGTAAATTATTTTTAAAATGTAATCTGATTAACTCAATAACTCTTTTAAAATAATCCGACTGGATATAACGGTTAGGAATGCGTTTTCTGATCATAGAGAACCTCTTTGATGATCCTTATTGAAGAATCTATTTTTTCTTCTGAAATATTTGCAATTGATATTCTAATGAAAGATTTTTTTTGAGGTCGTATAAAATACTTTCGACCATCAACCACTCTAACATTTTTTTCTTGCAATTGTTGTTCCAGTCTGTCTGTTAACGGTTGGGGTATTTCTAACCATTGATAAAAACCACCATTTACAACCTGACTAAACTGTTTTAAGCGATATTTCTCAAGAGCTTTTTCTAAAATTTTCATTTTATTCTTATAGTGAGATAATGTTTTTTTGACTATTTTCCGATAGCCTCCATTTCTCAACAATTCATATACAATCTCTTGACTTAAAGTTGAAGCGGAAGAACAGAAATATTTTTGTAAATATGATGTTTTTTTAACCAGATGTTTAGGCGGTAATAGATAACCTAGACGAAAACCAGGAACTAAAATTTTCGAAAAACTATCAAGATAAAATATTTGGTCAGGTAATTGCTTTTTTAAAGAAATATAATCATTGTTTTCAGAGTATTTAAAAATATGACAGACATCGTCTTCAATAGCATATAATTTTTTGTTGGCAATTAAATGCTTGATTATAGAACAAACCGATGGTTGGATTGTCGTACCCATAGGATTATTAAATCTAGGATTTAAGTACAAACAATCAATCGATAATTGCTCTTTATTATCGAAATATTGATTCAAATCTACAATCTTAAAATTCAAAATCTTAAAGATTTCCAAAGCTGTATCGTAACATGGTAAAATAACTCCAATATTTTTGTAACTGAAAATATTTTTAAATAAAAAAGCAATTAAAAAAATAGAAAAAGTTCCACCCGGACTGATAATCACATCATTGGAATCTTTGATTAAATAATCAGAGATTCTCTCAGTGACAATCAACTTTCTTAACTTTTTCAAACCAATAGTCGGATTATATTGTAAAAATTTTTGAGGGTTTTTATGTTGAAGACGATGACAAATATCGCTAAACTTCTTTAAGGGAAAATCTTTTAGGTCAGGATAACCCCAGGACATTGATACCATCTCGGGTTCCTTAGTTTTATTTCCAAATTGATAAGTCTTCACTTTTTTCCAACGGTCTTTATCCCAAAATGCAACTGTAAAACTGCAGCACTCAATTGTTTCTGGAAAATTTAAATCCTCCAACTTAACCAAATCAAAAACTTTTGAAAGATCCTTAAGCTTACTACCCCCTTTAATTGATATATGAGGGTAATAGTTTTTACTTTGCTCCCAGTTTGTTGAGTGAAAAGCATTTTTAGAGGCTTTATTAACATACGGCTTAAGTTTTTGGTTCAATTCTTTAACAATATCTTGGTATTCTTTATTCTCAATCGCAAGATAGATGTTCCAACCATTTTTTTGCCTGTTAACTTTCAAATTACCTATTTTTAATTGAATTGGTTGCTGAGCTTGAGCAAATTCTGACATTATTTGTAATAAAATATCAGGATTAATAATTAATTCTTCCTCATATTTTAAAGTTAAATGAGCAGGCCATTTCTTGAGACTGCTTGAACCATATTTTTTTTTAACAAAATCAATTTCAGAGACAACATTTTTTGGCAGGTCAAGAAAAACGATATAGGTTTTCTTATTAACTCGAGAAGACATTATATTCCGTTTCTAGCTCAATTAAATATTCTACTCTAATTGAATAATTAAATCAATAAATATAGTACTCTTTGTACATTAAAACTATTCAATAAATCATAAATTAAAGATTTGAGATACTTTTTAACCTTTGTGTCAAACCCCTTGACTTTTTGGGGGATTGATGAGAAAATTTGGGGGATCGCATTCCGTATTAGCGGAAGAAACTTGAAAATGGAGGCGCAGGATGAGATACGGGTGGCTGATTGTTTTGGGATTGCTGATGATGATTATTATTGTCAGCCAACAGGGGAAGGGTCTAACCGGTTCGGACCAGAACCTTTATCGTGATCCGGCTGACGAGAAAATCAAGGTCGACTTGAAAAAGATCTGGTCAAAAAAGTCGCCGCCGCGATTGATCGTCGACAAGCGGGATCAACAGGTCTTGAGAGATGGCGAAGAGGATGTTCGGGTTTTACGGCTTCTAAATGAGCTGAAAAAACGACATATTCTTGCCGTAAGAATCGAGTCTGGTTATGATAATTACGGCGCCTTGAGCCGCGAATCTGATCCTGGTTGGCAAAGTATCTCGCCGCATTCTCGAGGTCGAGTTCAGGCCTTTGATATTTTCTGGGCCGATGGCGTTGAGGTTGGCTGGCAGGCGGAGACGGCTAAGGTAAAGAGGCAGAAATCTCAAGACAAAATCAGGCAGATTCTCAAAGAGATTTTGATGATCGGCCGCAAGAACAGCTATTATCTGCCTACCCAAATCTGCGTTTACCGTCGAACAGACATTCAGACGTTTTCCCGCGAGGCACGGGAGCTTTACGGCGGCTATCCGCCCGAGACGGGACTCCGGGGGATGATGACTGGTTCCCGCTACTGGGACAGAATTCACATCGGCTACTGAACTTCTAAGGAGGTGAGGAAATGACAGCAACAGAAGGAAAAAGCGGCGTTTTGGCCTGCATCTTGTCGCTGGTGATTCCAGGATTGGGACATTTTTACCTCGGTTCAATTGGTAAAGGGTTGATGTTTTTTATCCTACAGATCTTGGCCGTCAGCCTGACAATGACTCTGGTTTTGGCAATCATCGGCATTCCACTCTGGATTATCAATCCTATCTGGGCAGCCGTTGATGCCTATAAAGCTGCCCAGCCGTCCTGAGAGGAAAAACTAGTCTTCTTTACGTCCTCCCCCCGCAATGTTTGCGGGGGTTTTTAATACGAGTTCGAAATTTTTTGCAAGTCTATTTAACTTGAATTTCTAATTTTAAGCCCATTGCTTTAGTTATTTTTTCCAAGAATTCAATTGATGGGTTGGCATTGCCGGCTTCAATCCGGGCGATAGCCGATTGTTTAGTGCCGATTTTTCTCGCCAAATCTTCTTGAGTGAGACCTTTTCTAATTCTGGCTTTAATTAAGTCAGAGATAAGTTGATAGCGGGGGGCCAATCTTTTGTACTCTTCGGCAACTCTTTTGTCTTTGAGTAATTCTTTTTTAACATCTTCCCATTTTTCCATTTTGACTCCATCTAATTATATTATAGCATATATGTGATAATTATGTCAAGAGTTTAAGTCTTTCGAGGGCGATTTTAATTTCTTTTTTAGGGACTTTTTGACTCTGTTTTTGAAAGGCATGCAGAAGATAGATATTTTTATTTCTGAAAGTATAAAAAATTCTAATCTCCTGTTCTCCCCTAATACGTAGTTCATAGAGATTATTTTCGATTTTCTTTGGATGAGGCATTTTCAAAAAGTGACCATATTCTTTTAAAAAATCGATAGTATGAGACACTTTAGCAATTGAGGAAGAGGATAAGGATTTAATAAATTCCTTAACCGGTTTCTCATTTCTATTTGTGGTGTATAAAAAAATATTCCAAGACATAAGCTAATAATATCAAGAATTGTCTATCCAATCTATTTATTAACAATTTTATGATCTATCGTCAAAATAAAAGATAACAATATGGTATAAATTGTTCTCATTCCCCCAAATTTATGCAAAAGATTGATTTATTTTAAAAGTTATGGTTTAATAGTGGTAATCCAACTAGGAGAAGGAGGGGGTGAGAAATTTGACACAGCCCAAAGGCGGTAGTCGGGATTTCCGACCTAAGCGGGTTGGAAGCAATCCCAAATTCAAGACGCCGTCGATCTTCAAGCCGCCTAAGCCACCCAGACCTCCGAAGGTCAGTGGCGGTGGCCGAAAACGATTCTAGCCCCAGGGGGGGGCAAGACACTTTGCCCCCCACAAATCCTACTTTAAGTATATGAAAAGCAAACCATATGAGATTATTCATCTCAAAAATAATTTAAAAGTTGTACTGTATCCGAAAAAGGGTTTGAGTTCGGTGTTTTTAACGTATTGGATAAAATGCGGGGAAATCAACGACCTATATGAAAAAAAAGGTTTAGCTCATTTGCTTGAACATCTCATTTTGGAAAACACCAGCGATCTCAATAGTGAGAAATTCAATAAACGCCAAGAGCAATTAGGTGGTGGTTTTAATGGTCAAGTCGGCACGATTTATACGAAAATTGAGGGCCTTTTTCATAAAGACGAGATGGAAGAAGTTGTAATGTTGGTTAAAGACATGTTTTTTAATAGACATTTTACTCAAGAGAATGTGGAAAGCTCAAAAAAAATAGTTCTCGAAGAGATGAAAACTATTTGTAACGAACCAATAGATATTGCCAGTAAAGAATACTCCCTCGCTCGTTTTCGAGGTAAATATTCGTTCAGTTTGCCGGCTAGTGGATCGAAAAGCACACTTGCTAAGATTACTCTCAGCGATATAAAAACTTTTTATCAAGAATATTATCAGCCGAAAAATTGCCTTTTGGTTATCGCTGGTGATTTCGAAGTGAATAATATTCACAAGTGTATTGAAATAATTTTTAAAGAAATCAAAGACAGCGATATTATTACAGCAAAACCAGAGAAACCTAAATTTTCCACTAAGAACGTCATTATTAAAAAGTATCCGTTTTCTGGTGTAACATCGATTTTAAGTTTTCCGGCTTATCATACTCAAATACCAATTAAAAAAAGAGTTGCTCTTATCCTACTCGGCAATCTCCTTGCTGGTAGTGCCTCAAGCCGTTTATATAATCTCTTAAGAGTTAAGAAAAATCTGATTTATGACATCCAAAAAAATTTTTCGTCTCAGGAATATTTCGGCATGTTTACCTTAGATTGGACTGTAAGTAAGAATAATTATATTGAGGTTCTTGAAATAGTTGTCAAAGAATTTAACAAATTGAAAAATAAAAAAATCACATTAGAAGAATTGATTAATCTTCGAAAGATAGCCAACAGAGCCGATGCTTTAGATTTTGAAAGCGCTTATGATTGTTCTAATTGGGTGGCAGATGAAATGCTTTTTGAAAAACAAATTCTTTTGCCAGAAGATTATAAAAAAATCCGTGACCGAATTTCGCCAAATGATCTTTTGGAAGTAGCCAGAGAAATTTTTGATTTTTCTAAAGTTAATTTAATCATCATTGGTAAAACAAACGGTCTTAATCGGCAAGAACTCTTAAGATGTTTGAATTAATATAAATTTGAAATTGTACTTGATAACGACTCAACTTTCTTCTTCTTCCCATTTCCTGCTATAGCGATAAATTAAAGATTTAAGATACTTTTTAACTTTATGCCAACCCCTTGACTTTTTGGGGAAAATTACTTAAGATAGTGATTCAGAGAAGGAGGTGGTTCTGGTGGCAGATGAAATTGAAACCGGTCAGGAATTTCTGGAAAAGTATGGTCTTTCAGGTCTAAGTAGCATCATTGCCGCCGCGATTGTCAAAGCAGGGCAAGCAGGACCGCGGGCAAAGAAGATTCTTTTTCAGAAGACTATCCATGAGGTTTGCCGGACGGCTCTTGAAGCGGGGATTGAACCAACTGATCTTTTTGAAGCAGCGATGACCATTCTCGAAGTCTCCAATCAAGAGATTGCTCGGCTTCGGAAGGCATTGGAAGCCAAGAAGCTGGCCAAGGCAGAAGCAAAGGCAGCCGAAATAGAAAAGGCATTGACAAAAAGAGGACTCTAATCTCCCGCTACCATGTCGTGGCGGGGTTTTTTTGTCGAATCAAAGTCCCAAAGATTTGATTTATATTCAAAAGTTTGCTAAAATAAAAATGAAATTAAAATGAAAATGAATAAATTCAAAATTTATTTGGAATATGATTCTGAATATAAGGGATTTGTCGCTGATGTTCCCTCTTTGCCAGGGTGTATGAGTCAAGGCAAAACCGAAGAAGAGGCGTTAAAAAATATTCAAGAAGCCATTAAGGGTTATCTAAAAGTTCTCAAAAAACATAAGAAAATTGTTCCATCCGAAGAAATTCATTATGTAACTGTGGGAGTTTAATTGGGTGTATTATCCAATATTTCAGGCAAAAAAGCCGTAAAGGTTTTCTCGAAAATTGGCTACAGGTTAGATCATCAAGAAGGTAGCCATATGATTTTGTATTTTAGTAGTCCTGGTCGTCCGCCGCTTTCCATACCAAACCATAAAGAATTAGCGCCGGGATTACTTCGTTCTCAAATCAGAAGAGCGGGTTTATCTGTTGAGGAGTTTCGCAAGCTCTTAAAAAAAGTATAATCAACTGGTATAAATTGTTCTCATTTCCCCAACCCCCTTGACTTTTTGGGGGAATGTTGAGAAAAGGTTTTAAAAGATCTTTATTTCTTTGCCTTCTTTTTTGGCTTCGGCGAGGACTACAGATTCCCTAGTCATTTTATTAAATTCATCACTGGTATAACCTAAAATGTCCATGGGAACTTGTCTTGATAACCCTTTACGCGCCCGTGAAAGCAATTGCAGTCTTTGGATATAATCCAACTTTTTGAAATCAGACGAAAGTACAATTACATCTATATCTGAATCATAAGTCATTTGATTCCGGCTAGCTGATCCAAAAAGAATAACTTTCTGGACTTTAATCTTCTTATTTAAATCCCGAGCGTAATTATGGACGATTTCTATCGGATTAAATGTTTGAGCCATTTCATTACCTCCTCGCTATTTTTTAAAATATTCAATGAGATTGCTCTTGTATATGAAAGTTTGGCCTCTAACGCGGCATCAGGATATCTAATCGGATTATAGTAGGGATTCAAGTTATCTATAAAAGTTGAAATCTCTTTTGGTAATGTTATTTTCGCGTCAGCAACCAGGCCAATTAAATCGTGAGTTTTTCTTATCTCGATGTTTTTTTCAACTATGGTTGCTTTCAGGGTTTTTTCTACCGCTTGGTGACAATGCCAAATTGCCCCCTCATAAGATTTAGATTGAAGAAGAATCTTGGCATCGCCTAAATCTTTTTGAGCAAACTCCAACCATTTTTGAGTGATTTTTTTCACTACTTCTCCCATCTATTTATATTATATAAGATTAGGTTGAAAAGTAAAGTATCTGTTGGACAGTCTTGATGGATCGTCTACCCCCTTGACTTTTGGGGGGATTGATGAGAAGATTTATTGTTTTCGATTATAAGAGAAGGGGGATTGTGAATGCTGATAAGGAAGATAATTGGTTGGTCGCGGCAAATGTCCGAAAAGCATGGTGTCAATCCGTGGATTTTCGGCCTGTTATATTTCGGGACAATTCCGACTTATGTCTACGGAATCGCTCGCTTTGTTGCCAGTTACAAGGCTGGTTGGGGAGAGTCGATCTTTTGGTTTTTGGTTGGTTTCGTCTCGTTTTTGGCCCCATATCTCTACATTATGGTTTGGGGTCATAATTTGTCGCGACGCTTCTATTCTCTCGTCTGCGGCTGGATGACAATCGCGGCTATCGTCGCGATAATCAAAGTCATCCGACAGCTCTGATCGGCGCAAGTGGTTTTGAAACTTGCGCCTTTTTGTAATAAAAGTATATTTAGTATAGAAAACCTTGACTTTTTATCTTGACAAAACAGGATAAATGGCGTATGATAATTTGTTTGAGCTAAAGAAAGGAAGAAATGACAAAAATCAAGTATCAAGATCTGACAAATCGTAATATTGGTATTCTTACCAAGAGTGAACAAAATATTTTAAGAAAAGCAACGGTAGTAATTGCTGGAGTTGGTGGGGTAGGGGGGTTAGTAGCCGAAAGATTAGTCAGAATTGGTATTGAAAAAATTAAAATTGCTGATCCTCAAACATACGATGCCACTAATTTAAATAGACAATTTGCTTCAAGTTCGAAAACGATTGGTAAAAATAAAGCTAAAGTTGTTGCTAAACTACTTAAAGAAATTAATCCAAATATTAATATCGAAATTTATTCAGAAGGTATTACAGCGAAAAATATCCAACAATTTGTAAAAAGAGCAGATATTGTTGTCGATGGAGTAGATGATAAAGCATTTAAGGAAGAAACGCTTCTCTGCCAAGCTGCTCGCGCACAAGGTCTTTATGTTGTAACCGCTTATGCTATGGGTTTTGGTACGAATGTTTTTATTTTTTCACCCAAGGGTATGACTTTTGAAGAATATTTCGAATTACCGCAAAACGAAGAAGGTTTTAAAAAATATACTTTTCCTTATAAAAAAATCTGTCCGACTATACCTAGTAGCATCTCATTGGATATAATTAAAAAAATTGTTCAAAGAGAAATAAATATTCCAACATTAAGCATTAGTTGCAGTTTTGCGGCATCAGCTATCATTGTTGAAGTATTATCACTACTTTTAAAAAAGAAAAAGCCGATTGTAGTTCCTGATTGTGTTATTCTGGATTTTCTAAAAAAAGAATTGGTTATTTATAAAGGCGCAAAGAGTAAATAAATGTTTAATCAATGGGTGGTGGGAATACAATCTAATTATCATGTTAACGCATATGTTTTTGCTGCTATTTTTGCGTCAACTTTTATTCCTTGCTGGTATGGGGTTTATAGAATTATTCGAGCGATTGTTAAAAAGAATACTAATGAAATAATAACATGGTCGATTATTGAAGGAATATTATTGGTTGCACCTTACGCATATATTGTAATTTTTGGTCGTAATTTTCCATTTTGGGTTTATATTGTTTTAATGATTGTGATAGTTTTATCATTGTACGAAGGATTCAGTAAGATTATTAAAAAGCACCCCAACAAAAGTCTCTTACTTTGGGATATTTGTGCTTTTTCTTATAATTTAACTATTGTTTATATGATTCCGCACAAAAGACAGTTTCAAGATGTGGTAACAAAATTAAACTTTCATTCGGGTGATAAAATTTTCGATGCAGGTTGCGGCGCTGGGATTTTAGATGAAATTATTGCTCAAAAAAAAATCAAAAATCTACAAATCGAAGCAGTTGATTTTTCCCAAAAAATGCTTGATAAAGCAAAAAAAAGATGTAAGAATTTGCGAGAGATTAATTTTAAAAGAGTAGATTTATCAAAGCGAACAAACTATCAAGAAAATTATTTTGATAAAATAGTTTGTATTCAAACATTATTTGCTGTACCTGATCCGCAGTTCACTTTAAAAGAACTATATCGAATCTTAAAACCAGGTGGTAAATTTGTGTTAGTTGATCCAAGGCCAGAATTCAACGGTTTTAGATTATTTTTGGATCATTGGCAACGATCTAAAGGTATACGTGATATTATTTTATCAATATTAATACTACCTTTTGGTTTTGTTGTTGGCTTATTAAATATGATAATGGATAAATGGATAAGACAGGGTAGCTATCAAATGCTTGATAAAAATCAATGGCAGAATATTTTTTCTAAAGTTGGTTTCCGGAATGTAAAATTTGATATTACTTTAGCAAAACAAGATTGGCTTATTACAACAATTAAGTAGGGAAGGAAAGGCCAAAATGAAATTTGGTGATTTAATGCAAAAATTCTTTATGTCAAATCCAAAAAGAGCGATGTGGTTTTTGTCCACAATGCCAGCTTCGTTTTGGGAGAAAAAAGGACAACAGAAGGTATTGGTTACTTTTCGCGAATCAGCAAAAAGAGTTGTAGCTTATAAAAAACTACTAAAAGAGCACAAGATTAAAATAGAAGAAATTAAAACATTTACAGATTTTCAAAACAAAGTCCCAATTTTTGATAAAAAAAATTATATTTCACGTTACCAGCTTAATCACCGTTGCTTGGGGAAACTAACAGAGATGAGTACAGTTTCGATGAGTTCTGGTTCGACTGGAGTTTCTATATTCTGGCCGAGAACAGCGGGACAGGATTTGATGTTACCGAAATATTTTGAAAATTTTTACCTTCAGAACTGGGATATTGATAAAAAATCTACTTTGATAGTTGTGACTATGGCTTTAGGCACTTGGATTGCTGGCCAGTTCGTGTCTTGGGCAACGAAGCCAATTGCCGACAGTAGCAAGTACTCTTTAACATTAGTAACACCTGGATCAGATGTTGATAATGTGATAAAAATCATTAAGGGTATCGGTTCCAATTACGATCAGATTCTAATTATCGGTTATCCTTCGTTTATTATTCCAATAATTGAAGTGGGTGAAAAAGAGAATATTATTTGGGAAAAACTTAATATTAAACTTTGGGTTGGTGGTGAACCAACGTCGGAAAATTGGCGAAAATATATTAGAAAAAAATTTGGTGCTAAACCAGATGATCTAAGTTTTTTAGCCAACGTCTATGGCACATCTGACGCTGGTGGTATTGCTTATAGTTCCCCTTTAAGTTCATTAGTGATGAATTTAGCATCCAAAGATAAAAAATTGAATAGAGATTTATTTAATGATGATATTTTACCAAGTATCGCGCAGTTTAATCCTATGAGTTATTATATTGAGGAAGCCAAAGGGGAAATTGTGATTAATTTTTTGTCCGGTGTTCCCCTAATTAGATATAATATTCATGATAGAGGTGGTGTTATTTCTTATAATAAAGCTTTAGAAATTCTAAAAAATCATGGTTATGATGTCAAAAAAATGCTAATTCAAAAAGGTTATTCAAAAAATAAGATTTGGAAATGGCCATTCTTATACACTTTTGGTCGTAAGGATAATACTGTTTCGATTGGTGGGGCTAATGTTTATCCTGAAAATATAGAGCCAGTGTTATATCGTAAAGAACTACGACGAATAAATAGTTTTAGGTTGACGATTGAAACAAGCGAGAAGGGTGAAATGCGTTTTGCGATATTAATTGAATTAAAACCGGGAAGAAAAGTGGCCGGAAAATCGTTTGCGAATTTAAAGAAAAAATACCATGATATTTTACTTAAACGGCTTTTAAGAGTGAATGAAGATTATAAAGATGCATATGAAAATGATTCAAAATATACAGATCCTGTGATAAATATTTATGGTTATAGACAAGGTCCTTTTGTATTAGATAAAAAAAGAACTAAACCAAAATATATTTAAAGCTGATACTAAGTAGAAGAATTGGCTGTCTATTCAATTTCTGCTATAATTAATTTGGAGGGATTTTGAATCTACATCTTATTATTTTAACATTAATTTGTGTTATAAGTTTATTATTGGGTTTATTAGTATATTTTCAAGATACCCAAAATCACACTAATAAAGGATTTGTTTTTCTAACATTTTCGATTGTAATTTGGGTTGTCACAAATTTTTTATGTGATAGTCCGTATGGAACTGCAAATGCACTTTTTTGGAACAAGGCGGCAGTTGCTGCTGGTATTTTAATTGGTATTGCTTTATTTTATTTTTCACTCCATTTTCCTAAAGATTATAATAGCCTTTCCATCTTTTTGCGGCGAGCAGCGATCGTTATCTACGGTGTATTTATTTTTTTGACTTTATTTACCAATTTAATTGTTAAAAATGTTGAAATATTAGATTGGGGGACCAATATTGTGTTTGGCGACTTCTTCTATATTTTTGTTGCTTGGGCAACTTTTTTAATTGTTTTAGCGATTGTTATTTTGTTGTTTCAATATAAACAAGCGGTAGGTGTTGAGAAAACACGGATGAAATATTTCTTTGTTGGACTAATTTTATTTATGTTTTTTGCTTTTTCGTTGAATGTTATTTTACCTTCAATAACCGGTCAAAATGAGTTGGCGAAATATGGCCCATATTCAATGATCCTATTGATAGGATTAACGGCTTATGCCATTCTTAAACATCAATTATTCAATATCAAAGTTATTTTAACAGAAACTGCCGTTGTGTTATTTTCAATGGCCATTTTGACACAAACACTCTCTTCAAAAACTATCGGACAAGGTGTACTTAATGGGATTATCTTAATTTTAGTTATCTATGGCGGTTATTTAATTATCAAGTCGGTCATTCGCGAAATACAATTCCGGCAGGAGATGCAGCAGATGGCCGAGCAGCTTGCCCACGCCAATGCCCACCTTAAGGAACTTGACCGGATGAAGACGGAATTTGTCAGTTTGGCCTCCCACGAGCTTCTGACGCCGGTTTCGGCCATCGAGGGGTATCTTTCAATGCTTCTTGATGAAAAATTGGCCAGGGTTGATGACCCCAAAGCCATCAAATATATGACTAAAGTTTACGGCTCGGCCAAACGCCTCGCGCGCCTCGTAACCGATATGCTCAATGTCTCTCGTATTGAAGAGGGAAGATTGCTGGTTGAAAAGCAGGATGTTGATCTTTCTGACCTCATCCGACAGACAATTGACGAATTGAAATTCAAAGCAGATGAACGAAAACAAAGGATTGTTTTTCAAATGCAAAATGCAAATCTCAAATCTCAAAATGAAAATGAAAAAATGCAAAATGAACCAGAAAAGTTTATGACCTTTGGGGATCCAGATAAGCTGAAAGAGGTCTTAGTCAACCTAATCGGTAATTCGATTAAATATTCCAAAGAGCCCGGGGAAATTAGTGTTTCCTTAGAAACTGTCCCGACTTCGGCGGTCCAGGAAACTTGGCAAAAAATTGAAGAAGAAATCAAAGCAGGTCCCTTGGATGATCAGGAAGCAATTAAATCGGCGGTTGACGAGCGCTTAAAGCGGCTCGTGGGCGAGAAACAAATTTTAGTTCATATTCAAGACCAAGGCATCGGCATCCCCAAAGAAGAGCTTCCGCGGCTTTTCAAGAAATTCCATCGCGTTGGCGATTACACCACGGCTGAATCGCAGGGTACGGGTCTCGGGCTTTATATTTCACGGGCTTTAGTTGAACTAAACCATGGCCGCATCTGGGCCAATTCTGAAGGGCCCTCCCACGGCTCGACTTTCACTTTCTCGCTGCCGGAGATTTCCCAAAAACAAGCAATTTTGGACCTCGAAGCCCAAGTGCCCAAGCAAAAAGAAGCCCTCAAACCCCTCGCCCAACCGCCCAAAGAAGCGGAGGAGATGTAGCCCCGCCCAATGGCGGGGAAATCCGAAGCTCGAAATCCGAAATCCGAAATAATCTCCAAATCCTAAAATCTGGTCTTGACAAACATACAAAAATTGTATATTATAGAATAAAGCCCACCTTCGCTCAATCTCTTGCAATATCCCTATTCGTGAATTTGCAAATAGATTTCGCTACGGAGGGCGCAACAGACTATTATATATTAATTAATGTGTTGCGAAAGGACAATATGGCGATAAAAACAGTTAATATTTCATTTCCCGAACAATCTTTAAAAGAAATTGATAAATTTGCTCAAAAAGAAGCTTTAAGCCGAAGCGATGTTCTAAGAATCGGTGCCAAAAGATATATTCGGAACTTAACCGAATGGCAATCTTTACAGAAGATTGGCGAAAAACAAGCCCGAAAACTTGGTTTGGATTCAGAAGAAAAAATCGTTAAAAAATTAGGATGAAAATTGTTATCGATAGTTCGGTTTGGATTGCTGCTATTGGTTCTCAAAAAGGATTTGCCAGCCAGATAATTTTTGAATCTTGTAAAAAAGCTGAAATTGAAATATTTATATCAAATCAAATTTTAGATGAAGTGGCTCTCAATTTAGAAAAGAAATTAAAATTTGATAAAACACTGGCTCAAAGGGCGAGAATAGTTGTCAAAAACCTCTGTGATCTCGAAATGGAAATCACGCCGGACGAAGAAGAAAAGATTAGAAAGATAAAATATAATTCAGACAAGCATATCTTGGCTTTATGTCGAAAGATTCAAGCCGACTATTTAATCACTTTTGACAGAAAGCATTTACTGCCACTTAAAAAATATGGTCAAACTGTAATCTTGGAGCCAAAAGATTTTATTAAAGAAATAAAATAGTTTATTTGAAATAAAAATATGAACGTTTGGGATGAAAAATTTTATGGAGGGACAGAGCATCTTCAAGATAAATATCGTATTCCTGAAGAAAATTTTGGTGATTTTATTAAAGTTTTAAAAGCGAATAAAGCTAAGAGAATTCTTGATTTAGGCTGTGGCACTGGCCGTCACACGATTGCTTTGGCCAAAGCCGGTTTTGAAGTTTGCGGCATCGATATTTCCAAGAATGCTTTGGGGGTTTGTCAGGAAAGACTAAAGGAAGCCGGCTTAAAGGCCGATTTAAAATTAGCTGATATTTATAAACCCTTGTCATATAA
>Ga0315289_10005545_pt1 | contig 18637 bp, 16 predicted proteins | sample YL17G11_40_MG_FD_203452 | JGI IMG/M metagenome (GOLD analysis project Ga0315289, IMG submission 203452) | Sediment microbial communities from Yellowstone Lake, YNP, Wyoming, USA - YL17G11_40 | ecosystem: Environmental > Aquatic > Freshwater > Lake > Sediment | place: USA: Wyoming | collected...
TCAGCGCGAGTCTCCACGGCGGCGATCTCCTGCTCGGCGGCGACCCTGTCTTCCTTCAGGCGCCTTTCCAGCGACAGGATCGGGTCGCGCGCTTTCCATTCCTTCTCCTCCTCGCGGGTACGGTAGGCGCATGGGTCGGAGCGCGAGTGGCCATACCAGCGGTAGGTCTTGCACTCGACGATGGAAGGACCGCCGCCCGAGCGGGCGCGTTCGACAGCCTTGCGCACGGCCGAGCGCACGGCGAGCAGGTCCATGCCGTCCACGATTTCGCCAGGCATGCCATACGCGCTGGCGCGCGCGGCTACGTCCGTGAGCTTGGACGCCTTCCTGAACGGCACCGACATGCCATACAGGTTGTTCTCGACGATGTAGACCACGGGCAGATTCCACAAGGAGGCCATGTTCAGCGACTCGTGAAAGTTGCCCGTGTTCGAGGCGCCGTCACCAAAGAAGCACAACACGACCTTCTCCTGGCCCTGCAACATGGCGGCCAGCGCGGCTCCCGTTGCGACAGGGATGTTGCCGCCCACGATGCCCGTGGCACCCAGGTTGCCGTGCTTCACGTCCGCGATGTGCATGGATCCGCCGCGTCCCTTGCTGTAGCCAGTGGATCGCCCGCACAATTCGGCCACCATCTTGTCGAGATGCTCCTGTTTTTCCTCAGGTGTCTTGGCCAGGCTGTCGCCTCGCGCGTGGCAGTGCCCATGGCCGCGGTGCGTGGAGGTGATGAGATCGTCGTCACGCAGAACCGAGATAGCGCCCACCGCCACGGCCTCTTCGCCGGCATAGAGATGTGAGGCGCCCTTGATAATGTTCTTGCCCAGCAGGTCCGAGACGTTGTCCTCAAAGTAGCGGATCTCCAGCATCTGCCTGAGGTAGGTGAGCAGATCCGCCTTGGCCAGGCTTTCCCGTTGCATGAGGTCTTTGAGAGTGGCCTTGTCCGCTGCCGCCTTCTTTGCCATGATTGTATGCCCCTCCATGATGATTGCCGGTGCCATGCCCGGCACCAGAGTACGACGCGCTAGACCAAGTCCGACGACGCACCTACTTGCTCGCCCTGAGGGACAGCTCCTTCCCGTAGCTGCCCCCGGGGTGATAGCGAGCGAAATCCTCCTGAGTAAAGTCCCGCGCCTCGCCTGCCGCGATGGCCAGGGCGTCGCCCATCGCCAGCGTGGCCACGATGCTTGCCAGGTGGGTCCAGCCGATCATGCCCTGACCGAGGTCGGGGCCCACGTCAAGGACCAGGTCAGAGCTCTGGGCCAGCGTCGACTCGGGCTTGCCGGTGATGGCCACCAGCCGAGCCCCGATGCGCCGGATGACTGGCAGCATGCTGAGGATCTCGTCGCTCTCGCCGCCGTAGGAAATTGCGATCACGACATCGTCGCACGTGATGCTACCGATGTCGCCATGGCGGCTCTCGCCAGCATGCATGAAGAAGGCCGGGATGCCGATGCTGGCCATGGTGGCAGCCACTTTGTGGCCGACGATCCCCGACTTGCCTACGGCGAAGAGGACGATTCGCCCTTTGCAGGTGGCGATCACGTCCACCACCCGCTCGAAACGCTCATCCAGGCGCTGCGCGAGCGCCTGGATGGCACGTGCTTCTGCTTCAAGAACCTGGCGCGCTTGCTCCAGAGCCATCCAGTCTCCTTCCCTTGGAGTGAAGTTCAGTCAGCAACCGCACTACGCGGGCCGAAATGCGACCTTATACGACCCTGACCTCCAGGCCCAAGTCACGGGCCTTCGCCACAAAGTCAGCCGGGGCCGCATCATCGGTGATCAGCACGTCGATCTCGCTCAGCGGCACCACTGTCGCCAACCCTCTGCGCCCGATCTTGCTGGAGTCGATCAGGCCAATCACCTGGTCGGAGGCTTTCGCCGAGGCCCGGTCAACCTCGGCATCCAATACCGTGCGCGTCGTGGCCCCGACCTCGAGGCTCAATCCATCTGCGCCCAGGAACATCTTGTCGGCGTGCAACTCGGCCAGGTTCGCGACGGACTGAGGGCCGACGACGACTTCTTGCTGTGGCAAGTACACGCCACCCAGAGAGATCAAGTGTACGCCTTTCCACGGCCCCAGCTCGCGTACGATGGGGATCGAGCTGGTGATAACAGTCACATCGCCCGACGTGAGCAGCTCGGGAGACAGGCTGCGCGCCATATGCACCACAGTGGTGCCCGAGTCCAGAATGATGACGTCCCCTGCGTTGACCATGGCTGCTGCGGCCCGTCCGATGCGTTCCTTTTGCTCGCGGCGCATAAGCATCTTTTCGTTAAAGGACCAGTCCTGCATGGTTTGGGGCACGCTCATCGCTCCTCCCCGCACACGGCGCAATAGACCGCGCGTTTCAAGATCTTCCAGATCGTGGCGGATGGATACCTCGGAAACGCCCAGTCTCTGGCTCAATTCAGAGACCTGCACCGAACGGGCCCCAGCGAGTTCTTCCAGGATCGCCGATCTACGCTTCTCGGTTGTCCCGTACATCACCAGTCCCTCCTGTCAAATCGGTATCCGAGGCTCTCGAGTCGGTAGGACCTTTCGTTTCTCTTTCGTTACCATTGTATTCCTCTTTCGAGATTTGTCAAATTAATGGAATCACGCGCTGATTTGACGGGCCCAGGAATCCACCGTATAATTGTGTCAGGACTGGAACAGGTCCAGCATGCGCGTGGTGCGCTTGAGCGTGGAGGTGCCGGAGCAGCAAGGCGATGGTTTCCGCCGTGAGGTTTGTCTGAAGCTCGGTCAAAGGCTCTGGCGTCGCGAGTGCGCGTGCCTATGGCCGGGCTTTTGCGTGTATGCCCTACCGCACACGAAGAGGAGATGGAGATCCATTGGCAGAACAGGACAAGAGACAGAGGCTGGAGGTGACTGGCATCGTGGTCGAGGCGCTTCCAAACGCCATGTTCCGCGTTGACCTCGATACCGGTCAGCGCATCCTAGCATACTTGTCAGGCAGGATGCGGCGCTACTACATCAAGGTGTTGCTTGGCGACCGGGTCAGGGTCGAACTATCGCCCTATGACTTGGAGAAGGGGCGCATTGTATACCGCTACAAGCCGCACCAGTAATGGCCCCCGCCGGTGCCTGCCTGTGCTCACGGCGACACCAGTGGGGCCGGGAGGCAGTACTGTATGAAGCAGGATTTGACCGTCGGGCAGAAGGTCGTGCACCCTCGTTACGGTGCCGGCATCGTGATTGAGAAACAAGTCGACTATTATGTCATTCATATTCCCTGCAGTGCGCTCAAGCTGCAGTTGCCTGTCAGCGCTGCGCAGGTGCTGGATCTGCGCAGGATCTCGAGCAAAGGTACCATGAACCAGGCTCTAGGCATCCTTTCCGCAGAGCCCGCCGAGTTGCCCAGGGACTATCGGGAGCGCCGCGCCTCACTCGAGGCCGTGTTGAGCAAGGGTGAGATCCGCCCTCTGGCGCACCTCGTGCGCGACCTCTTTGCGCTGCAGGCACGCAAGAGCCTCTCCAGTGCCGAAGCGAACCTGCTCTCTTCCGCCAAGCGACGCCTCGCAGGCGAACTGGCGCTCGCCTCGGACATCGACCTGGCTGTCGCTCTGCAGCACGTCGAGGCAGCCCTGCGTGGGAACCCGCAAGCATCCCCAGCCCTTGCATGACCCGCGGTTCGCGTTGCCCCGCCCTCGCGTCACGGCCCAGGCACCAAGGCCATCCCGGACCCACTGGACGGCCTGCTGCAGTTTGACGTTATGGGACAATTATGGTATGCTTTGTCTGAAAAGCCACATGAACGAGCTATGGAGGTGACTATGAAGCGCAGAGTTGTCTTCTTGGCCGTGTTCCTCACTGCGCTGGTCGTGGTAGCCGCCTGTGGAGGGACCGCGCCCACACCAACGCCCACACCACAGCCAACGGCTGTGCCTCCGCCAACCGCTACACCGCAACCCACCGCGCCACCGCCGCCCCCGCAGTCGGCTGCGGGTGAGTTGGTCTTCTCGGACAAGTGCTCCGGTTGCCACAGCACCCCACCAGGGGCGACGGTGCTCTCCAATTATTCGACGGCTCAGACCTTGTTCGAAGGAATTCGCAGGACCATGCCAAAGAGCGCACCCGGCTCGCTCTCGGACAAACAGTACTATGACATCCTGAGCTTCCTGCTTGTCAAGGCCGGGTTGATCCAGGCTGACCAGGCAGTCAATGCTGACACGGTGGTCAACATCAAGCTTCGCAAGTAGCCTGACGGTCCTCACAGGGAGTGCACGCGCATGAAAAAGGCCTTGATCAGTCTGACACTGGCGCTCGTTCTGGTCGTAGCCGTTGCGGCGTGTGGCGGGCCGGCGCCAACCGCCACGCCGCGACCGATTGCCACCACTCAACCGGCGGCGGCCGTGCAGCCACCCACGCTCGTGCCGCAGATGCCTCAGCAGCAAACGAGTGGCAAGGCGCTCTACGGTGAGCACTGCTCGCCCTGCCATGGCGCCGCGTTGACCGGCGGGACGGGACCGGCGCTCTCGGCAGCGGGACTGAGCAAATACGGCACCGCCCAGAAACTGTTCGACAAGGTCAGCAAGACCATGCCCAAGAGCAACCCTGCCTCGCTGGCAACCCAGCAGTACTATGACCTCGTTGACTATCTGCTCGTGGCGCAGGGCCTGCTGAAACCGGATCAGACGGTCAACGCCGACACGCTGGCCACGATCAGCCTGACGCAGTAGCTCCGCGTCGTCGTTTGCTCTGGAAGTTCCGGTCTCTCCTGCGCATCACGACCGGCGGTCAACGCAGGTGACTTGTCTTTCCCCGCAGCCTGCGCCATAATGCGGCCATGAACAAGCGCGTTGTCCTGCTGATCGGTGTGTTGCTCCTGGCCGTGACTCTCATGTGGCTGTGCCGGCAAGACGGCCGGCTCTGGGCCCTGTTTGGGGACGTGGAACCTCTGCGAACCTGGGTGCTGGCCTGGGGCGCCTGGGCGCCGCTGGCGGTGATTGCGCTGCAGGTCGCACAGGTGCTGGTGGCGCCCATTCCTGGTCAGGTCGTGGGGCTGGCCGGCGGCTACCTCTTTGGCACGGCCTGGGGCACGTTCTACAGCGTAGTCGGTACGGGTTTGGGATCATGGATGGCCCTGGTCCTGGCGCGTGCTCTGGGTCGTCCTCTTGTGGAACGCCTCGTGCCTTCCTCCCTATTGCAGCGTCTCGACGCCGGGGCGCGCAAGCGCGGTCTGCTCTTCCTTCTGCTAGTCTTCCTGCTACCCTTCCTGCCCGACGATGCTGCCTGCTTCGTGGCCGGCCTGACGCCCATCCCCATCCCGGCCCTCATGCTGGCCGTGCTGCTAGGGCGCTTGCCTGGCATCTGGGTATCGTGTTGGCTGGGCGCGCACGCGACGGGACTCGGCGTTGCGCAGTGGGCACTCGTCGGTGCGGGCTCGAGCGTGGTAGCCCTGCTCTTCGTGCTCTACGGAGAACAGCTCTCGGGATGGATGCTGGGCGTCACAGAGCGCCTGTGCAGCCGGCGATGATCGCCCGCTGGCGTCAGGCCTCTCCTGAGGACGGATGGGTTGGAGCCTCGTCCACTCGACCTTGAGGAGTCAAGTACTGCACAGTCACATACAGACGGATCTGTTCTTTGATCTCATCCCTGGTGATGTTGCCCGAGACGTGCATCAGCGTATCGGAAAAGTCGTCATCGATGCCCATGGCGGCCAGGCAGGGGTAGTGGTGATGCAGCATGCCGGCCTGGAACTCGGCGTCATCGACCGGCACGCCTACCAGGCCCGAGGCCACATAACGCGCGCAGCCACACACGGCATCGCGCTCGGCCTTTGCTGCAACGATGGTCTTGTGGGCCGCATCCACCTCGATGCGAAAGCACGGACGTCCAAAGTGGCGCGCGAACTCGGCGATGCGCTCGTCGTGGTACTCGACCCGGAAACGGCCCACGTTGTAGTGTGTCTCCGTCAGCGAGCAGAGCGGTCTTGGGAAGACCGCTCTCACTCCGAGGTCCTGCAGCCACCTGGCGAGTTGACGTGCCAACCCCTTGGGCAGCCACTCCAGGCGGTCCATCGCGGCGATCACCGAGCGTGCGCGGGTACGCCGTGCCACTTCGGGCACCAACTCTGCCAGGCCCGGGTTCTCACCCAGAGAAACGAGCAGGTCGCTGACGGGCAACTCCTGTGGGACATATTCCTCCGGGTAGTCCATCACCAAGGGCAGGTTGACCGGGGCGTGCCACTGCTCCACGGTCCAGGTCGGCGGTGCGTGTTCGCGCACGTTCTGGAACATGCGTCGCCCGTACTCACCTTGCGTAATGACCAAGACGCGCATGCGGCCCTCCCCCTCAACCAGCCTCAGCCATCAGGACGAGCGCTACGCCTCCCAGCAGTCCCACCTGATCGCCAAGGGCAGCGGGTACGATGGGCGTCTCGCGCTGGACCTGCGTGATGGCCCGCTCGCGCACCAGGGCCCGCACCGGGTCAAACAGCATTGGGCCCAGTTTGCTGACCCCGCCGCCGATTACTACCTTCTCTGGGTCGAGCAGGTGGATCAGGTTGAGCACGCCGATGCCCAGATAGTAGGCAGCGCGCGCCACGGCCTCGAGCGCCACGAAATCACCCACCTGAGCCGCCTTCCCCACCGCCTCGGCGGTGAGCTCGCTGCCCTGCGCCACGACCTGTGACAGCGACGAGGAGCGCCCCTGCCGCACCAGCTCAGAGGCGCGGCGCGCAATCGCGGGCCCTGAGGCCATCACCTCTAGGCACCCAACGTTGCCACAGTTGCAGCGTGGGCCATCGGGCTGCACCGTGATGTGTCCAGGCTCGCCGGCGTAGCCGTGCGCGCCTAGCAGAAGCTCTCCGCCAGAGATAAAGCCGCCGCCGATTCCGGTGCTGATGGTGAGATACACCAGGTCCAAACAGCCCTTCCCGGCCCCAAAGTGGCATTCGGCGAGACCAGCTGCGTTGGCATCATTGTTGACGTAGACCGGCAACCCGAATTCCTGGAGCATGATGTCCCGCAGATGAATCCCTTGCCAGCCAGGCAGGTTGGGCGGTGCGATCACCACCCCCGTGCGCGGGTCCAGGGGCCCTGGCGAAGCGATCCCGATGCCCAGCACATCACCTGGCTCGCGGCCGCTGAGGACGTTGCGGGTGACCTCCTTCATGCGACCCAGTACGGGCTGCGGACCCTCATGCGCCAGGGTCGGCTGGCGTGTCTCGCGCAGAATGCGCCCCTGTGCGTCTGCCAGGCAGGCCCTGATCTGGGTGCCGCCCAGGTCCACGCCAACGATGTACTTGTCTCCCATCTCTCCTCCCACGACGCGGATGAGCTGTGCCATGTGCAGGGAATACCAGGTCAGGCGCTTGCCTCGCGCTGCACGCTTAGCACTCCAGGTTGATGAGCCTGGCCGCCTGCACTGCCGAGACCACGCGGTAGGCGGGCGCGTAGGTTTGTGCATAGCGCGCCGAGTGGTGCATGGCCGGATAACCTCGGCGCTCCAGCTCCCCGGTGAACGCGTCTAGCTGGTGCAACGCAAACCCAGGCCACAGACCCTGCCCGGCCAGCCCAGCGAAACGCCTCCACACAACTTCGAGGTCCTTGCGCGTACCCCAGGGGCACTGAGCCGTGCGCAGGCACGCCTCGCTCAGCAGGGCCACGCTACCCCCTTGCTCCACAAAGGGCCGCAGATGAATGCGCCCCAGCGCGTCGTCGGGCCGCAGCGGCTCCCACAGTGGGCCATCCGGTCCCAGCCGCAAGGCCGCCACCTCTGCACGCAAACGACGTTCCGACTCGCCGGCCGAAGCGATCAGATGCTCGGGCCCCAGTACAGCCTGGTAGAGCAGCTTGTAGGCGTCCCGCAGGCCTAGCAGCGGGTGGCGCGCCATGTGTACCTCGAGCAGCACACGAATGGCCTCTGACGTGAACCATGGTTCCCGATGATGGCTCATTGGAGTGTCTCCCTCTGTGCGGCGCAGAGTCCTGGTCGCCGTGGCGGTCACGGCTTGGGCGCACGGGCCATCGGCACTGCCTTCTTCCGACTCTAGCAGGACCCGGATTTGCTCTGGGCACAGGCCAGCGCCACGGCCTCAATCTCCACCCGCGCCCCGAGGGGCAAGCCAGCGACCTGCACGGCGGAACGCGCAGGAGGATCGACAGGGAAGAACTCGGCGTAGACCTCGTTGAGGGTGGGCCAATCCTGCATGTCCTGCAGGAAGACCGTGGTCTTGACCACACATCCTAGGCAGGACCCGGAAGCCTCGAGAATAGCCTTGATGTTGAGCAACGCCTGACGCGCCTGGCTGAAGATGTCGGGTCCGGCGAAATCGCGCGTGCCGGGCACCAGGCCCACTTGGCCAGCCGTGAAGATCAGATCGCACACGCGCACGGCCTGCGAGTAGGGGCCGACGGCCGCGGGGGCCTGGTTGGTCGCGAAGACTTGCTTGCTCATGCTGGCTCCTCCTATGGCTTTGTTGAGGTCGCCTGGGATTATAGCCGATCTCCGCCATGAGCGCAAGTGCACGCAGCGCGTGCGCGATTGACACCGGGCGGCATCTGCCATATACTCCCATGAGGTGACCGCTGGCAGCGCACGACCGCCGGCGACATTCGTGGATCGGCCATCGGTTCCGGGTGTCTTGTTGCGCCCCCGCGCACGCCTTCCGGGCGAGAAAGGCACAGCCCATGACGCCGGCTCACATCCTGCTCACGCTTCTGGCAAGCCCATTGCTACTCCTGGGGCCCAACGCAGGCACGTCTTCGTTGCAGCGTAACTTGCCAGCCACACAGGCCACAGTTCTTGCGGCGCAGGACATAGGCCAGGCTGCGCACTACATTGTCTTCCAACGGCTGCCCGATGGCACCTTCAAGCCGCTATTCTATTGCGCCGTCCAACTTTCCGCGCCCCTGGAGGGGCTGGGCCTAGCCCAGGTGCAGAGCTGTCTGGCTGAAGCCGACCGCGAAGCCGAGCCGCTGGTCGTGGCCTTGCAGGCCGACGGCCAGACGGTCTACCAGAACGTGGTGGAGATCCCGCGCTGGCTGCGTGGCGAGTTCCGCACTTCTGAGACCGACGCCAGCATTGAGGGGCATCTCGTCCCCGATCAGGCGCCGGTCTTTGTCGTGCGTGTGCCCGCTGTGAACGGCTCCACGCTGGTGCTCAGGGACGAGCAGTTCTCCCTGGTAGCGCAGTTCGATCCGATGCGCCTGCGGGACGAGACGCCTGGCATCAATCTACGCGTGCTCGAGGCCCACTCCATCCCTCTGCAGGCCACTGGTGATCCGCGCAACCGCCTCGATCTGCTCATCATGGGCGACGGCTACACCGCGGACCAGGCCACCAAGTTCGAGGCCGACGCCGCGACCGTCGCCGAGCGCTTCCTTGGGCTGTCGCCGTTCGCCGAGTACCGCAACTATGTCAACATCAGCGCCCTGTTCACGGCCTCGCGGCACTCAGGGGCCGATCACCCGCCTTACGTTCCTGGCTGCAACCAGCCCCAGTGCTGCGGAGACGCGGACATGAAGAACGATCCCCTGCAGGGCACCATGGTCGACACGGCCTTCGATTGCAGCTTCTGCCGCGCCAACATCCACCGTCTGTTGGCGGGTAACACGGACAAGGTGCTTGCGGCGGCCGCGGCAGTGCCCGACTGGGACCAGATCCTGCTGATCGTCAACGACACGACCTACGGAGGATCGGGAGGCACGCTGGCCACCTTCTCGATGCACTCGGCGGCGGTGCAACTGGCGCAGCACGAGTACAGCCACAGCTTCACCCGGCTGGCAGACGAGTATGGCGACCCCTATCCCCGCTATCCGGGTTGCAGCGACTCCCACGGTCCGCCCTGTGAGCCGAACGTGACCGACGTGCACGTGCGTGCTCAGATCAAATGGAGCCCCTGGATCAGCCCCACCACGCCTATCCCGACCGAGCCGCAATATGACCCCATCTACGCCACCATGGTGGGCCTCTTCGAGGGTGCGCGCTACCAGCCGACGGGTATGTTCCGACCCAAGCAGGGCTGCCTGATGCGCACGCTGGACCAGCCCTGGTGCGAGATTTGCAGCCAGGCCTACATCCTGCGTCTCTACCGCGGAGGCTGGGGCGTGCCCGCCGGCGGCATCCGGTTGATTGAGCCGGGTTCGACCCTGCCCGCCACTAGCACGGTCACCCTGGTTTTCCCTGGCACCCAGGTCTTCCGGGCCAGCATCCTGCAGCCCGTGGGCGGCCCGCCGATCAGGTTACGCTGGCTGCTCAACAACGCCCCCATTCCCAACGCCACGACCAACGTCTACACCCTGACCACGCGCGTCGACCAGCTGAGGCCGCTGCAGCTCAGCCTCGTGGCCGAGGACACCACACCCCTGGTGCACCCCGCCATGAACGGAGGCCTGCTGCAATGCGTCAACACCTGGACGGTGAGAGTCGTGTCTCCCAGCATCAGCATCGTCGCCAAGCCACAGCGCGTGCTGGCCAACGGCCTCCACAGCAGCGTCATCACGGCTACCGTCACAGATGAAGCCCACGCGCCTGTCCCCGGCGCGTGGGTGAGCCTGACCTCCACGCTAGGCTTGCTCGAGCCGCTGTCCGCGTTGGCCAACGGGCAGGGCATCGTGACGTCCACGCTGAGGTCCACGGAGGTGGGAACCGCCACCGTGACTGCCAGCGCCGGCGCGGCCTCGGCCAGCGTCCAGGTAGAGTTCCTGCCCGCGCACGTCGTGCTGCGGGCAGAACCAGGCATCATCCCGGCTGACGCCGGCAGCACCAGTCTGATCCGCGCCACCGTCACCGACGGCAACGACCAGCCCGTGCCGGGACGTACGGTGCAGCTCGCCACAACCCTGGGTAGCCTTGCCCCCCGCTCAGGCACCACCGACGCCGGAGGCGTGGTCACGTCCACCCTCACCTCCAGTGCCATGCCTGGCTTTGCCACCGTCACGGCCACGTGCGGCCTGGCCAGCGGCAGCGTGCGTGTGCGTTTCGGGTCGCCCACCTTGCTCCTATACCTGCCTGCCGTCCGGCGCGCAGCCGCACGTGCCCCAGGAGCGGACTTGGTCGCCTGGCAGGCCAGGCGGGATCTGTACCGATCTGCGCGATGACGAAAGTGGCGCTGAGGCGCGCACCGCGTCGAAACAGGAAGTGACCGGTTTGACAACCGCGTCTTTTCGTGCTAGTATATGAATAATTGCTCATATATTCATTGATAGCATGGAAAGGCGCAGGCATGTCTTCCAGCAATCTGGATCGCTGCGAGATCGTACACATCGACGAGGCCATGGTGCGCAAGGCCCAGGCGCAACTGGTGGATGGACTGACCGCCGCCCAGGTGGCCGAGTTCTTCAAGGCCCTGGGCGACCCCACGCGCGTGCGCATCCTTTCGGCGCTGGCCGTGGGCGAGCTGTGCGTCTGTGACCTGGCCACCACCCTGGGCATGAGCCCATCGGCGATATCGCACCAGTTGCGCATGTTGCGCCAACTGCACCTGGTGCGCCGGCGCAAAGAGGGCCAGATTGTCTACTATGCAATCGATGATGAGCACGTCTCCACCCTCTTTCGCGAGGGTCTGGACCACGTGCGCCACGGGCAACAAGGCGGCTAGGCGCAAAGCACTCCGCAACACAATATTCTACCAAGGAACACAACATGAGCAACAACCAACACATCACACTTCCCAATTCCGGCCTTGATTGCCCGGACTGCGCCCGCAACGTGGAGGCGGCTGTTGCCTGCCTGCCGGGCGTCACCGCAGCCCAGCTCAACTTTGCCTCTTCTCACCTGTCCATGGACTATGATCTGCAGCAAGTCAAGCCCGCTGCCTTCATCGCCACGGTGCGCGAGCTGGGCCACGACGTAGCTCCCGGCGAGGAGCTCGACTTTGAGCTGCAGGGTCTCGACTGCGCCGACTGCGCCGTTAAGCTACAGCAGGCCGTGGCTGCCTTGCCCAACGTGATCGACGCGCAAGTCGTGTTCGCCACGGCCCAGATGCACGTGAGCGGAGTCGCGGCTGTCGATCTGCAGTCGTCGGTGGTGCAGAGGGCAGCCGAGCTCGGCTACCAGGCCCAATTGAAGACCGCACCCGGCGCACAGGCCGCTACGCCCCGCCGCGACTGGCGCACGACTCTGTCCGAGAATCGACACAACATTCTGACGGCCGTCTCGGGCACCTTGCTGGGGATGGCACTGCTCATGCACTGGCTGAGTGTGGCCCCCCTGCTCGTCAACGCCACCCACACGCTGGCTATTGTAGCGGGTGGCTACTACATCGCGCGCAGCGGCTGGGCCGCGCTGCACAGGACGCACAGTCTGGACATGAATGCACTGATGAGCATCGCCGCCCTCGGCGCCATGGCCATTGGCGAATGGGAAGAGGGCGCCACCGCCATGTTCCTCTTCTCTCTGGGCAACACGCTCGAAGCCCTGACCATGGACCGTGCCCGCCAGGCCATTCGCAAGCTGGTCCAGCTCTCTCCGCGCGAGGCCACGCGTGTGCACGGGGGCCGTGCGGACCGTGTCCCCGTCGAGCAGTTGCGCGTGGGAGACCTGATCGAGGTGAAACCCGGCGAACGGGTGCCCATGGATGGCGTGGTGCAACAGGGCAGCTCTACGCTCGATCAGGCGCCGATCACCGGTGAGTCCTCACCCGTAGACGCTGCCAGCGGCAGCACGGTGTTCGCGGGCAGCATCAACGGCCACGGCGGGCTACTGGTCGAGGTGACCAAGCTTGCCAAGGACAACACGCTGTCGCGCATCGTGCAGATGGTGCAGGAGGCGCAATCGCGTCGGGCGCCGGCGCAGCGCTTTGTTGACACGTTTGCCAGGTATTATACGCCGAGCGTGATCGCCCTGGCCGCAGGCGTGGCCGTCCTCCCGCCGCTGCTCCTGGCAGTCCCGTTCTCGACGTGGTTTTACCGCGCGCTGGTGCTGCTGGTCATCGCCTGCCCCTGCGCCCTGGTCATCTCCACGCCGGTGGCCATCGTGTCGGCCATCTCCAACGCTGCGCGGCGCGGTGTGCTGATCAAGGGTGGGATGCACCTGGAAGCCATCGGGCGCGTGCACGCGGTGGCCTTTGACAAGACCGGCACGCTTACCGAGGGCAAGGCCGCGGTCACCGATGTGGAGCCCGTTGGCTCCAGCGACCCGCTCGCAGACGCGGCGGCCCTCCGCGACGGCGCCGCCGAACCGGTCGACCGGCTGCTGGCCCTGGCCGCCTCCATCGAGGCGCACTCGCAGCACCCGGTGGCGCGCGCGGTCTGCGACGAGGCGCAGCGGCGCGGCCTGTCACTCCTGTCAATCCAGGATTATCAGGAGCTGACCGGGCACGGCGCGCAGGCGCGCATCAACGGCCACACCTATTATGTCGGCAAACACCAGCTCTTCTGCGAGCGCGTGCCCCACGCACAGCGCGTCTGTCAGCGCGTCGATGAGCTGGAGGCCCAGGGCAAGACCACCATCCTGGTCGGCAACGAGCGCGACGTGCTGGGCGTGATCGCGGTGGCGGACCGCGTGCGCGACACGAGCGCGAGTGTGGTCCAGACGCTGCGCAGTCTAGGCGTCGCGCAGAGCGTGCTGCTCAGTGGCGACAATGAACGCACCGCCCAGGCCATCGCCAGGCTGGCCGGCATCGATCACGTGCAGGCCAACCTGCTGCCGCAGGACAAGGTCGCCGCCGTCGAAGGCCTGCTGGCTCAATATGGACAGGTCGCGATGGTGGGCGACGGCGTCAATGACGCCCCGGCCCTGGCGCGCTCCAGCGTCGGCATCGCCATGGGCGCGGCCGGCAGCGACGCGGCCCTGGAGACCGCCGACATTGTGCTCATGTCCGATGACCTGCGTCGCATCCCCTACGTGATCCGCCTGGGACGCCGCACGTTGGGCCGCATCCGCGAGAACATCATGCTCTCGCTGGTGATCAAGGGAGTATTCCTGCTGCTGGCCGTAGGCGGCTTTGCCACGTTGTGGATGGCGGTCTTTGCCGACATGGGCACCTCGTTGATCGTGACCTTGAATGGCATGCGGCTACTGCGCGAGGAATAACCGCACCTGGCCTCCTGAAGGGTGCCTGCAGCGGCCGGCCACGGCGCAGGCGCCACCCTTCGGGAGGCTTGTCCTGCCACAGCCTCAGCGGGCAGCACGGCGCCACCCTCCGGGAAGGTTCTGCATCTTCAAGCATGCGCGCCTCGCATCCGGCGTTGACTGCGTCGCGATTCGTGGTATAATAGTGTCACACACGGCACACGCGACTCCCCTGCAACGAACCCGCCACTCAGCGTCGCGGACAAGGCTGCCAAGGCTCAGGCCGCAAGGAGGAGAGATGGGTAAGATAGGCTTTCTGGCGATTCGACTGTTGCTGGTCTCGTTGTGCATTGCGCTAGTGCTGCTCGCTGGGCCGCTGGCCGACCAGCAGGCCACACGCAGTGTGGCGCAAGCCGGCCTGCAGACCGTCACCTTCCAGCAGGGATTGGAGGGCTACACGGGCTGCGCAGACACGCGCATCTCGGACGAGAACCCCAACTCGAACTTTGGTGACAAGGAACTGGTGCTCGGCATGAAGGGCCGTGCTTCGGTCCTCGTGCGCTTTGACGTCTCGAGTCTGCCGCAGTATGCCGTCATCGTGGAGGCCACCCTGGGACTGCACATCTCGAACTGGGGCCAGCGCGATTCGGAACCCATCACTGCCACCACGTACGTGGTCAACCGCACCTGGGAGGAGATGCAGGCCACCTGGATGCGCGCCACCACGGCGGACAGGTGGGGCGTTCCGGGCTGCAACGACATCCTCAGCGACCGCTCCGACGTGCCCATGGGCAGCCAGGCCATATACGACGCCGGCGTGTGGTACGACTGGGACGTGACGCCCGCCGTGCAGAACTGGGTGACAGACCCGGCCAGCAACAAGGGCCTGATCGTCCAGCAGCGCAACGTTGAGATCGGCGGTGAGTACGACATCCGCAGTGCCGAGTACCCCGGCATTCCGTTCCGGCCGCGCCTGATCGTCAAGTACTACCTGGTCACCCCGACGCCCACCCACACGCCGACGGCCACTGCGACCCCAACGGAGACCTCGACGCCCACGGCCACGGCCACGCCGACAGACACGCCACCCCCCACAGCGACGGCCACGGCCACGGCGACCCGCACCGAGATACCCACCGCCACTCCGACCGACACCCAGACGCCCGCGCGCACGGCGACCGCCACCGCGACGGCCACTGCCACGCAGACCAAGACGCACACACCGACCGAGACGCCCGGACCGACAAACACGCCTACCCAGACGCCTAGCCCTACGGCCACCCCGACCGAGACCCGTCTTCCCACGGCCACTCCCACCCGCACCGCCACGCCGGAGATCACGCCGTTTGTGCAGCACTACCGCTACCTGCTGCCGCTCGTGCTCAAGGGCTACCCGCTCAAGTGCCTTACCTGGGGACTCAGCTTTGCTGAAGAGTTCGAGAACCCGACCCTGGGCGGGTGGGCGGTCGACCTGGGGGGCGGCTCCCAGCAAGTCAGTGGCAGCGTTGTGCGCCTCTGGACTGGACCCGAAAGCGAGCGCTTCCCACTCGTCTGGCGCAACGACCTCTTCCAGGGCGCTGGCGACGACTTTGCCTTCGAAGTGCGTTTCCGCCACTCGGACTTTACCTCATACGGCACGACGATTGCCCTGAACTCCGCACCGTACGACGGCACGCGCGTCCCGGCTAGCCACGACCTGCCAAACGGCATCGAGGATATCCTCAACATCCACCACGTGGTGGACCGCGACGGCAATGTGTACCGCTTTAGCGTCTCGCTATTCAGGGGGCGCGTATCCTGGCAGGGCGACCCCGGCGACCAGAACTGGCACGTCCTGCGTGTTACGCTGGAGCAGGGCAATCTGTACACGCTGTACATGGACGGCCAGTTGGTGGGCTCGGCCAAGTCAGATGTTCGCCCCAGGAGCATGTACATCGGCAACCCCACTATCCAGGTCTGGCCGGGCGGCTGGACCCAGATTTACGTAGACTATGTGCGCATCTCGCACTGCGTGCAGTGGGGGCCGTTCTAGGAGCCACCCCTGGCCCGGCAGGACCGTCCTCCAACGGGGGGAATATAAGAACCCTTCCGTCGCCCACTGGGCGGCGGAAGGGTTCTTGTGCGTGCTGTGTGCCTTTGTTGCCGTGCTGTGACTACAGCTCCAACGAGGTCGTGGGTGTGACCGTGACGATTTCGATGCGGGTCGCCAGCAACGGGCGCTGCCCGGTGCGCACGGCATGCACGTGTGCCGTTGAGCCCACGGCAGGCGTGCCCACGATCTCGGTATTGGCGTCGACGAACACCAGCCGGTCACCAATGAGCCAGGGCCCCGTGCGGCTGCTGGGCATGCGGCGGATGACGCCCGTCCATTCCACAGTCTCCGGGGCTGGCACGACCTGAATCACCAGCGCCAGCAAGCTCTCGTCTTCGCGCACGAGCGCCAGAACCTTGGCCTGCTGCCCGACGGCGGGGGTGCCAAGGATGCGCGTCTGCGCATCGATGCTCACTTGGCGACCGCCCACGGTCCATTGCGTCGCGCTGAAGCTCTCGATGGCGCCCGCAAAGCGGATCACCTCGCGCTGCGGGGCGGGCAGCACCTCGATCACCTTGGCCAAGTACTGGGCTGCCGTGACCAAGGCTTGAACTCGCACCGTCGCGCCTACAGCGAGCGTGCCCACGATGCGGGTCTCGCTGTTGTACTGGATGCGCAGGCCGTTCACCACCAAGTAGTCGGTGCCGAATTCGGTCAGCTGGCCACGGATGACGGTGAGCGCCACGGCTGGCTGCATTACCATGATTACCTTGGCCTCGAGCTGACCATTGTCCAACTGCCGCGCCGTCACATCGACCTTGGCTCCCACTTCCGCGCGGCCGCGGATCTGCAGAATCTGCGTGCCCTGCACCACCTGCACCGACTGCCCGCTAATCACCCATGTGCCTACCTTGGTGTCCGTCGGGCGGCTCTGGACCAAGCCCTGGAAGTGCACTGCCTGCCGGCCACTCGGGCTCTCCGCCAGGGCCGCGCCGGCGGTGAGTCCCAGGACGAGGCTCACAGTCATCAGCAGCGTTGTCACAAACCAGAATGTCCTTTTCATCTCGATCTCCTTTCAAAGGCATGCGTTGGCTAGCTTGTGCGCTCGCCACGTTTCACTCCAGAAGAGGCTCATTCTTCAAGAAAAATACGAGCTCTTCACCAGAACAGACAGTGACATGATCTGTGCGTGCCACACAGGTCCGTTCGACGAGGCGTGGGCTCAGTGGATCCGGATGCGCACGGCGCGCAGCGGCGCCGCTGACGTCAAGGCCAGCGCCTCTACGTCTGCTGTCAGTCCCACTTCTGGCCGACCGATGATCAGAGTCGCCGTTGTAACGATCACGTTCTGCCCGGCGATGATCCATCGACCGATCAGGTTGTTCGGGAAGGCTTCGATCGTCCCCGTGAACTTCACAGAGTGGGCCCCCGCAGTTACAGCCGGCGCCGGCGTATCGGTCGGCCTGGGCAGACGGGTGCGGAAGGGAAGCGGAGTGGCGGTGGCCAATGGCGTGTGGGTCGGTTTGTGCACGTTCGTTGGCACCGGGGTTGCCGTTTCTTCCGGCGTAATCCCTGGCTGCGCGGTCGCTGTGCCCGTCAGGGTGGAGGCGGGCAGTGGCGTCCTGGTGCTTTCCGGCGTGGCAGTCGGCCCAATGACAGGGGTGGCCTGAGGAGTCGATGTGCGCACGGGTGACGGAGTGACCGAAGGCTCCGCGCGTGCAATCTCAATCCGGATGGCTTCCAGCGGGCGCAAAACGTGCTGTCGCGCTTTGACCCGAGCCTGTCGGCCCAGCGCCGGTTGCCCGACGATTTCGGTCTCGCGCATGACCAGCACCAGCCGGCCGCCAATGAGCCACAACCCAATCCGGCTGGCAGGCATGCGCTCGATGCGTCCGTAGAAGACTACCACTCCGGGCGCAGGCGTCACCGTGGCCGTCAGGGTCGGCGTGCCGGTTTGCGTCGCCGTCGGCTCTTGCGGTGCTGCGCTTGTCACGCTGGGCTTGGGGGTGGCCGTGGCATCGGCGGACCCCGGTGCGGGCCCTAGATTCGCGGCAGGTGTCACCGCGGTGTCAGTGGGCGTGGGCGTCGGCATGGGCGTGGACGTTGGCGCGGCCGTGCGTGTCGGCAACGGCGTGGGCGCCGGCGTGAGCGTCGGCAAGCGCACGACTGGCGCGCTGGCCTGGATGAGAGCTACCTCGCGCTGGCCCAGGACCTGGCTTTCCAGTGCGTTCGCAACCACCACCCGGCCCTCCAGCACCTCAACTCTACTCTCGGCCTGGTTTTCGATCGTCACCACGAAGCGCGTCCCGCGCACCTGCACCAGAGCAGTCGGTGACTGCACTCGAAAGGAGGAGAACAGGCCCCTCAGCGGTGCAACGTCGTATCCCACTGCGCCCGCCTGCTGGTCGATGGCCACGCGCACCCCGAACGCAGATGCGCTGGCGCTCAACGCCCGTAGAACCAGTTCCGCTCCCGCGTGTGCCTCGAGCACGCTGCCATCAAAGAGCGTCAGTAGCGTCGTGCCTTGCGTCACGCGCAGTCCCTCTCCCACGCGCAACTCAGCGCCTGCCTGCGCGGATTGCCAGTTGCCGCCGACGCTGCGCAGGTCGGCTGCGCCTTCCAGCGTTGTGAGGACGGCGCCGCGC
>Ga0315289_10005546_pt1 | contig 18636 bp, 9 predicted proteins | sample YL17G11_40_MG_FD_203452 | JGI IMG/M metagenome (GOLD analysis project Ga0315289, IMG submission 203452) | Sediment microbial communities from Yellowstone Lake, YNP, Wyoming, USA - YL17G11_40 | ecosystem: Environmental > Aquatic > Freshwater > Lake > Sediment | place: USA: Wyoming | collected...
CTCCTCCTACTTTAGATTTGACGTCTTGACCGTCATCCATCCTATTGTAGCCGGAGCCATCTACGTTAGTTACTCCATATACTAAACTGACCTGGGAGAAAGCAATGACGCACATAAGTTGTTCAGTGCCCAGATACTGGACTCGGTAGATGAGGCTGAGCCTTCTGACTATATCCCATCAGCTCCGCTGGATGACCCTAATGCAGCCCTAAGTAACGAAGATATCAGGAAGCTCAACGGGTTCTTGGGTACCGCTAAAAAGCTTGCCGGTCCTCAGTACGATGCTAAACTCGCTGAGGCCGTACGTGCCGTCGACGATTTATTGCATCAGGGCTACCACCCAATCGTTTATTGCCGATTCATTGCCACATCTGAGTATGTTGCAGAGCAACTTCAAGATATCCTGCAAAAGCAATACCAGAGTCTTCGTGTCGTGTCTGTGACTGGGGATGATGGTGATAGCGAGCAGCGTACCGAAATCGTTGATGCTCTTGCTAAGGAGCCAGTACGCGTGCTAGTGGCAACGGAGTGCCTCAGCGAGGGCATAAACCTGCAAGAACATTTTGACGCCGTCATCCACTATGACCTCCCCTGGAACCCGAACCGTTTGGAGCAGCGCGAGGGTCGTGTGGATCGCTATGGACAGAAACGCTCGACTGTCAAGAGTATCTTATTGTATGGTTCCGACAACCCCATTGACCTGACAGTACTCGATGTACTGATTAGGAAGGCCCAAATCATACGGCGCCGCCTCGGTATCTCAGTGCCGGTGCCAGTTGAATCGGAGGAGGTTGTACAAGCTGTCATTGACAGCGTACTTCTTCGACGAGCCGAACGGGGACGCCAACTTCAGCTTGCACTGACCGACCCGAAAGTCAGTAGCTTCCACGCTGAGTGGGACAGGGCGGCCGATCGAGAAGCTAGGGCTCGGGCCTTCTTCGCCCAGCACGGTATCGAGCCAGACGAAGTGGCACGAGAAATCCATGAGGTAGAGCCTGTGCTAGGAAGTCCTGAGGATGTCAAGCGTTTCGTGGCTAATGCTGTGCAGCGATTCAACGGTAGTATGAGGGAGACGATTAGAAAAGGCGTATTTCAACTGTACCCTGGTGATCTACAGCAGCGGATACAAGCCCGCGCCCCACACCTCAGATTTCCTTTAGAGGTAGCCTTCACGGGAGTTCCACCAGAAGGTGTGACACTACTTGGACGTAATCACCCGGTAGTTGCTACACTCTCCGATGCTGTAATTGCCCGGGCTCTTTCAGGTAGTGACCCGCAGTTTTCTCGTTGTGGAGCTATCTATACAAATACGGTAAATACACGTACTGCCATTGTTGTACTTCGCTTTCGCTACCTACTCCAAGAAGAAGCTCAACAGTTTGCTGAAGAGGTAGTGGTGGCTGCTTTCAGGCGTGCTGAGCGGGGTATCGAATGGCTGGAACCTCTACAAGATGAAGGCTTACGGCTCCTTGCAGAGGCGAAAGTCACAGCCAACATGCCACCGACAGAACGACAGAGGCAAGTAACCTGGGCGCTGGAGATGCTGAATGAAGCGTGGTACGAAAGGATTGTCCAAGAACGGGTGCGTGTCCTTAAGGAGTCCCATGCAAGACTACGGAAAGTAGTTAAAGCAAAACCACTTCGAGTGACACCCCACACGCCACCAGACATACTTGGGTGCTACGTCCTTGTCCCGGCGGGAGGTAGTGACTGATGGCATACGTTTCAATATCCGTTGAAGGGGGACTTTCCCCTTCCGATTTGCTGGATCGCATAGCTGCCGGTGACAGTAACCTACCAGGGCAAAAGGCTGCGGATTTCGGTCTTGACGGCGCTAGACGTCTTACCGATGAGATCCAATCGGCCTTCTCTGACTCGCGCTCCTACTGGGATGCCTTTCAACGTCGCTTGGAAAGGTCTCATGAGAGTCGCACCACCATTACCCGGGAGGACTGGATTGCCAAGTTCATGGAACTCTTGGGATTTGAAAAACTCGTAGTACAGCGTCTTTCTGCAGAAGTAGGGAGGGAAAAATACTTTATCTCGCACCGTGCTGGTGATTACCCCGACGCGTCACCAGTCCATGTCGTTGGGATTGATCAGGAACTAGGTCACCGTGATAGTACGAGCCGCCGTAGTCCCCATGCTACAGTCCAAGAGTATTTGAACCGCTCCGATACTCTGTGGGGTATAGTCACCAACGGCAGAAGGCTAAGGCTGCTGCGGAATATTGCCCGTCTCTCTAAGCCCACCTACCTAGAGTTCGACCTCGAGGGCATGATAGCGGGTAACCTCTACAGCGAGTTTGTCCTCTTGTATCGCCTACTTCATGTATCCCGCTTCCCCAGGGAGAGTATTAGCGCCCATGAGTGCCTGCTGGAGCGCTACTACCAGCAGGGCATTGACGAGGGTGGCCGTGTCCGGGAGAAGCTTCGCAACGGTGTCGAGGAGGCACTTCGTACTCTTGGCACTGCTTTCCTCAGTCACGCTGGCAGCGAAAGGTTACGCCATAGATTTCAAACCGGAGAGCTGGATGCTAGCGTTTATTACCGACAGCTACTGCGCGTGGTATATCGGTTTCTCTTCCTCATGGCAGCGGAAGAACGACGGTTACTTTTTCCAACCGGAGAAGATGGAAAGCGCCGCCAAGCACTATATACCAAGTATTACAGTATATCTGTGCTAAGAAATCGTGCTGACCGGTATCTTACCGAAGACCGTCACGCTGATCTGTGGTTAGGGCTCCGTGAGACTTTCCGTATGCTGCGTGATAATGAAGCGGCCAGTCTGTTTGGTCTCTCAGCTCTGAATGGAGAGCTGTTCAGTTCATTGGCCTGCCCGGATCTGGAGGGCGCTGTTTGCACGAATAGAGAGCTTTTATCAGCCATCCGAGAACTCTCTACCTTCCGCGATGAAGGTGGTCAGCGACGGCGGGTTAACTATGCAGGACTGGACGTAGAGGAGTTCGGCTCAGTATATGAGAGCCTGCTTGATTTTCATCCACAGGTGACAATTCAGCCGCCTTCCTTCGACCTAGTGGCTGGAAGTGAGCGTAAGCAAACAGGCAGCTACTACACACCCCCCGAACTGGTGCACGAGCTTATTGAAAGTGCTCTGGTCCCGGTTATAGAGGACCGCCTGCGCTCCTTGAAAACGCAAGAGGAACGAGAAGCGGCCTTGCTGGGCTTGCGAGTCTGTGACCCTGCTTCCGGCTCCGGTCATTTTCTCTTGGCCGCAGGACGTCGCATTGCCCGGGAGCTGGCGACTGTGCGCAGCGGTGAGCAAGAGCCTTCGCCTGAAGAGTACCGCCATGCCCTGCGTGATGTTATCCGAACCTGCATCTACGCTGTCGATAAGAACCCTCTGGCTGTAGACTTGTGTAAGGTAGCCCTATGGATAGAGGGCCACAGTGCCGGCCTGCCCCTGAGTTTTCTAGATCACCACATCAAATGTGGCGATAGCCTGGTAGGCCTGGCTAATCTGAAGGTACTAGATGATGGCATCCCTGACGAGGCTTACCAGCCGGTGACCGGGGATGACAAGAAAGCGGCTTCATATTACAAGAAGCGCAACCAGGAGGAGAAAAAACGCGAGCGCCAGCTTTCGCTGGGTGAGCCCAAGGCGCTAGCCGAGATGCCGGAGACTCTTGCTGAAGAGTTCCAAGCACTAGCAACTCTGGAGGAACATACTCCAGATGACGTTCTCGCCAAAGAGGGCCTGTACAGCTCACTACGTCGGCAAGGTACCGACTGGTGGCGACTGAAAGTAGCTTGCGACCTGTGGACCGCCGCCTTCTTCCTGCCTTTGCAACAGGAGAACGCCCTGCACATGGAAGGCGTCACCACGACCGGTACCCTGCACAAATACCTTCAGACCAATGCCATCTACGGGCCGTTGCTGGGACAAGCGGTTGAGGCTTCCCAGAATCACCCGTTCTTCCACTGGCCATTGGAGTTCCCCGATGTTTTTGAGCGGGGGGGCTTTGACGTGGTGCTGGGAAATCCACCTTTCATGGGGGGTAAGACAATCAGTGGAAGCTTGGGCTCTTCGTATCTTTTATATCTCATGGCCACCTTCCAACCTGCGCGTGGTGTAGTGGATCTGTGCGCATATTTCTTCCGTCAGGCCTTCGAGCTTCTACGGACCGATGGCCAGCTCGGAATGGTAGCGACTAAGACGATAAGCCAAGGTGATACGCGCGAAAGCGGACTGGCTGTAATTCTGGGAAGAGGTGGTTCGATAACCTTTGCTCATCGTTTCATCAAATGGCCGGGTGCCGCTAACGTCGAGGTGAACCTGGTAGCGGTAAAAAGGGGTCATTGGCGCGAAAAACACTTGTTAGTCGATACCATGGGTGTCAAACCTGTGGACTTCATCTCTTCTCGTTTAGATGATGAGGCGGAAGAAGAACCACAAAGGCTGACACAAAACGATGGAAAAGCATTCATCGGTTCTGTTGTATTAGGAACAGGATTTACTTTGACGCCTGACAAAGCGCAGGATTTGATGCTCAAGACGCCTCAAAATAGAGAGTGTATATTTCCTTACCTTACGGGCGAGGATTTGTATTCCCGAGCCGATCAGTCACCAAGTCGCTGGATAATCAACTTTTTTGACTGGCCTTTGTCAAAAGCCCAGCGATACCCAGACTTGCTGAATATCGTGCTCGAGAAAGTCAAGCCCCAGAGGGACAACGTTAACCGTGACCGGTACCGTACACGCTGGTGGCAATACGCCGAGATCTGTCCGGGCCTTTACGCGGCCACAGCCACGCTGGAGCGCGTACTCGTCCGTGCACAAACTAGTGAGACACATGCCTTGTGCTTCGTACCCAACGGATTTGTCTACGCGATGATGTGTGTGGTTTTCGCCTTTGATGATTACTACCACTTCGCCCTCCTCCAGTCCAACATCCATGAGGCGTGGGTGCGACGCAACGCGTCTACCATGCGCACCGATGTCCGCTACACTCCAACAGACTGCTTCGATAACTTCCCGTTCCCCGAACAACCGTCCGAGGCCAACGAGGAGTGGGCGGAGCGCATCGGGGAGGCCTACCATGATCACCGTCGGCAAGTGATGGCAGCCCACAACCTGGGCCTAACTAAGACCTACCACCTTTTCCATAACCCCGAGTGTCATGACCCGGACATCCAGCGCCTGCGGGAACTGCATGCTGAGATGGATCGCTCTATCTTGGCCTGCTATGGTTGGCAAGATATAGACCCCGGTCATGATTTCTACAAGAACGAGCGAGGCCAGACACGGTACTCCATTTCTCCCCAGACCCGTCGTGAAGTACTTCGTCGGCTGCTAGAGCTGAATCTACATGTCGCTTCGAAGGAAGAGGGAGGAAAATGATGGACGTCTTCAGACTTCGGGAGGCAGTGGTTAACGAGTACCGGCAGTACGTGGAGAGTTTTGTCCGTGTGCTTGACCCACGTATCAACGATCTCGTACGTCAGCAGCTTGAGGCTGGGGAACTGTGGCCGGATGCAGTTCTACAATTGAATCCTGCTTTTGTGATGGATCAGACACTGAGTGAGCTAGCAAATTCCGGGGTTATTGCGTCGGAGACAGCCCGTTTCTTTGGCGAGCATATCCGCCTATACCGTCACCAGCGAGAGGCACTGGACATAGCACAGCGTAGTGAGCCCTATGTGGTTACCACAGGCACCGGCTCCGGCAAGAGCCTGACCTATCTGGTGCCAATATACGACCATGTCATCCGCTCGCAACCAGAAAATCACTCCGTCCGGGCTATCATTGTGTATCCAATGAATGCCCTCATTAACAGCCAGTTGGACATTTTGAAAGGCTGCGCACAGGGCTTCCCAGAGTCACCAGTGCGCTTTGACCGCTACACCGGTCAAGAGCGTGAGGAGGACCGCGCCCGTATTCTGGCAGACCCTCCACATATTTTACTAACCAACTATGTTATGTTGGAGTACCTGCTAGTGCGTCCAACTGAACGGTCTCTTCTAGCTACAGCTACAAGGGACTTACGCTTTCTAGTCATGGATGAGTTGCATTTCTACCGTGGCCGTCAGGGTGCAGATGTTGCCATGCTACTGAGACGCCTCCAGCAACGAGCCGGCCATGATTTGCAGGTCATCGGCACGAGTGCAACTATGACCACAGAGGGCACCCGGGATGAGCGCCGCCAGAGAGTCGCTGAAGTCGCAACGCGGCTATTCGGCGTAACCGTGCCTGCTACTAACGTCATCGATGAAACACTGCAACGTGTCGCCAGTATTCCGGTGCCGATAACCCCGGAACAACTGAGGAGTGCTGTTGAGATGGAGCCTCCTGCCCCGAATGTGGAGGCAGTCACAACTCACCCGCTGGCAGCTTGGGTGGAAGAGGCCTTTGGATTGGCCGATGAAGAAGGGCGTCTGGTACGACGGGAGCCAGAGACATTTGCTAACGCCGTGGAGCGATTGGCGACAGAAACGAGCCTGGACAGAACTCTGTGCTCTGAGAAGTTGCATGCGGTTCTTGACGCCGGCAATGAAGCTTATTTGTCACCCGAGCAACCAGTCTTCGCTTTCCGCTTACATCAATACCTATCCTCGGGTAGCAGTGTCTATGCAACCTTGGAGTCACCTGAGGTCCGCTTACTGACCATGGAAGGGCAGTACAAGGCTGATGAGGATCGCTTGTTATTCCCTCTCGCTTTTTGTCGTGAATGTGGTCAGGAATATTATCTGATTTCTCGTATTGAAGAAGATGGCCGAGAGAAACTAATCCCCCGCTCGCCGCTAGTTGGTGCTCCAGACGAGGAAATACTGGGTGAAGGCGGGTTCTTCGCTATTGAAGACGGTGACCTCTGGTCGGGTGATGATGAGGAATTACCAGAGTTCTGGTTCGATCAACTACGTAGTGGTTGGCGTATTAAGCCCAGGTATACCGAGCACCGACCTAGAAGTTACTATGCTGCTCCTGATGGCTCATTGAGCGATTCGAGTGAAGAACATGGTGTGCTAGGATGGTTCCAGCTGCGGCCGTTGATGTTGTGCCTCCGGTGTCGTGCCTCCTATGACCTTCGTGAAGGTGATTACCGTAAGCTATCATCGCTGAGCCAAACCGGTCGTTCTACGGCAACGACCGTAGCAGTGAATGCTACTGTCTCTGGTATGGCGTCACAAAGGGTACCGAGGGAAGAGGCCAAGGTTTTGAGCTTCACGGACAATCGCCAGGATGCATCCCTCCAGGCCGGACACCTCAATGACTTCGTACAGGTGGCGCAGCTCCGAGCTGGGGTGGTGGAGGCGATTAATCAGAACGGAGCGTTAACTTTCGACCGCCTCGGTCCCGCAGTGTTTGAAGCGTTAGAATTGCAACCCCAGCACTTTCTCAAAGAACCTGTTGAGTCGGGGCCAGGTTATGAGCAGGGTCGCAGGACGATGATAGACCTTCTAGAATACCGTGCTCTAGAAGACCTGAGCCGTGGCTGGCGTGTCGCTCAACCTAACTTGGAACAGGTTGGGCTTCTACGTATAGAGTATGAAGGGCTTGCTGAATTGGCTGCTGATGATGCCCGCTGGCAAGGGTTGCCCGCCATTGCCAATGTGCCTCCCGCAGTACGTGAGGCCGTACTGCGAGCGGTACTTGATCATTTGCGGATGCAGCTTGCCATTGACGTGGATGTGCTGACGGAACAATCAACACGAAGACTGGCCAAGAACGCAAGCCAATGGCTACGGAACCCGTGGGCTCTAGACGAGCGTGATGCCCTGAAGACCCAGAGCTTAGCACTCCTTCCAGGTGTCCAACCTGATGAGCAGGAGACAAGGCTTCGTGTGAGGCGGTTGGGTGCTCGCTCGGCGGTAGGTCGCTATTTACGCTCTAGCCATACGTGGAATATCGACAGCAATTTATCTGCCGAAGAAGTGGAGACCCTTATCCTTGGTATAATTGCCCAACTGCGTGGGCATATCCTTACGGTTGTGAGCAATAGGAGGCAGGAGGAGCGTGGTGTCCGTATCCTGGCGGGAGCCCTGAGATGGACACGTGGAGATGGCCAAGCAATGCTCCCTGATCCAGTACGGGCCCGCGCTCTCTACCTCAGGAGAGGGGTCGGAAGTAGGGAGCCCAACCGGTATTTTACTGGGCTTTACACTCAGGCAGCACGCCAACTGCGTGGAATGGTTGGCCACGAACACACGGGGCAGGTTGATGCAGCCGATCGTATTGAACGTGAAGAATTGTTCCGCAAAGGAGAACTACCTGCTCTCTTCTGTTCTCCTACAATGGAGCTAGGGGTGGACATCCGAGACCTTCATGCTGTTCACCTGCGCAACGTGCCACCCACTCCAGCGAACTATGCGCAACGCAGCGGGCGTGCGGGACGAGGAGGAAGACCAGCTCTAATAGCGACATTTGCGGGGCAAGGCAACGTGCACGATCACTACTTCTTCAGACGCAGGAACCGTATGATTGCCGGCGCTGTTGAACCAGCACGGATGGATCTTCGTAATAGAGAGCTTGTGGAGGCTCACTTATATTCCACTTGGCTTGCCATCGTTGGCATATCACTTGGCAACAGTATGGCAGAGATCCTTGATTTGGATAATCCAGACTTTCCAATTTTAAGTGACAAGCGCGCCTATCTTGAAGATGAGCATCACATTAGATACGAACGTGAGGCTATTGATGCTGCCTGGGAGGTCGCTAGCCGTGCTCAAGAAGTACAAGATGCATGGTGGTTCAGCGAGAAGTGGCTAGAGGATACTATTCGTAATGCGTCGGAGGCGTTTGACCATGCTTTTGACCGCTGGAGGGAGTTGTATCGAGCAGCGGTAAATACCCGGGAGCAGGCCCGAAGGTTAATAGATGCCCCTAGAGCCACGAGACGTGAGCGCGAGGAGGCAGAGCAGATGGAACGTGAAGCTAGACGCGAGATTGATCTCCTCCTCAATAGGACTCGGAGAACCGAGGAGTCTGACTTTTATCCGTACCGTTACTTGGCGTCGGAGGGTTTCTTGCCGGGCTACAACTTTCCCCGGCTACCTGTGCGTGCACTGGTCACCGTACGTAACTCATCGCAGTCTATTAATCGACCTCGTTTCCTTGGACTGGCGGAGTTTGGGCCGGGAAATGCCATCTACCATGAAGGGCGTAAGTATCGCGTAGATTCTATAGTCCTACCACCCTCTGGTATTGAAGAGAGGCTTAGGCGAGCGCGTCTTTGTAACGTGTGCGGCTATGCCCACGACGAAGATGCTCTGACGTCAGACCTGTGTGAATATTGTGCAACTCGCCTAGATGCTGCAACTTCCGAATTTCCGCAGCGCCTGCTGGAGCAGCCCACAGTCAGAACACGTTCCGTTGAACGAATCTCGTCTGATGAAGAAGAACGGATTCGTAGTGGGTATTACGTCACCACTCATTTCCGCTTCTCCCCTGGGGTTCAGTTGAAGCGGGCCCAAGTTAGTAGTAAAGATGGAGCATCACTCCTGGAGCTGCTTTACGCGCCGGCAGCGCGCATTTGGAGAATCAACCACGGATGGCGGCGTGGAGACCACAATGGCTTTCTGATCGATACACAGACTGGACGCTGGCAGCGCCGAGATATTGACACCGTGCAAGCTGGGGACGAAGACCCAAGCACCGCGATGCTAATGAGCGGTGTTAAGCCATTTGTCACAGATAACCGAAATCTCCTGCTGATAAGCCCAGTGACATCTGACCTAACCCAAGAGTTTCTTACCACATTGCTCTATGCGCTGAAGCGAGGTATGCAGTTCGTCCACCAAGTAGAGGAGCAGGAAGTTGCAGCGGAGCTTATCGGTAGGGACGAGCACCGTAGATTGATGTTCTGGGAGGCAGCTGAAGGTGGTACAGGAGTATCGGAACTTCTTGTAGAGGAACCTGAAGCAATCGCCAGAGTTGCACGACAGGCGCTCCGTGTCTGCCATTTTAATCCGGACACCGGACAAGAAGAGGTGCTTAGAGGCGGCCGGACATGTGTCGTTGCCTGCTATGAGTGTTTACTCAGCTACTCTAACCAGCCGGAACATCGCTTTCTAGACCGAAGGATAATGCGGGATTTCCTGATCCATCTGGCGTCGAGCACAACCGTTGTTGTTGCTGAAGGCAGAAGCCGTGAGGAGCAATACCATTGGCTGAGAACTATTACTGATCCTAAATCAGGACTCGAGATACCGTTCCTCGACTTCCTGTACCAAGGTGGTTACCGTCTACCTGATGCAGCGCAGAACAGACCCTGTCCAGAAGTAGGTGCACAGCCGGATTTCTATTACGGACGGGGATCCGTGCCAGGCGCCTGCGTGTTTATAGACGGGGCTGACCACGATCATCCTCTTAAGTCAGAACGTGATGAGAGGGCTCGGAAAGCACTTGAAGACCGAGGATACCGAGTCATAACGATACGCTTTGAGCGAGAATTAGAGGGGCAGATTCGCCAGCACTCAGATATATTTGGGCTCGGTAGTTGACTGAGAACCCGAGTAGTACGGGATCGACAGGCTCTTCCTGATTGAACAAAACGTCATTTAGTGCAATCGGCGGTCTCTGAAATTCGAGTGACAACTAGTCCCCACCCATAGGCTGATTCGTTAATCGACAGCCAACTTTGTCGGCGCTCCAGTAATTGACACTCTGTCAAGAGAGTGTATAATGCGGTTGGTGGTGGCAGGTGGTGATACTGGTGTGAGAGGTGGCTGAAGTGTTGGTAAAGGGAATACTAGTAGGCAGTTGAAGGGGCTGGTTCGGGGGACGGACTGAACTGGTCCCTTTTTCCCTTTGCGATATTGTAGCTCGACAAAGGTAGTTCAGGTGCTTAGAGTGTCCATAACTAGGTGATGCCAATTATGCTGGGACTGTTGCCCAACTCGTTGTAGAATTCTCATGTAGCTTCGACCTGTGTTGCAAAAATCAGCGCCGCCACCTTTGAGGAAAGAGTTCGGCAACAACCGCTGCTGATAACACACAAATATAATTCGGGGGCTGCTCAGATGAATGGGTACCCGACTGCTTGCTCACTGTGCAGTGATAGGCTTATTCTCATCCGTGGCTGTCGACCAATCCCTAAACTTGAGGCAAAGCCGTACGTGGGTAGCCGCCGCAAAGTGTTCCTCGTCGGACAGGATCCGACTCTAAGCACACGGCGAATCAATACTGTTTTCGAGTTTGACCGTAAAGACAGTCAACTTCGTAGATACATTGAGGAGAATATCTTGACACCACTGGGTGTAGTCCCAGATGATGTCTATGCCACAAATGCCGTAAAGTGCACGTTCCCTAATCTGCAAACTCCTGCACGATGGGCCAAAGCGTTAAATATTCGTGTCGAAGCCTTTTTGCAGTTATTCTTCAGCCAATGCAAGAAATACCTAACAAGGGAATTCGTGTCCATCAAGCCGAGAATCGTTTTCGCTTTTGGGCAACCAACACATCGTCTGCTGATATCTGCCTATCACTGGGAAATTAGCCCAGATATGAAGGAGGTTTTTGGTCAGGTATTCCCAGTTCATAATCCCATATCAACGTTATATGTCCCTGTTATTCATTACAATAGCCGCCAGCACCGATACTATCAAACACGCTGGCCCGCTTTCTTGGAAGAGGTAAGAGAGCATCTTACCAGGAGCTTTCAGAAAAGAGCTGGAATGGCCGCTCTCAAAAGCCTTCCGAAGAGATCAGAGTCGATTATGGTGGCGCTCGGTGAGGTTGCGGAGGCCGTTCGGATTCTTAAGGCGAAACGTGAAGATGTCAGGGGGAATGAGATATTTCGTGAATGCCCAGATGAGAACAGGGTAAAGAGATATGAGGAGCAGATCATGCATCTAGGGAAGGTTCTTCAATATTTGGATGATGCGATGGCTGAGATGAGCAACTATCCTTAGTTGCGCCATTTGCGCTGACTACAAAGACAAAGGGAAATGTTTGACCATTGCCAATTTGCTTGGATGTGACCGGAGATGTTTAGACACCCCTGGGGAACGAGCGAAGACGATCTCACTAGACACTTTTTTGGGTTGATGAAATACCTCCCAGTTGATGTTCTTCTGGTGCCCTTCCTCAACCTGATACGAAGCCTCTACCCGGATCGCAAGATCTCAACTCAGACCATAAAGTCTGCAGATATCCTACTCTGGCCAGAATATCTGATCCCCCAAAAATGGCGGGATCAATTCAACCGACCAGATGTCACAGCTGAGAAGCGACGTAGTAAATACTATATCGTTCCTGATGTAGTCATTTCCTTCGATGACTACGTATTTGTGGTGGAAGCTGAAAAGTCGCACTCAGTTGAAGCCGAACAGATGTTTCAACAGTACATGATGGGCAGGCATCTTTTTCCTACAACGGGAGGTCACAAGAATCTCTTCAATTTGCTTTTAAACACAGACCAGATGCCCCCTTTCTTTTGTGGTGTCACGGCAAATGACGTGCGAACGGGAATTTCAATTCTTCCGAGCGATTCGATCCCCCAATACATAGTCAAAAGAGCACAGATGTTGGGTGAGGCCTATGACATAGGTGAAATCAGCTACAGTTACCTCTGGATCAGCTGGCATCATGTGGGAAGGTTGGCCGAAGAGGTATTGGACATGCAAAGGGGCATAGGTAATGAAATATCCAAGCTGAACGCTGGGTTCCTTTCAGGCTTCAAGGAAATGATGGACAAGGAAGGGTTTTATCCTGTGAGAGCCTTTCGTGCTGATGACCGGAATGAGACGTACGTCGATGACTGTTCCTGCATTCCTGTCCTAAAGCGTAGTCTGGATTGTGATCTTATCGGATATGAAGCTTCCATTCAACCCTCATTCATACCAGTTTTCAATGCCATGGGCTGCACTGCCAACTGGCTGGCGCAACAGACCATAGAGCCCAGTGCCACTGCTATCCTGACAAAGGAGGAGAGTCATGGTTAAAGATGAGCAAATCAAAAGGGCCAATGAGACCGCACGGAATGCATTCGAAGCGGTAAAACGAATCTATGATCTCGCCGTTATTGCTTGGCAGACCATATCGGAGGATGCGGCAGACCAGCTTGGCCTCAGGAAATTGAGCGGGGCGTGGAGTTCGGGGGACTCGGGGTTCCTTCAACGTTATGGTCAACTTAGCGATTCCGAGAGAGTAGTGCTCAGAAGGTACCTATACACTGCTCTTACCGGGACGAAATCAAGGACTCTGCCTGAGACAGTCGTACCGTTCATTTTGGTTTCGGTAGCCACGCGCAAATTCAGCCAGCAGCCTGCTGTCATATGGGGTATGCTCAAGGATATCAACTGGCAGGACCAGAAATCCGAATTAGAGCCATTTATGTACGAGATTTCTGAGAAGCGCCAGCAGCCTCCTCTCGAGGTAACCGGACAGGGCATCATGTCAAAGAGAGGGAGTGCCATTGTCGAGTTCAACTCAATATCGCTATTCGAAATAACCAATGACACCATTGGCGAGATCAGCAAGGAAATAGTTGACTGGTTCAGGGAAAGGCTCCGTGACTACTGACAGGAGAAGAGAACTGCCACAATTTCTCTTATCAAAATCCAAATACTTGGCTGGTTTGCAATGCCCCAAGCTCCTGTGGATGCAATTCCACGAACCAAAAAGGATTCCTGCACCCGATCCCGTAACCCAGTATATCTTTGAACAGGGGCAACTGGTTGGTAAGTTCGCCAAGAAGCTTTTCCACGGAGGCATCGAAATATCCTGCGATGACTTCATTGCTAATGTTGAGCAGACTGAGCAGCTTCTACAGGGGCGCAATCGGCTTTTTGAGGCTGGCTTGCTGTTTGAGGAACTCTATTCAAGAGTAGACATTCTGAATCCAGCGGGCGAAGACGAGTGGGACATAATCGAGGTCAAGAGCTCAACCAGTGTTAAAGACGTGCATTTTGACGACGTGTCTTTCCAGAAGTACTGCTGTGCAAAGCTGGGGCTGAAGATAAGAAGAAGCTTCCTCATGCACTTGAATAATCAGTACGTTAAACACGGTGAGATCGACCCAGAGAAGCTGTACGTTGTGCAGGATGTCTCAGCAGAAGTTGGGGAAGCAATCAATGGTATACAAAACAGAATTGACTCGATGTTTGAGATCGTCTCCCAGTCCAGGTGCCCCGACGTTACCATTGGAAAGCGATGCAGCGACCCTTATGATTGCCCCCTAACAGCAGAATGTTGGGATTCACTTCCCGAAGGCCACGTCTTTACCCTCTACGGTGGGGGTAAAAGGTGTATTGAGCTTTTTGACAAGGGTATACTGGCCATCAAGGACATTCCCGATGATTATAGGCTGTCAGCTGCCCAGCAAATACAGAAGGAGTGCGAAGTCGCTGGACGGCCGCACGTTAACAGAGAGCGAATAGCGAATTTCCTGAGCACTCTGCGGTATCCACTCTACTATCTTGATTTTGAGACCATCGGCCCCGCAGTTCCCATCTTTGATGGCACCCGCCCATATCAGGATATCCCATTCCAATTCTCGCTGCATATGGTCAAGAATGAGGAGGCCAGCCCGGAGCATTTCTCGTTCTTGGCAAGCGGCGCGGATGATCCGAGACCGGCACTGTTATCCGAATTGAAGAGGCTATTGGGTAATTCCGGCAGCATCATTGTGTATAACCAAGGTTTTGAAGAAGGTATTCTGAAGGAGTCGGCAAATGCTTTTCCCGAGTACAGCAGCTGGATAAGCTTAGTGTGCGGCAGGCTCATTGACTTGCTCAAGCCTTTCACTAAGTTCCATTATTATCATCCCTTGCAGAAAGGGAGTGCTTCGTTGAAGAGTGTGTTACCCGCTTTAACCGGGAGAAGTCATCAGGGTATGGACATAGCTGACGGCATGGCCGCCAGCATCGCTTTCTATGCAATTACTTACACTGAGGTACCGAGAGAAACAAGGCACAAAGTCAGGGCTGACCTGGAGAAGTATTGCGCTCTCGACACAGAGGGTATGATTCTGATCGTGGATAGATTGAGGGCGTTATGTGACAAGTAGGGAGAAACTGTGCAACGTCAGAGCTTTGGCAAGACATGACAAACGCCATATAGCAACACTGAATATCAGAGTAAACAGATAGCCATTCTGTTAGGGGGTTGAGGATTCAAGATTCTGCAAAACGATAATCATCGTCGCTAATGGTTCTTGTCCGAAATACTGGGCGGTATCCTAGCCTCGCAAGGTACTTTTGTTTGACATAGCCCACAGCCAAGGTAACGGCCAACGTAACCTTCTTCCCTTCCTAATTCTTTGAGTATTGCTCTTTGTTCAATAAACAGAAACTCGAGGCATCTTTTCTTATCGTGCCCCTGTTCGCTGATAGCACCTGCAGGACAACGTTGGATACAACGCCGACATGAGCCGTCTCTATAATAGAGGCAATTTGCCAAATGATTTTCATATACTCTAGGGCTAGCGGAGAGTGCTATATCACTTACCACACTGCCGCAGCGCATGGCGACCCCTCTAGCGGTAATAAAACCATCGCTGAGACTGAAAGTCCCCAGGCCAGCAGCATAGGCAATGTGTCTCTGTGACCAAGTAGACGCCAAGCTGTTGGGCAGGCCCTTTATTTCATATACATTTGCCAACTCTGGGGCTACAGCTTGATGACCCAGCCCTTCCAGCAGAACCACCACGTAATGTGACAGTTCATCGATGAGATCCTGACCCTGCCAGCGCGTGTGATTCCACCTTAGAGAGGGAACAATGGATTCTCTACGCATGCTGAGCCGGGTCTCATAGGTAATAGGTAGGATCCATGAGATAACACTCACGTTGGGTGGTTGTTTGTTGCCTCCACTGCTCTTGCATTGGAGGTACACTTCCAAAGCCCCTCGAGGAGTAAGGTGGAAGTCCCCTATTATTACTTTGTAATCTTGAAAGATAGCATCGTCTCCATCTGCAAAACCAACCAGGGGCTCATCGAAAATAGGGACGCTATTGAAAGCTCGAAGATGGTTACTGGTGCTGCTAGCAACATATTCCTTTATTGCATTTTCAAGAAACAGGGAGGGGTTTATCTCGAATCGTTCTAGGTTTAATCTTGCCACTACGAAACGTCACCTCCTCTTTACTTATGCTTAGGAACACAATTTATCAAGATGTGCAATCCTAAAGCTGAAAAATAAAAGCACCTTAACAACTGAATAGCTGAAGTCCAGAGCCTTGCCTTGAGGCTAAATAAAAAGCCCCAGCCCAAGGGCCAACACTGCCCACCGTGCCTTTTTATTCGTTATGTCCATCGGTTTCGCTCCCTTTTTAACCGCAGATTCCTCTCCTAGGTTCTTGGAAACTGAGGATGCCATAGGGAACTGGAAGGAGCTGCAAATTATAGAAGCTCACTGCCCGCATCGTCTTGCCGAGGTGGAAAAGTTGCGCCGGTACGACATCCGGTTGGCGCGGACGACGCCGCCAAGCTTCTCACCGGTGTGGCGCGACGCCCAATTATCGTCGAGCACCAGGCCATAGCACACATGCGTGGCGCCTCTCTGGATCAACTCGAGATAAGCATACGAGGCCATGGCTGTAGCCACACCATGTCTGCGGGCAGCTTCGCGAACGCCGATTACCAGGAAGTTCAGCTTTTCAGAGTCGTGAAGCTTGCGGCCAGGCTCGAGGATGGCCGCCGAGGTGTCCGAGGGCACGACCCACGCCAGCCCGAGCGGTTCGCCGTCGCCATACGCGATCACAGAGGTGTCTAACACTCCGCTCGGGCCCAGCGCCGGCAGGATCAAGGCAAACTCCTCCTCCGTGGATGGAGCAAATCCCCAGTGATTCTTGAAGGTGTCGTTAAGCAAAAAAGTGAACTCGGACACGCGGCGGGATTCGGGAACTTCCTTCAAAGGCACGATCCTGTAGCCTGAGCGCTGAACCTCCTCGAGAGCGCTCCTCCATCGGTCCAAGAGCTCGGGACGCACCTCAATGTGATAGTCCACCCAGCCCTTCTCCGACTCAAAGCCGGCGTTCTTGAGCAAGATGTGGTAGTAGGGCGGGTTCTGCCGCCAGTCGAAGGAGTTCGGCAGCACGTCGTAGTTGTCGATCGCAAACGGGGTGTCGAACACGGAGTGGGTACCTCCCGCTCGCGCCGCCTCCACGCCCTGCCCTTGCAGCCATTCGCAGGCGGCGTCGACGAGCTGCACCGTCGCCTCTTCTGTTCCAGGGAGGGCTTCAAACATCCCGAGGTAACCCAAGCGCTCGTTCCAATGGCGGATGTAACGCCAGTCCACGACTGCCAAGGCGCGAGCGACGATCTGATCGCCGTCCCAGGCAACAAACGGGCGCATCTCGCGGTTTCGGGCGAACGGGCTCTCGCCGGTGATATTCGCCAGGTCGAACATCAAGTTCGCCGGCCAGCGGGCGCTCCGGTACTCGTAGACCCGGTCGTAAAAGAGGACAAACTCGGTCAGCGCTTCATTGGACTCCGGCGTATCGATTCGGATGCTCATCTTCCCTCTTACAGTACTCCTTACGACACAAAGCAGTTATTTGACGGCTCAAAATCTCATGGTTGGGTGTAGATACTTGTCTTAGCCGGAATTTCCCATATCAATTCGGAACCGCGACATGACCTGGCTGCATGGCCCTCTGCGCCCATGCTAAACCCCTCTTCGTTAGGCTGTCAAGCCTGGGGAGCCGAATCGGAGTCGAACCAAGCTGTATTGAACCTGACATCATATTGTTACTAAGTACCCCCGGTCCGTGCGGAAGCAATTACAAAATTTGAATTGAGTGTGGGACTGGCAAAGGTCAAAAGTGCACTCGGCGTTCGTAACTGGGTCATTAGGGAGCATGCTTTCGTTGGAGATTGCTTATCTTAATTAAGGTACGAAATCATACGCTTGTTTTATCAACCGCATGGCATACTCTACTTGGCTAGGTTCACTAATCTCGAATTTGGTGTTTAATTTCCCATACCCCCAACTGTTAGGTATCGGAGAAGTCCATTTTTGGGGATCATCAATTCTCTTGTCGCCCATCTTAATGTATATCAGAAGCTGATTCTTCTTTGTTTGGGGAGTGATACTAGCAAAAGTAGACGTTTTCCGATAGTCAATATACCATCCCCCTACTTCTTGACGTACATTGTCCCCAAGTTTAAGTATTTCTTGTCTAAGAAGAAAGAATAAATCCTTAAGTCTAGGAGTGGCGTTTCTCAGAACATCTTCTAGCGTCTTTTTCCCGGGTTTTTTTTCAGTAACTCTTTTCGCTTCTTCAGAGGCTCTGACCTTTGGTCGTGGCAAATCCTCAATATCCACGCGTATATATGAAGATATGAAGTTCTTTACTACCAAACTGTCGGGTCTGAAACCACATATTTTCTCGGTGTTGTCAGCAATCAGGTTCATGAGTACGGGGTCAGAGTCAGTAACCATCTTATGCCACGCTTCAGGCAGGGTTTTGCTTATTTCGTACTCTTTCTGTCTCGTTCCGTACAAAGCCTGTGCGTTATCTATGGCTTTTCCTGAAGCGACATTATCTTTCGATAGATAATCTATCAATCGGGCTACAATCTCCTCGGGTGCTTGGTCGTAGATGTCAATTGAATAGAACTTTCTTTGTTCCCAACTACCTGCACCTAGTGGTAAGTAAAACCACCAAGTTACGCCATTTGTCAGTACAGCTAAATTAACGCCTTCTTTGAAGGAGTACTGTAGTAACTGTTC
>Ga0315289_10005547_pt1 | contig 18634 bp, 11 predicted proteins | sample YL17G11_40_MG_FD_203452 | JGI IMG/M metagenome (GOLD analysis project Ga0315289, IMG submission 203452) | Sediment microbial communities from Yellowstone Lake, YNP, Wyoming, USA - YL17G11_40 | ecosystem: Environmental > Aquatic > Freshwater > Lake > Sediment | place: USA: Wyoming | collected...
CTAAAATCCCTCCCACCCTCCCTTTAATAAAGGGAGGAGATTAAAATTTCCCCCTTTGAAAAAGGGGGACAAAGGGGGATTTCTGGGGGTTCTTTGTAATTTTTGAACTTTATTTTTGATATGCCTAAACAGTTACCAAATATGCTTCAATGACCAAATCCAAATTTACAGGCGAAAATTAGTTTGGTCATTGAGCATTGGGATTTATTTGGGGTTTGGGATTTGTTATTTGGAACTTATGGACCCAAGCCCTGTTCGGTTTCGACGATGAAGGGTTGGATCTTCGGCACAAGGCGTAAGGGTCGGGGCAAAGGGTGGGAGCAATATGAGTTTGTCCAATTTACTCCAGCAGCTCATCAATGGCGTATCCCTGGGGAGCCTTTACGGATTGGTGGCTATCGGGTACACCATGGTCTACGGAATCCTCCGGTTGATCAATTTCGCCCATGGCGACGTCCTGATGATGGGCTGCTATTTTGCTTTCTATGCGATTCTTATTTTTTCGCTGCCCTGGTGGGCCTCTTTCCCCATCGCTATTTTATTGACGGCCCTGCTGGGAATTGCGATCGACCGCGGAGCCTACCTTCCCGTACGCCGGGCTCCCCGGATCTCCGCTTTGATCACGGCCATCGGTTTATCTTTTTTATTGGAGAATCTGGCGCTGGTGATCTTCGGAGGAAGGCCCAAAGCCTTTCAACGGCCGGCCCTGTTCGCAGAGGTGCTGGCCTGGGGCGATGTTCGCTTCCTCACGCTCTCCCTGTGGATTCCCGCCATTACTTTTTTCCTCATCGTCTTCCTTCTTTTTGTGGTCTACCGGACCCGCACCGGAATGGCCATGAGGGCCATCTCCCAGGATATGGAGACCGTCCGTTTGATGGGAGTGGACGTCAACCGCATTACTTCGATCACCTTCGCCCTCGGGTCGGCACTGGCGGCTGCGGGTGGAATCTTGTGGGCCTTGAAATATCCGCAGATTGATCCCTACATGGGGATTATCCCCGGGCTAAAAGCCTTCGTGGCTGCGGTCCTGGGAGGAATCGGCAATGTCGTAGGTGCAGCCCTCGGAGGACTTCTTTTGGGAGTCCTGGAAATCGTGCTCGTGGCCATGATGCCCAGTCTGGCGGGCTACAAGGATGCTTTTGCTTTCCTCATTCTGATCGGGATCCTCCTCTTTCGGCCCACAGGGATTATGGGAGAGAAACTGCCGGAGTAAATCTTTCATTCACCGCAGAGAACGCCGAGAGCGCTGAGATGAAACAAAGTTTAAACCATATAACCGAAGCCATTCGCGGTGCGGCCATTCGGCCCATTCACGGCGAATCCATTTCAGGAATGAGCAGAAATCATTCCTGAGCTTTTTTCGGAGATTCAGTTTCCATCCGAAAACTCCCTCTCCCCTTGCGGGAGAGGGGCGGGGTGAGGGGGAACTAAAAGGAAAATCTGAGATTCGAAATCGTTGTCACCCCCACCCTTCCCTCCCCCCTCGAAGGGGGAGGGAAAAGGTTGAGTTTCCGGATGGACACTAATTAATCATTCTCTGCGTTCTCCGCGCGCTCTGCGGTGAATATTTAATCTTTTGAATGACTAAGACTCGCGATGGCATACTCACCGGAATCAGCCTCCTCGGCCTTTTGGCCTTTCTCTATTGGGCCGAGACGAACGCCAGCGAATATCAAGTACGCCTCTTGATTAATTGTGCCATTTTCATCACATTGGCTGTGAGCTATAACCTGGTCAACGGGATCTGCGGACAATTCTCCCTGGCCCCCAACGCTTTCCTGGCCATCGGTGCGTATACCTCGGCGCTGCTGACGATGACGCCGGCGGAAAAGCAGCTTTCTTTCATCATCGAGCCTCTAATCTGGCCGCTCTCGGTCATCTCCTTTCCCTACTGGCTGTCGCTCATCGCCGCGGGATCTTTAACCGCTTTCCTGGCGTTCCTGATGGGTTTCCCCGTGTTCCGCGTGCGCGGAGATTATCTGGCCATTGTTACCCTGGGATTTGGAGAAACGGTTCGCGTGGTGGCCAATAACCTGCAGAGCGTGACCAATGGCCCCCTGGGTTTGAAGGGGCTGGTCCCCTACACCAACCTCTGGTGGAGCTTTGGGATAATGGTTCTCTCCGTGTCCTTCATCTGGCGACTGTCCAAGAGCTCCTTTGGCCGGGCCATGAAATCCATCCGAGAGGACGAGGTGGGAGCGGAGGCCATGGGGGTGCGCGCCTTCCGGTATAAAATGATGGCCTTCACCATAAGCGGCTTTTTCGGGGGTGTAGCCGGAGGGCTGCTGGCACACTTGATTACCACCATTTCACCGGGGCTTTTCACCTTTTTTTTAACCTTCAATTTGCTGATCATCATCGTGGTCGGAGGATTGGGGTCGATCACGGGTTCGGCAATCTCCGCGGTCTTATTTATCCAGGGTGGTGAAGCCCTGCGGATTGTCGAGGAGCCCTTCTCCCTCGGCCCGCTCGAAGTCCCCGGAATTCCGGGCATGCGCATGGTCATTTTTTCATTGCTCCTGGTTACCGTGATGGTCTTTGCCCGGAAAGGAATCATGGGCCGTGAAGAATTCTCCTGGGAATGGCTGATCGGTTTGATGCAAAAAATTTTTTCACCGCCGAGACCGCCGAGACCGCTCAGCTGAAACCAATGCCCATGGCGGATTGGCTACCCGCGAACGATTAAAATCCCCCCTCGCCCCCCTTTAATAAAGGGGGGTTGGGGGGATTTGAAAGTTATTATCTCGGTAATCTCCTCTGCGTTCTCTGCGTGCTCTGCGGTGAATGCTTTATTTTTTGAGGATTTCAAAAATGGCTTTGTTTTCCGCTGAACATCTGACCCGGCGCTTCGGGGGTCTCACGGCCGTGGATGATTTTTCCTTAAGGCTGGAGTCGGGGGATCTGGTCGGGCTGATCGGTCCCAATGGGGCCGGAAAGACTACCGTCTTCAACTTGATCTCGGGAATGCTCCACCCGACGCAGGGAAGGGTTTTTTTCCAGGGCGAGGAGATAACCGGGCTGAGGCCAAATGCCGTCACCCGCAGGGGAGTTGCGCGCACCTTCCAGAACATCCGCCTATTCCAGGACCTGAAGGTCATGGAAAATGTGATGATTTCCTACCACGGACGCCTGCGTTCTTCCTTTTTGGGGGCAGTCCTGGGGACTTCCCTTTACCGCCGGGAAGAGAGCGAGATGAGGGAAGGGGCCATGGCGCTCCTTCGCCAGGTATACCTGGAGGAGATGGCGGAGGCCAAGGCCGGGGCGCTTTCTTACGGGCAACAGAGAAGACTGGAGATTGCCCGGGCCCTGGCCACGAGGCCCAGCCTCATTTTGCTGGATGAGCCGGCTGCCGGGATGAACCCCCACGAGACGGAAGAGCTTATGGACTTCATCCTGAGGGTGAAAAAAGATTTCGGCCTCACAGTTCTCCTGATCGAGCATGATATGCGTGTCGTAATGGGCATCTGCCAAAGGGTTAAAGTCTTGGACCAGGGGGGGACGATTGCCGAGGGAACGCCCCGTGAGATTCAGCAGAACCCCCGGGTCATTTCCGCCTATCTGGGGGACGAGGATACGGGAGAAGGTCTTGCTTGAGGTTTTGGGCCTTTCCGTTTTTTACGGAGGAATCCACGCCCTGAAAGAGGTTGTTCTCGCCGTCTCCCGCGGGCAGATCGTCACCCTGATTGGGGCCAACGGGGCCGGCAAAAGTACAACCCTTCGAGCCATCGGCGGGCTGGTGGAAAAGAGTCAGGGGAAAATTCTCTTCCAGGGCCGGGAGATTCAAAATAGGCCCGCTCATCTCATCGTCCGGGAAGGGATCTCTCTGGTCCCGGAGGGAAGGCGCATATTCGTGAACCTCTCGGTGGAAGAAAACCTGCTCATGGGAGCTTACACGCGGAGGGCCAGGGAAGAAGAACGCCGGAACCTGGAGGCGGTTTATCAACTATTCCCCAGGCTGAAAGAACGAAAAGACCAGAAAGGGGGCACGCTCTCGGGCGGGGAACAGCAGATGTTAGCTCTGGGAAGGGGACTGATGGCGTGCCCGGACCTATTGATGCTGGATGAGCCATCTCTGGGGTTAGCCCCCAAGTTGGTGCGGGAAGTATTTGGGATCATCCGCAGCATCCCCAAAAAGGGAGTGACGATCCTGCTCGTCGAACAGAACGCCCAAGCCGCCTTGCAGGTGGCCGATTATGGCTATGTCTTGCAGAGCGGGCGCATCTCCCTGGAAGGCGGGGGAAAGGATCTATTGGGAAACCCCTTGGTCCAGGAAGCCTACCTGGGGGCAGCCGAACCATAATCTAGACCCGGAGGATCGAAAACTATACATGAGGCGTAATTCTTATCCGTTTTGTCATTCGGGGCTTGACCAAGCGTGCCCCCTACTCGACACGGGGGAATCCAGTAAGGGCGGTTCGCCAACCGCCCCTACACCCCGTTTTGGCGGGATTAACACGGTCTGTTGTGATTAATGACGCTGCGTATAAAAAGGGTGGATGGCGGAATTCATGCGGTTGAAGTAGAATAAGAGAAATTCAGGAGCACAATAGGGGGGTCTGGGGAGATTTCGATGAGTATCTATGCTCTGCCGGCAGCGCTAGCCTTAGCCATAAACCTGACCCTCTGCCTGATCGTCTTCTTGGATAACCCCAAGGGCGTCGCCAATCGGGTTTTTACCCTGTTGATTCTTTCCTTCGTGGGTTGGAACGCCGGGGAGCTGATCATGATCAGCAGCAACGACCCCGACATAGCCCTGTTGGGGGTACGGGCCATCTTCGCCGGGGTCTTTCTTTTTCCCGTCTTTTTCCTCCATTTTTCCTTCCTCTTTCCCCAGAAGCTGACCCGTTTCCTGGAGGGATGGCACAGCGCCATCCTGTACGTCGGGCCCGTTGCCCTTCTCGTTCCTTTCATCGTTCTTCTTCGGGTGGACATTGCGCGGGTATTGCAGATCGGGTCCATCTTCTATTACCTCTTCAGTTCTAAAGGGCCCTTGGAGTCGAGCCTTCTGGCCCTGGTCCTGGCTTTGATCGGCCTGGGCTGTTTCTCATGGGGGATTGTCAATTTCATTATCTCTTACCGGCAGACCAAGATCACCCACCAGCGGCTGCAAATCCTCTACCTGCTGGTGGGTATCATTGCGATGTTCGTGATCGGCCTGGTCCTGCACGTGGCCAACTCTTTTTTCCAATTTGGTTACTCCTTCTTCTTCGTGGCCAGCCTCTATTCCCTGCTGATCAGCTTCTTCTTTGCCCTGGCCATCGTCAAATATCGTTTGCTGGACATTCACTTTATCATTCGTGGGTCGATCCTTTACTCGATCCTTTCCGGGCTGGTCCTGGTGATCTACGTGCTGTTCATCAAGAATGTCTGTGATATTCTGGCGAAAAAATTCGAGACGACCTCCCTGCTGGTAGAGAGCGCTTTCGTCCTAGTCTTGGTCTTCCTCCTGCGGCCGCTGGAAAGAAGGGTGGAAGAACTGATCGACCGCTTCTTCTACCGGGACCGCTATCTTTTCCGCCTCAAGTTTTTCGAGTTTACCCGAACTCTGCTGGCGATCATGGACCTCCAAACCCTTCTCCGGGCCACGGTGGATTTCATCTCCCAGGCCCTGGTTGTAGAAAAGCTGGGAATATGGATCTTGGACGGAGAAGCGGATACCTACCGGATGCTCAGCCAGAAGGGCCTGCCGGGGGAGAGGTCGTTTTTCAAGGAGAGCCCTTTTGTCGCCTACCTGAATAATTCCCGGAGGGCTGTGGAGCTGGAATATATCAAGGATATTCGCCCGCTGCAGTCAGAGATTCAGGAGATGATGGCCGCCCGTTCCTCGGTGGTCGTTCCCCTCCAGTGGGGGGACTGGATGCTGGGATTTCTGCTGGTGGGGGGGAAAGAAAACGGGAAAAACTTCACGGTTATGGAAATCGAGGCCCTGGAAGCGCTGGCCCCGGCTATGGCTATGGCCATTTCCCGCGCGCTTCTTTACCAGGACCTGAAGAAGAAAGACCACCAGATGATGCAGTCCGAAAAGCTGGCGGCCCTGGGAGAAATGGCTGCCTCCTTTGTCCACGGAATCCGCAACCCCCTCAATATCATCCTGGCCTCTGCGGAAACGCTCAAGAAGAAGGTTCCCGGACCGGTACAGTCGGAGTTGCTCCAGTTCGTCCGGGAAGAGTCCGAGCGCATCAATAAGATGCTCACCAGCTTCCTGGACTTTGCCAAACCCAGGCCGCCCGCCTTCCGGGAAGTCGACCTGAAGGAGATTGTGGGGAGGACCGCCGGGTCCCTCTCCATCCCCGCCCGGGAGAGGCAAGTCCAGATCATCCAAGAATACCCGGAGGGAAATGTCCCCATGTACTTAGACCCGGAGCAGATTCGGGAAGCCCTGGTGAATCTGGAGCTGAATGCCCTGGAGGCCATGCCCCGGGGAGGAACGTTACGGCTCTCTTTGACCCAAAAGGAAAACCATGATGTAATCATTCGGGTCAGCGATACGGGCGTGGGCATTCCCGAGGGAGCGGAATCGAAGATCTTCGACCCCTTTTTCACCACGAAAGACCAAGGCACGGGTCTGGGCTTGTCGATTGTGCACGCGATCGTTAAAAACCACGGGGGCACCATCTCGGTGCTGACCCATGACGGCGGGGGAACCACTTTCCTCCTGACGCTTCCCATGCCCAGAGGGACCTTGGGGTGTTTCGGGGCGGTGGGCCCGGCTCCCGCGGGGGAGAAATAAAAACGAATTCTTTGCCACAGAGAACACAGCGCGGCAGAGCCGCAACCAAAAGAAATCACCCCCTCCCTACCCTCCCCCCTCGAGGGGGAGGGAGAGGGTGGGGGGGATTCTTCATAAAACTTAAAGAATTTGAACGTTAGTAGTACAGAGGGCACAGAGAGTTTTCATCTTCAAGGCGCGAGAGTCAAAATCGCATTATGAAGTTTATTTGTGTTTATCATTGGTTATCCGTGTCCCGCATTGTCTTCTGCGAATATCTCTGTGAACTCTGTGCCCTCTGTGGCAAATGAATTCTTTTTGATTCTGCGTTCTCCGCGTTCTCTGCGGTGAAAGTTTTGGGTGCTTATGAAGCCGCGAATACTGATCGTTGATGACGAAGCCCGCATGCAGCGGATCTTTGAGATCAACCTGAGCCCGAAGTATGAGGTCCTCACTTCGGGGGACGGGGAAGAGGCGCTTGCGATCGCCAGGACGAAAAACATCACCCTCATGGTCACCGACCTGAAGATGCCCGGGATGAGCGGAATGACCCTGCTGAAGGAGGTGCGCAAAGTCCTTCCCAACCTGCCCATCATCATCATGACGGCTTACGGGACGGTCGAAAGTGCGGTCCAGGCCATGAAGGACGGAGTGATTGATTATATCCTCAAGCCCATCAAGATGGATGAAATGGAGCTGTTGATCGAGAAGACGCTTTCTTTCCTCCGCCTGGAAGACGAGAATCGGGACTTGCGGCAGGAGCTGAAGTCGATCTATGGGCCCCAGAACATCGTGGGGGATCATCCGGCGATGCGCAAAGTCACCCAGCTCATCCATCAGGTGGCCGGGACAAAGGCCACCGTGCTCGTTAAGGGCGAGAGCGGCACGGGGAAAGAGTTAGTGGCCCGGGCGATCCACTACGAGAGTGATCGTTCCAGCAAGCCTTTCGTGGTCATTAATTGCGCCGCCATTCCCAGCAATCTTCTCGAAAGCGAGCTTTTCGGGCATGAGAAGGGGGCCTTCACCGGGGCGGTGAAAGCGAAACGGGGCCGGCTGGAGTTGGCGGACAGAGGAACGCTCTTCCTGGACGAGATCGGGGAGATGCCCAGGGAGCTGCAGGTGAAGATCCTGCGGGTTTTAGAAGAACAAAAATTCCAGCGAGTGGGCGGCACCCAAGACGTCGAAGTGGATAATCGGATCATCGCGGCCACGAATAAAGACCTGAAGCAGGCGGTTGAAGCGGGAGCCTTTCGCGATGATCTCTACTATCGCCTGAACGTGTTCACCATTCCCATACCGCCGCTGCGGGAACGAAAGGGAGACATTCCCTTGCTGGTAGAGCATTTTCTGGCGAAGCACCGCGAGGCGTTTAAGAAAAAGGTCAGTGGAGTGAGCGAGCCGGCGCTGCGGCGGCTGATGAATTATTCCTGGCCGGGAAACGTGCGGGAGCTTGAGAATGCTCTCGTCCGGGCTCTGGTCCTTTGCCACTCCGATGGCATAGAGGTCGGGGACCTGCCCGAAGAGCTCAGTGGTGAGGAAAGAGATCAGGAAGCGAAAGTTCCGGTGGATAAGGAAGAGCTCAAACGGATGAAGAAGGAAGCCCAGCAAAAGATCAAGGAAGAAATCGAGAAAAATTTCATCCTGGAAGCCCTGAGACACGGGGAAGGAAATATCCTGCGCTCGGCGGTGAAGGTAGGCATGGACCGCAGACAATTTCAGAATTTGATCAAAAAATATGGAATCTCCAAAAAGGACTTTCTGAACGAATGATGCGAATAAAAATATCGCAATTGCGCAAAAAGCCTTCGCATACCCACCCTCTTTCTTTACCCTTCCATAAAAAATTATCTAATAATCCTATCGGATTATAAATCCCAAGGGTTCCTCCCGCTTGGCCCGGATTTTGCTGGAATTCCTCCAAATGCTTTTTGGACGCAGATGGACGCAGATAATAAGGATCTAAAATAAGAAGTACTCTAAAACCCATCTATTTTTATTTGCAAAAGGTATTTGATGTTCTCGTGAAAAGTCGTCACTCCGGTGGAAACCGGAGTCCAGAGATTTTTTAAGGGTTTGGAATAACTGGATTCCGGCTTTCGCCGGAATGACGGAAAGACGTTTTTTCGGAATTTTGCGAGATCATCGTATTTGATTAGTTTCCAAAATCCGTGTTCATCAGCGAAAATCTGCGTCCTATTGGGAATATAATTTATAAGAGGAGGGGAAAATGGCCATCGGAGACCTCATCCGCAATATTCGGGAAAGGGCGTCAGGGACAAGGCCGGCGCAGGCCGAGCCCTATTACCCGCCGACTCAAAACGTTCCCATCGGACTTCCTAAAGAGGTACAAAGCCTCTGCCCCGAATGCGGCAGGTTGATCCCGGCAAAGATTCTGGAGAAAGATGGAAAAGTGATCATGGAGAAGACCTGCCCAAACCACGGGTTCGTGCAGGACCTGGTGTATTCCAACGCGGAGCTCTATAAAAAGGCTGAGCGCTGGACATACGAGGACGGGGACGGAATCCTGAACCCCCAGGTGACCGGGGCTAAAGTTTGCCCGGAGGATTGCGGCCTCTGCGACCTGCACGTCAGCCAGGCCGCCATGGTCAACCTGGATTTAACCAACCGCTGCAATCTGCGCTGCCCCATCTGCTTTGCCAACGCCAACGTGCAGGGGTACGTGTACGAGCCGAGCTATGAACAAGTGGTGGAAATGCTTACGGTGATCCGAAACGTAAAGCCTGTTTTCCCACCGGCGGTGCAGTTTTCCGGCGGCGAGCCGACCATCCATCCGCGGTTCCTGGATATTCTGAAAGCGGCCCGGTCCATGGGCTTCACCCACCTGCAGATCGCTACCAACGGAATCCGTCTGGCCAAAGATCTGGAATTTGCGAAGAAGGCCAGGGAAGCCGGCCTCTACACGGCTTACTTACAGTTCGACGGCACGGGAGATGATGTCTACCAGAAGACGCGGGGCTTGTCGGGCCTCTGGGAGCTGAAGCTCCAGGCGGTGGAGAATGCCGGAAAAGCCGGATTGCGGATCGTCCTGGTCCCCACGATCATCAAGACGATCAATGATGATCAAGTGGGGAACATCCTCCAGTTTGCCATCGATCATTCCGACGTCATCAGCGGTATTAGCTATCAGCCCGTGGCCTTCACCGGGCGGATCTCCACGGAAGAACGGGAACGGCAGCGCTACACCCTTTCCGACCTGGCCCAGGACCTCGAGAGACAGACCGGATACCTGAAGGCCCTGGAAGATTGGTACCCCCTTTCCGTGACCTCGCCCTTCTCCAAGCTGCTCAGCGCGATCTGGAAGTATGAAGTGATGAAGATTACCTCCCATGCGGATTGCGGGATCGGTAGCTACATCTTCGTCCATTCGGAGACCAAGAGTGTGACCCCGATCACCCAGCTGATTGACATCGAAGGGTTCACCATGGACCTGAACAAATTGGTCAAACAGAAAATTTCCCACATCCGCTCGCTCACCGCTTTAAGCGCCCAGCACCTGCTGAAAAAGCATTTTCGGCCGGAGGAGGCCAGAGACGGGATAACTCCCGAAATCTGCCTGGAGCTTTTCCAGGGGGTCGTGGACAAGGAGGCCCAGAGGCGCGTCGACCTCATCTATAACTGGAACATGTTGTTCGTGGGGGGCATGCACTTTCAGGATTCTTACAACTACAATGTGGACCGGGTGAAGCGCTGTGCCATCCATTATGCCGCGCCCAACGGTCGGCTCTACCCGTTCTGTACCTACAACTCCGGGCCCGTTTTTCGGGAGAAGATTGAGCGCCAGTTTTCCATCCCGCTGGAAGAGTGGCGCAAGCGGCACCGGGATGCGGAGGAAGCCGATTATTTTCTTTACCGGCAGTAAAATTTTCTTACCCCAACCTTGATCTTTTCACCCCGGGAGAAAAAAAGGGGAGACTCAGGACGGTCTCCCCTTTTTTTTCGGCAACTTTATTCCCGCCGGGGTCTGCAGAGGCCCCAGTGCGGCATGGCCGCAACCCAAAGAAACAATTTTACCTAAGGCCCAAACGCCTTCCAGAAATCCCCCCTGCCCCCCTTTGATAAAGGGGGGTTGGGGGGGATTTCGGAGGCTATTTTCCAGATTAAATTTTTCTTAAAAAAATTTGAAGATTTTGCCTGTTAGGCGCAAAGAACGCGTAGCGCTTTGCCTAAAGCATTCTGTATTTCGGCATCTTCGGCTCAGCGAGTCCAGCGCCCTCTGCGGTGAAAAAATTTTTCCTCGAAAAGATTATAGTTTAGGCGGTAAGCCATTGTGGGAGAACCGGTAGAGAAGAAGAACGCCAATGATGACCAGGATGATGGGCCCAACCAGATCGCTCCAGGCCTCAACACCCGGGAAGAAGACAATGGCGAAATTCACCACAAAAAGAATCACACCGATGCCACCGATAATCCAGCCGGCCCAGGTACGGCGGTTCAGCAGAAAAAGGCCCAGGCCGATGGCCACTAAAAGAAGCGGCCAGCTCGTGAAAAAGCGGAGGATGAACAATTGTTGGAGGAGGAGCAGGGCCCCCAGAGTGACCAAAATGACCCCTCCCATCAACTGACCCCTTTTGCCTCGACTCATATTGGACGTTTTCGGTTTCCTACGCTTTGAATTTAATTAGTTTTCATCCGGAAACCCAGTCTTTCCCCTCCCCTTCAAGAGATTGTGTCGTAATGCGTCATGCCCGGCCTGCACCAGTCCCGCTCGGAGCGGGATACAGGGCCCGCGTAGGCGGGGTGGAGGGGCGGTTCGTGAACCGCCCCTACTGGATTCCCGCTTTCGCGGGAATGACGCCCCTTTTCCTCTAGGGCAACACATTCTCAGGGGAGAGGGGGTTTCCAGATGGAAAATAATTAGCATATTTGCTAAAGTAATGGCAAGGGAAAAGTTGGGAAGGCGCAGGACCAAGCCTTGTGAGCCTACTTCTTTATGCATAAGTTTGTGGAGAAATTAAAGCGTCAGCGGTTTTACGCGCCGCAAGTTGTCTATCACCAACCCTTCCCTCCCGCACCACCGCGCTGGGGGAAATTGGAGCTTCCCCCGACCCTGGCCCGGGCCTTGTCCAAACAGGGTATCGACTCCCTTTATGCGCACCAGGCGACCGCCGTCGAGAAGGTTCGGGACGGGAAGAATGTGGTCATTGCCACGCCTACGGCAAGCGGCAAGACCTTGACCTACAACCTTCCCGTACTCGAGTCTTTCCTCAAGGACCCGAACTCCAAGGCCCTGTACGTCTTTCCGCTGAAAGCGCTGGAGCAGGATCAACTGAAATCCCTGAACGAATGGACCTCTCTGCTTAAAGGACAGGTCAAATTTCAGGCGGAGATTTACGACGGAGACACCTCCAGCTACCGGCGCCAGAAGATTCGCCAAGCCATTCCCCCGATCTTGATCACCAACCCGGACATGCTGCACCTCAGCCTGCTCCCCTTTCATGTCCAATGGGAAAGTCTCTTCCGGAACTTGCGCTTTGTGGTTATCGACGAATTGCACACGTACAAGGGGATCTTCGGCTCGCACCTCGCCCAGGTCATCCGCAGGCTGGGGCGCATATGCGCCTTTTACGGGTCGAGCCCCCAGTTCATCGCCTGTTCGGCAACCATCGCCAACCCCCGAACATTTGCCGAGAAGCTGACCGGCCTCCCTTTCGAAGCGGTGGAAGAAAGCGGCGCGCCGCGGGCCGGCAGACATTTTCTTTTTCTGAATCCGGCCACCAGCCCTTACACCCTGGCGGCCAAGCTCTTCCTGGATTGCCTCGATGCCGGCTTCCGTACCCTGGCCTTTACCCAGGCGCGGAAAATAACAGAGCTCTTACATGCCTGGATTCTGAAAGACCGGCCGGATTTGCGGGACCGGGTCAGCTCTTACCGGGCCGGGTTTCTTCCGGAGGAACGCCGGGAGATTGAGGCCAAGCTGGTCTCCGGCGAGCTCGCGGGGGTCATCTCTACCAGTGCCTTAGAGCTGGGAATCGACATTGGCGGCCTGGACGTCTGTCTACTCGTGGGATACCCGGGAACGGTGACGGCGACTTGGCAGCGGGGGGGCCGGGTGGGGAGAACCGATCGCGAATCTCTGGTGGCCCTGATCGCCCAGCCGGATGCCCTGGACCAATACTTCATGCACCACCCGCAGGATTTTTTCAGCCGCGGCTTCGAAAGCGCGGTGGTGGACCCGGATAACTCCGTGGTCGTTTCCAAACACCTGGTCTGCGCGAGCGCCGAGGTTCCCCTGCGGCTGGATGAGGTCGGCTTCCCTCCCCAGAAATACGGTCCTCTTCTGGATCAACTGGTAGCGGAAGGGGAGCTCCTGCGGAGCGCATCGGGGAGGGAGTGGTTCTCCCACCGGGTGCATCCCCATCGCTTCGTGGACATCCGCTCCGCCGGAGAGAGCTATACCATTTTCGAAGAAGGGACGAAGCGGCTCATCGGAAAAATCAGCGTCCCGCGGGTGTACAGCGAAGGCCACCCGGGAGCCATTTACCTGCATCGGGCAGAATCGTATTTGGTCAGCCACCTGGATCAGGGGAAACGGGAAGTCTGGGCGAAACCGGCGGAGGTGGATTATTACACCCGGGCCCTGACGGAGAAGGAGACCGAGATCCTCTCCGTGATCCACACCCAACCCCGGGCGAAGTTCACCGCCTGCTATGGGCGATTGAAAGTGACGGAGCGGGTGAGGGGCTTTGAGAAACGGCGGATCTTCGGGCAAGACCTTCTTGGCGTCCAAGAGCTGGGAATGCCCCCTTACGTATTCGAGACCATGGGGCTCTGGGTCATTCTGCCCGAGGAGATCTCGCAGCAGGTGAAGGACGCGGGGCTGCATTTCATGGGCGGGATCCACGCCGTGGAGCATGCCGCCATCGCCCTTTTTCCGTTGTTTGCTCTCTGTGACCGGAACGATGTGGGCGGCATCTGTTATCCGGTGCATCCCCAGCTGGGGAAACCGGCGATCTTCATCTACGACGGGTTTCCCGGAGGGGTGGGCCTGGCGGAGTACGGCTACGGCATCATCGAAGAGCTTTTGCAGAAGACCCTTTCCCTGATCCAGGAATGCCCGTGCCTGGACGGCTGCCCGTCCTGTGTTCACTCTCCCAAGTGTGGATCGGGGAATAAACCCCTCGACAAGCGGGCGGCTGAATTTGTTCTGGAATGGCTGCGGGGAGAAAAACCGGCAGAAAAACCGGGAAGGCGAGGCAAAGATGGACAGCCGCTGACACTCCCGGCCGAAACGGTTCTGCCGGCAGAGTCCGAATTATCAGAACCCGAGGCGGTGGCTCTCGCTCCCCCTCCGTCCTGGCTCAAGGAAGCCATTTCCCGCCACCGCGTTCTTTTCCTCGACATCGAGACCCAACGAAGCGCCGAGGAGGTCGGGGGCTGGCATAACAAACACCTCATGCGCGTGGCCGCGGCCGTGGTGTACGACTCGCGGGAGGGAGCCTTCTCGGTGTACGAAGAGGAGCGCGTTCACGAATTGATTGATACATTAAAGACCGCGGACCTGATCGTCGGGTTTAACATCTTGGACTTCGATTATAACGTGCTCAAAGGTTATTCTTCTTTTCGCTTTGCGGAGCTCCCGACCTTCGACATTCTGCGGGAAATTTCCAGGCAGTTGGGCTATCGCCTTTCTCTCAACCATCTGGCCCACAAAACTCTCAACGTGGAGAAATCAGCCGACGGCCTGCAGTCGTTGAAGTGGTTTAAAGAGGGAAAGATGGAGGAAGTCATCGCCTACTGCAAAAAAGACGTGGAGATCACCAAGGACCTCTTCCTCTTCGGCCTGGCCCACGGCTATCTCTTCTTTGAGACGAAAGCGGGCCAGCTCGTCCGCCTGCCCGTGGAGTGGAACCTTTCAAAGCTCATCCCGGGTTGGGATAACGAGACGCGGTGACACGGAGAAGCCAAGACGCGGAGACACGGTGACGCCGTGACGCGGAGATGGGGGGACAGAGTAATGGGGAGATGGGGGGATAGGGAGATCGGGAGATGGGGTGACGGAGTGATACTCCCTGCGTCCCCGCGTCTCCGTGTCCCCGCGTCGTTTTTGTATTATCAGCAGACCCGGCAGAGGAGAATGGGCACGATGGCCGTGTGGATAACCTTATTCGCCACACTTCCCAAAACGAACTGGCCGAGCCCGGTGCGCCCGTGAGTGGACATGGCGATCAGGTCGAAATGGCGGTCTTTGGCGTGGTCGACGATCTCCTGGGCATCGTGGCCGTACCGGACGGCGGAATTTATCTTCACGCCTACGCTTCTCATGTTGGCCTCAACTTTGGCCAGGTATTCCTCGGCTTCGCGGACAACGCTCACCTGATGCTGAACCGGGTCCGCCCCGGGGAAGGTATGGGCCAGCGCCACCCGCAGAAGGGTGACCTCTCCCTCATGAATCTTGGCCAGCCATTCCACCCGGGGAAGAATTCCTTCGGCCAGCTTGGAGCCATCCAAAGGGACCAGGATCTTTTTAAACATCGCAGTGACCTCCTTTTTATTACTATACATAAGGTCGTAAATAATTGCGCATACCGGGAGATATTCTTTTCGTAGGGGCGGGGTTCACCCCCGCCCGATGACTCTGATTCGCCAGGGTTGCGGGCGGGCATAAAGCCCGCCCCTACAGCTTTACTAAAGGGGGGGCGAGGGGGGATTTTTATCGTTCGCGGGTATCGAACCCGTCATGAAAAATTACTATGATCCGTTGAGGCGAAGACGCGGTGACACGGCGACGCGGGGAATCTCACCCCATCTCCCGATCTCCCCATCTCTCCTCACACAGCTTGGCTGAAAATCAATAGCGGTTTTTGCTTCATTCAGTTGCGGCTGTGCCGCACTGCGGTAATCATGATTCACTCTTCCGGAGCACCTTCTGCGAGAAAATGGCCACAGCCAACAGTGCCAGGCCGATAAAATCAAAGAGCAGGGTTGGATAGACCAGGGCCAACCCGGAGACAACCAGAACGACCCTTTCATATGACCTCGCTCGTTTAAACATCCATCCATCCATGCCGGCCGCCAGAGCGAAAATACCCGCCAGGGCCGTTGCGAAAGTCCAGATAATGTCGATGGGAGACCCCTTGAGAAGCAGGGCTACACCGTCGGGGTGCAAGGTGAAGTTGAAGGGGACGAGAAAGGCAGGAAGGGTATATTTCCAGGCCTGTATGGTTGTTTTATATGGGTCCCCTCCGGTAAGGGCAGCGGCCGCAAAGGGAGAAAGGGCCGTGGGCGGAGAGACCTCCGAAAGGATAGAGTAATAGAAGATGAACATATGGGCGGCAAACTCGGGAACGCCCAGCTTGATCATCGCTGGGGCAGCGATCACCGCGCAGATAATGTAGGAAGCGGTCACAGGGACGGCCAGGCCGACAACCCACACCACCAGGGCCGTGAAGACCGCAGTCAGAAATAGGTTCCCTCCGGCATAGTCGATCACGATGGAACTGAATTTCAGCCCCAGGCCGGTGAGGGTGGTTACCCCTACGATTATTCCCGCAGAAGAGCAGGTGGCGGCCACGGAAAGCACCCCGATGGAACCCCCCCGCAGGGCGGCGATCAATTTTCGGGGGAATAGCGCCGTCTCCGGCCGGATGAAGCTGACGCCAAAGGCGATCACCGTAGACCAGAAAACGGCCATGATGGGCGTAAACCCCAAAACCATGATGACTATGATGGCGATCAGAGAAGAAAAGTGAAATCCATAGAGGCGGGTGAGCTGCCACAGAGATTGGGTGCGATCGAAGGCGATGACCTTGGCACCGAACTTCTTGGCGTCAAATTCCACCATGAGGAAGATTGCCCAGTAATAAAGGATGGTGGGAATGGAGGCCATGATGATGACGTCTAAATAGGAGATCTTGAGGAACTCGGCGATGAGGAAAGCGGCGGCTCCGAGGACCGGGGGGGAGATGATGGCGCCGATGCCCCCGGCAGCGAGAAGACCCCCAGCTGCTTCCTTGCTGTACCCGGCCTTGGCCAGCATGGGATAAGCCACTGCTCCCAGGGTCACAGTTGTGGCTACGCCGCTGCCCGAAGGTCCTCCTAAAAGAAAGGAAGCCAGAGTAACGGTTCGCCCAGCCGCTGTTGGTTTTCCCCCCATGGCCGTGAGCGAGAAATCGATAAAGAATTTCCCGGCGCCGGAATATTCCAGGAAAGCTCCGTAGATCGTGAAGAGGATGATGAAAGTCGAAGAAACGTCGATGGGCACGCCAAATATCCCTTCCAGGGTCATGTACATATGGCCAACGAGGCGGTCCACACCGTAGCCGCGATGGGTCCAGGGGGAGGGAAGCCAGGGGCCAATATAGGCATAGACGAGGAAGGATCCCACGATGACGGGTAGAATCCAGTTGGTCGTCCGGCGGGTGGCCTCCAGAACCAAGGCGATCAGCATGACCCCGAAGAACATATCCCATGAGGTGGGCGTTACCGATCGGTAGATGAACTCTTCAAAATCCAGGAAGATGTAAACAATAACCACGACACCCAAAATGGAAAGAAGATAGTCATACCAGAGAATGCGATTGCGAAACCGCTTCAAGGAGGGGTAGACCAGAAAAATAAGAAAAAGAACGAACATGACATGGATCCCGCGGAGGATCTGCGTCATAATAATTCCGGCTGCGGCGTAGAGGTGGATGAGGGACATGGCCACGGCCACAACGGTAATAAAGGTGCCCATCTTGCCGACCAGCCGGCGCGAAGGCCCCTCTTCTTCCTCAATAAAAGCCTCGGCCTTTTTCAGTCGTTCTTCGGTGATCAGTTCTTCATCGGGGGCCGCTAGGCCTTTATTCTCTTCGGTCATGCTTGATTTCCCTTTCTACTGAAAGTTCGGCCGGCAAAAGAAAAGGAATTTCGGAAACCATTAAACAAGCCCCTCCCCGGCTTTTGGAAAAAGCTGGGAAGGATCTGGAGCTGGCATCCTTTATTTAATCTTGATTCCCTTTTCCTGGAAGTATTTAATGGCCCCCGGATGGTAGGGCAGGGAAGAACCCACCGCGGCGGTGGCCAGGGTCAGATTCCTCGCTTCTTTATGGACCGCCACGAGTTCGGGCTGATGCTCTATAAGGACCTTGAGAATGTTATAGACCAAGCCGGCATCCATCTTTTCATGGCAGATCAAGAGGTTGGCCACGCACACGACCTGGGCATCGGCATTCATACCCGGATACGTAGTTTTGGGTATGGAGAGGTTGAAGTAAACCGGCCCGTATTTCTGGAGCAACTTGTCCAGATGATCGCCGTTGTTTAGTATGCGAATCTTAATCCCCGGCGTAGCCGCCAAGTCTAAGACGGCGGCGGTGGGCAATCCCCCGTCCCAGGAAAAGGCCTCGACCTTTCGGTCCTTCAGAGCGCCGGCGGATTCCGCCACACCGAGGCGCTCCTGTTTGATATCTTTCTCACCGTCAACCCCGTAGCTCTCCAGAACCCTCATCGTTTTGACTTCCGTCCCGCTCCCCGGAGATCCGGTCGAAATCCGCCTTCCCTTCATGTCGGGAACGGAGTTGATCCTCGACCCATCCAGGGTGACGAAGTGCATGTAATTGGGATAGACCACGGCGATCGTTCGGAGGGGTATTGCACCGGCCTTAAATCTTCCCAGCCCTTTCAGAGCATCGTAGCCGATGTCAGCCATGATAAGCGCCAGCTCTGCCTTTCCCGTCTCGAGGAGCTTGCAGTTGTCCACCGAGCCGGCGGTCACCTCAGCCGTGGCTTCCGTGTTGGGAATGTACTTGGAAATGACGCTGGCCATTCCGCCTCCCAGGGGGTAATAAACGCCCCCCGTTCCTCCGGTCGCGATGGAGAGACGCACGCCCTTGGTTTGCGCCCCCGCCGAAAGGGAGAACAAAAGTATGCACGAGATCGCCAGCAATAAGGCCAACATATAGGTGGACTTTTTTCTGAGAACCA
>Ga0315289_10005548_pt1 | contig 18631 bp, 14 predicted proteins | sample YL17G11_40_MG_FD_203452 | JGI IMG/M metagenome (GOLD analysis project Ga0315289, IMG submission 203452) | Sediment microbial communities from Yellowstone Lake, YNP, Wyoming, USA - YL17G11_40 | ecosystem: Environmental > Aquatic > Freshwater > Lake > Sediment | place: USA: Wyoming | collected...
TCGAAGCCACTGCCGTAGGTGACCGTGGCCCAGGAGTTCCAGGTATCGCCGTGGTTTGTGGACTTGTAGACCTTGATCTCACCGTCCTCGGTGTCAGGGCGCGTGTTCACCGCCACGTACATGTCGCCGTTGTCGGCGTTGTCGGTGCCATAGGCGTAGACGGGACCGGCGTGGATCGTCCTGTTCGTGCCTTTGGCAGACGTATCGTACCCCTCCAGGATCATGGAGGGATCGCCGAAAAGGGTGAACGCCCACGGGATCGGCTCGTAGGCGCCAGGCTTGTAGTAATTGCTGGTGTAGCGGATCTTGGCTTCGTACAGCGACCAGCCCAGCGTGTAGCGGTTCTTGACCAGGTTTTCGGTAAAGTAGGTGCCGGCGGTCTGGGAGCCAAACGAGGGTGGCGCAGTCCAGTATTGCCGGTAGGGTATGGGGGAGTCGAAGCCTACGACGCCGGCCGCCGCTCCTCTGGCCAGGAGGCGGGAGCCGGTGTTCTCGCCATAGCCGCCCGGTTGGGTAGGAGTACCGTGAAAGTCCACCGTCTGCGTCGGCCAGGGGGCGGTGGTCAGGCCCATCGTGGCGCATCCCAGCAGTTCGACGATCGAGGGGTAGGTAGTGGTCAGGGTCGCCACGTCGTCAATGGTAAACAAGTCGCTCCACACCCACTCCCCCTCGTCTACCTGGTTGGTGGTCGTCAGCGTGTCGTTCTGCCAAACGTGGCCGCTCAACCCGTCCGAGTTCCCGTGGTCGGCGAAAATAGCCAGCCCGTGCGCGCTTCCATTCCAGGCAGTCACCACATTGGCCCGGCTGGTATCGTAGTTAGGCGGTGGGGTATACGTGCTGGTGCCCAGCCCGCTCTGCTCGTAGATGCGGGTGTAATCCCAGCCGTTGGGCGTCAGCAGTTGACCGCGGATGTACTCCATCAGCACGGCGTTGTCGGTCTTGAGCGTGGCGCTGGCGATGTCGTTGTAGCCGCCGGCCAGCAGCGCCTTGTGCTTCCAGGTCTCGTCGTCCTGCTCGAACTTGATCATCGCCTGGATGGCGCTCCCCACGCTCGTGGCGTCGTTGAGGGGAATGCGCCCGACCAGCACGTCGGGCACCACGCTCATTTCGTCCCCGTCAATCTCGCCCCAGCGCCGGTCGCCGTCGTGGTTCCACACCTGCGCGCTCGTATCGCCGCCCCCTAGTTTGGCGTAGAAATGGTCGGACTGCAGTCCCCACTCCTTGGGTGGATCGGAATAAAACAGCAGCCGGTTCGGGATGACGCTCAGGTCGCCCACCAGCAGCACGTAGCGGATGCCCCATTCGCTGGCCGGATACTTGGCGTGCAGCAAGTTCCATACCTTTTCGGCCACGTCTGCGCCGGAGTAGTTCGCATTGACCCACTCCAACGTGACCACGTTGACCGTGTGGCCCAACGACTCCTTCCAGGTCTTAAAGGGGGCCACGGCGGTCGCCATGGTTGCATTCTGTACGATGATGACGTAGTCGTACTGGCTGGCAGCGGTCACCAGGGGTGTGGTAGCGGAGCCGTCGTACCACGCCTGGGCCTGGTCAAAGTTGACCACGTGCTGAGCGATGACGTCGTCCAGCACGCGGTCGTCGCGCAAGCGCTCGACCTCGCGCCAGGCAGGACTGCCGGGCTCGGGTAGCCGATACTCGATGGTCACGACCAGCCTGGGATGAAACAGGAGCACGCCGGACAGCGGCCGGTACGAGAACGGTTGGAAGGCCACCCGGGCGTAGGTATAGCGCCGCCACTGGCCCTGGCCCAGGTATGCTCCCACCTGCCCCGGGTATGGTTGGTCGCCCGAGTAGACCTGCTCCGCGCGGTCAGTAGACCGGTCGGCCTCGCCGGGCCCGAACACGGCCGGCCCAACCGGCGCCACCCTGTAGCGGCCCGGCAGGCTTATGGAGCCTGGCGTCTCGAAGCGCACGTCGCTCACCTGAACCCCGGGGGGCAGCGCGATGAGGAAGACGTGCCCCGGGAGCGCTGGCTCTCCAGGCGCGCCAAAACTCCCGAAATCGTTCTCCATCTGGATGTGCGTCTGGCCGTCGCTCCCCTGGCGCAGCGTGTAGTTGCCCGCTTCCAGCGCGATGCTGAGCGTGGCCACCTCCACCGGAGCGGTGGCGCTGGCTGCGGGCACCGGCAGCCCCGCCGTCAGCACTATCAGGCCAATCATGAACATAGCAATCAGCCGTTCCCTGTGTCTCATTTGTCCTGTCTCCCCTATGGGTAGTTTCTCAACACGATGGGCAGGTAGGTTTTCATGGGGCCATGTCCTGCAGCCACCTCAGCACACGCCTGAACGTGAGTATCAGTCAGTTTTGTGCCGCCGTTCCTGCACGACCTTATCCAACATGCGCCCGGCGACGCCAGGGCTGAGGATCACTTCTCCTCTGCTAACCGCGCGGGCAGCCTCAACGATCCTGGCCGGCTCGATTTTTTCTTTGACCAGGTGTCCCAGCGCACCCTGTCTGAACGCCTCGAGCACCAGTTGCTCCTGGCCCTCGTCGTTCAGCACGATAACCTTGGTGGGAGGAAGCAATTCGGAGATTTGCGTCACAATTGGCAAGTTGCTGGCGTGCTGCGTGCCTATGTCAAGCAGGACGACGTCGGGACACGCTTCGCGGATCAGAGCGATGGCTTGTTGCCCCTCCTTTGCTTCGCCCACTACCGTGAGGCCCTCGGCGTCTCCGAGTAATGTGCACAGCCTCTGGCGAAATGCATCGTCAGCATCTACGATGAACACTCTGATGGGACCATTCACGCAGTCTTCTCCAGGCAGGCCAAGACGGCCGCGCATGATGACACGACTGGCGTCACTTCCAGTATCTCATGGATTGGCCTTGATTGGCAAGGGACAAAGTTCACCGACAGGCAAAGAAAAAAGTACCTTCTCGCAAGGTACTCTCTTCTCTGCGTTGTATTCGTGCTAGGTCACGCAGTGCGCAACAGGCAACGCACTTCACGCATCACGCCTCATCGTCCAAAGTCACCCACCCCCGGCGCAGGGCAACCAGTGTGGCCTGGGTGCGGCTGTTGACGTGCAGTTTCTCGTATATGGTGCTGAGACGGTTGGCGACAGTCCGTTCCGACAGGGCGAGTTGCTGTGCGACCGCCCTATTGTCAGCTCCCTGCGCGACCAGGCGCAACACGTCCATCTCCGCCTGAGTCAGCCCCTCAACGTCTTCCATTTCGTCCGTCATCTGGCTGATGCGGCGGAACTCGTCCAACAGTCTGACCGCCAGGCTGGGGTTAATCAGTGCATCTCCCTGGTGGACGGCCCGAATGGCGGCGATCAAATCCTGTTCGTCAATGTCCTTGAGCAGGTAGCCCCGCGCTCCGGCCTTGATCGCCTCGAACACGTAGTCGTCTCGGCGGTATATGGTAAGAACGATCACCCGTGCCGACGGGTTGGCCTCAACGATGAGACGAGTCGCCTGCACACCGTCCAATACGGGCATGTTGATGTCCATCAGGATGACGTCGGGCCGCAATTGCCGCGCCAGCCTCACTGCTTCTTGCCCATCCTGGGCCTCTCCGACTACTGTGAGACCGCCGGCCAACTCACAAACGTGACGCAAACCCTGTCGAACGATGCGATGGTCATCGACAATCAGCACACGGATGGACGACATATTATGCCTCGCGTTCACCGGTCAGGGGCAGAATAACCTGAATCTCCGTCCCGCTTCCCAGTTGACTGCGCACCTCAAATGTGCCCTTCAGGTTTTCTACCCGCTCGCGCATTTGCTTCAGCCCCAGATGTCTGCGTTGGGAGGCTTGGTCCAACATCGCCGGATCGAAGCCCACGCCGTCGTCCCGGATGCTCAGCGCTACCACAGCGGGAGACGTCAGGTCCAATGCGATCCAGATCGTTTGAGCGTGGGCATGTTTGCCCGCGTTGTTCAGCGACTCCTGAATGATGCGAAACAGCACGGGCTCCAGGAACGCAGGCAGCCGCTCCGGTGGACCCGCAACACGCAGTTCAGCGTAGAGTTGATTCTGTTCCCCGAATTCACCGATGAACTGACGGAGGGCGGGGTAGAAGCCCAGTTCGTCCAGCGCCACCGGCCGCAGGGCGAAAATGGAGCGCCGTACGTCGTGGATTTTTTCCCCCAACAGGTCTCGCAAGCCGTCCAGCTCGACGTGCATCTGAGCGGGAGCGTCGTCCACCAGCGTGTGCCACAGTCTCACCCTAAAGCGCAGCCCCGCCAGGTCCTGGGCCAGGCCATCGTGGATCTCGCGGGCGATGCGCCGGCGCTCCTCGGCGATGGCTTCCTCTTCAGAGCGGCGATGCTTCTCCGCTGTAATGTCCTCAATGGCCAGGATCGCTCGTTTGAGATCGTGTCCCGTCCCCCCTGTAGCACTGATGCGAATGGGAAACGCCGTCCCATCCTGGCGCAGGCCAGTGGATTCGATGGCAAAGGTCTCTCCTGGGCTCAGGGTAGACATCGTCCGCTCCAGGGTTGGCCACGCGTCAGGGGGAAAGATGCTGTCCAACGAAGCGCTGGTGAGTTCTGCCGTGGACCACCCGTAGACGCGCTCGGACTGCCGGTTGGCACGGGTGATGCGCGGCGGGGTCGAGGTCATATCCAGCTCAAACACGCCGAGTGGGGCATTCTCGAACAATGCCCGGAACTGCGCTTCGCTCTCGCGCAGGACGGCGACATACCTCATCCGAACCACGGCCACTGCAGACACGACCCCCAGGGCAATGGCACCTGCCAGAACCCTGAACCACCAGGTTTGCCAAAACGGAGGTGTGATAATCACTCTTACCGCGCGCCCCTCCTCATTCCAGATCCCATCGTTGTTGGTGCCCTTGACGCGGAAAATGTATGCGCCTGGCGGCAGGTTCGTGTAGCTGGCGTACCGCCGCGTGCCACAGTAGATCCACTCTTTATCAAAGCCTTCCAGTTGGTACGCGTACTGGTTCCTGGCGGGGTCGGTATAGTCCAGGGCCGCAAATTCAAAGGCGAAGAAATTGTCCCGATAGGACAACGTGATCTCCTCGACCTCCACGAGAGGGGCATCAAACTCGACCGTCTCGTCAAACTTTCTGAACGCTGTCAGGACGATGGATGGGACATAGGGGTTGTCTTTCACGTCGGCTGGATAGAAAGCGGTCACCCCATTGAGCGTGCCGAAGAACATCTCCCCACTCCTGCCTGCGTGACAGACCCCCAGCATCGTTACGTTACTGGCCAGGCCGTCGCTCACGTCATAGTTCTTAAAGGTCTCCGTCCACGGGTTGAACCTGGACAAACCTCCACCATCGGTGCCTAGCCACAGGTTGCCCTGTTGGTCACCCAGTATGCACATCACGTCATCGTTGGGCAGGCCGTCTTCCATCGTGTAAACGGCAAATTGCCCGCTAGCCTGGTCAAGGCGGTTGAGCCCTTCAGCGGTCGCAATCCACAGGTTCCTGTCTGAATCTTCATAGATGGACCAGACGAAATTGTGGCTCAGACTGTGAGGATTGTCGGGATCGTGCAGGTACTGAGTGAACCTCTCGGCGTCGGGGTCGAAATGGACCAAGCCGTTATATGTGCCCAGCCACAAGTCCCCCGCCTGGTCTTCATAGATCGCTCTCACACCATACGTGTCAATGAAGCTGTTCGGGTCGGCCGGATCATGCTCATAACGGGTAAAGGTCCCGGTAGTTATGTCGAACCGGTTTATGCTCCCCGGATCCTCCATACCGATCCAGAGCGCGTGGGTATGGTCCTCCAGAATAACTTTAACCGCGCCACGGCTCAAACTGCTGGGATCGCCAGGGTCGTGGATGTAATGTGTAAACTGGCCGGTGGCACGGTCGTACCGGTCCAGACCCTGGTTGGTTCCCACCCACAGTACGCCCTCGTGGTCTTCGTAGAGCGCCTTGACGTGGTCGTGGCCCAGGCTGTGGGGGTTGTCGGCGTCATGCGAGTAGTGAGTGAATTGGCCGGTCGCGCGGTCGTACCGATCCAGGCCCCCGCCCTGAATGCCGATCCAAAGGGCGCCGGTGCGATCTTCGTAGAGCGCGCCGATCACTGAACCACTCAGGCTGTTGGCAGTGAGCGGGTCAGGTTGGAGGCGCATAAATTTTTCTTTAACCCGGGCGTATCTGCTGAGCCCCCTGGCATCGGTCCCAAACCAGAGCGTGCCATTGTGGTCCTCGTAGATAGCGGTGATGCGGCCATTGGCCAGGCTATGCGGATCCAGGGGGTCGTGTTGATAGCGGACGAAGGTGTTCGCCGTGCGATCTAAGACATTGAGGCCATCGTCCGTGCCAATCCAGAGTGCGCCAGTCTGGTCTTCGTAGATTGCCTTGACGTGGTTGTGACTCAGGCTGTGGCGGTCTTGTGGGTCGTGGAGGTAGTGGGTAAACCGGCCGGTGTTTCGATCAAACGCATTCAGCCCGCCCACCTCGACTTCATAGTCGTCTCCTGTTCCAACCCACAGAACGCCGGAGCGATCTTGGTAAATCGCCGTCACCCGATCATAACTCAGACTGTGCGGGTCCGCCGTAGTATGCTGGTAGCGGGCAAACGTGAGGGTGACGCGGTCAAAGGCGTTCAGCCCGCCGTGAGTGGTACCCACCCATAGAATTCCCGCACTGTCCTCGTAAATGGACGACACGTTGTCGTTGCTCAAACTGTGAGGGTCTGATGGGTCATGCAAGTATTGGGTAAACTGATCGGCTGCGCGGTCGTATCTGAAAAGCCCTGCTCCCTCTGTCCCGATCCATAGGTTGCCAGCGGCGTCTTCGTAGATCTCGCTCACCTGTTCACCGATCGCGGGACAATGATCGAATTGCGCTGTGCCCCCCGCCAGGCTGTCGAGTCCTGCAATCGTGCCGATCCACAGTGTGCCCGCGCGATCTTGGTATAGCGCAGTGATCACGTTGCTCGATAACGAATTGGGGTCCGAACGGCGGTGCCGGTAGATCGTGAAGGTATATCCGTCGTACCTGTTCAACCCATTCTGTGTCCCAAACCACATGAATCCATGGCTATCTTGCAGGATGCACCGCACGCTGTTATGGGACAGGCCCTGTTCGCTGGTGAGGGAGACGAACCTCGGCGTGGATGCCTGCGCATGTGCAGGTGTAGGGGGACGTAGACCACCAAGCAAGATGAGAGTCAACGGGATGAGCCACGCGCTCCTGAGATTGACACGCCTGCTTACCACAGGGGATGTGACCGTATGCAATAGATCCATGGCTATCCGAACACGTTGTCCAAGAACATCATCACCAGGAAGCCGATGATGACGCCCCACGTGCCCTCCAGTTCAAAGCCCCGGCTGTGGGTCTCCGGGATGATCTCGTCGGAGACGACGTAGAGCATGGCGCCGGCAGCAAACGCCAGCCCCCACGGCAGCAGCGACTTCATCAGTGTGACGGCCAGAGCACCGACGACGCCCGCGATCGGCTCGGCCATGCCTGACCCCAGCGCGTAGAGCAGCGCCTTGCCCCGCGGCCACTTCTCGCGCACCAGCGGCAACGCCACCGCCAGCCCTTCTGGCATGTTCTGCAACGCAATGGCGATCATCAGTGCGATGGCCTCACCCAACCGGTCGGCGCCGAAGCCCACGCCCACCGCCAGGCCCTCGGGAAAGTTGTGCAACGTGATGGCGAAAATGAGCAGCCATACCCGTCGCAAGGTCGAGGATGGTCCCTCGATCCCCTTGATGAAGTGAGCGTGGGGGAGCGCGCGGTCGAGCACCGCCAGAAAAAGCGCGCCGACGAAGATACCCAGCACGGCCGGCCAGATGCCGCCCAGTTCGATGGCCGGGACGATCAGGCTGAAGGCCGTGGCCGCCAGCATCACGCCAGCGGCAAAGCCCAGAAGCGCATCGAGCAGCCGGTCGGAGACGTGAGTGGTGAGCAACACCGGCAACGCACCTACGCCGGTGGCGAACCCGGTGATGACGGTACCAAAGATGCCCATCAGAACGCGGTTGCTGCCAAAGAGTTGGACGAACAGTTGCTCCATGTCCTATGCCCTCCCTCGCGAGTCTGCCGTGTTGTGGCAGGCCCAAGTATCACAGCAGTGGCACAGATTGTCAAGTTGCCATTTCCCCCTATCGCGTGTACAATCAACCCAGAACATACAGTGGGCAAAAGAGCAAATCGGCAAATCAGCAAATCGGCAAATCGCAGATCGCAAATCGTAGATCGCAGGTCGCCATTCGCCATTCGCCATTCGCCATTCGCCATTCGCCATTTGCCATTTGCTATTTGCTATTTGCTATTTGCTATTTGTCTTTCCGCCTGCGCCCACCCCAACGATGCCTGGGATCGTGTGCTCGAGACCAGTACATTGCGCGTGGGGATGGATGCCAGTTTCCCGCCCTTCGAGACCATCGCCGCCGACGGGACGCTGGTCGGGTTCGACGTGGACCTGGCACAGGAGTTGGGACGGCGACTGGGCGTCGAGGTGCAGTTCGTCGCCAACCTCCCCTACGATGGCCTCTACGATGCGTTGGCAGTGGAGCGCGTGGACGCCGTCATCTCTGCACTCGTCGTCAACCCCGCGCGGATGGCCGATTTCGCCTACTCGACCCCCTACTTCGACGCCGGGCAGGTCCTGGTGGTGCACAGCGGGGAGACCGGCATCGAGGAGATGGCCGACCTGAGCGGACGCAAACTCGCGGTCGAATTTGGCACGCCGGGGGACCAGGAGGCACGGAAGTGGACACGCAAGTTGCCCGGCCTGGCCGTCGTACCCTATCAGACGGCGGTCGAGGCGCTGGCAGCCGTCGCGACGGGGGAAGCCGAGGCCGCGCTGGTGGACCACGTCTCGGCACTGGCAACGACAGCCCGACCCGGCTCGCCTGGGTCAGGATCGGGAAGTGGGCTGATCATCGTAGGAGAACCGGTCGTCGAGGAACCTTACGCCGTGGCCGTGCGGCGGGAAAACCGCCATCTGTTGCGCGCGATCAACGAGGCACTGGCGGAGATAGAATCAGACGGAACGATGGAAGCGTTGATGACCAAATGGCTGGCCAGAAACGTAGGGCAGACCAATCTACCAATCTACCAATTTCCCAATCTACCAATCTACCAATTCCCAACTGGCGATAAACTTGACATTCGATTGGATCATGCTACCATGCCCCCGCTACGCAGGGTCCTGGTGACCAATCACACAACGAGGAGGCAAACATGGACACTGTTCCGTTCCTTTCCCAATCCGCTGTTAAAGAACTATTTCAAGCCATGGCCCACAGCATCATAGATGGCGATGTCGAGGTTGCGGGGCAATTAGCGCGGCAGGCTATCGAACAGGACGTTGATCCACTCGAGGCCATCAACCAGGGGTTCGTCGTCGGCGTGAACTACGTGGGCGAGCAATACACGCTCGGCGAAATGTTCCTGCCCGACCTGGTGCTGGCCGGCGAAGCGATGAAGGCTGCCGTGGCCGTGCTCGAACCGGAGATGGCCCGGCGCGGAGCCGAACGGCAGATGCTGGGAAAAGTCGTGCTGGGGACTGTGGCCGGTGACATTCACGAAATCGGCAAAACGCTGGTCGGGACGATGCTGGCCTCCAGCGGGTTCCAGGTGTACGACCTGGGCGTGGACGTGCCGATCGGGACGTTCGTCGAAAAAGCACGCCAGGTCAACGCCGACATCGTGGGGTTGAGCGCGTTGCTCACCACGACCATGGCCAGGCAGCGGGACGTCATCGAGGCATTGGAGGAAGCGGGCTTACGGCCCGGCGTCAAGGTGATGGTGGGAGGTGCACCCGTCACGGGCAGTTGGGCCGGTGAGATTGGCGCAGATGGCTACAGCGAAGATGCGATTGGCGCAGTCGCTGTGGCAAAGCGGCTCATGGGGGGATATAAGGAGGCGCTTGGATGATCAGGCCCACGCTCCAATTCCTCTCCCCGGACACGGTAGACCGTGTGCTCGAGGAGGCCATCGAACTCCTCCAGGACCCGGGTGTGCGGGTCCACTCGCCGCGGGCACTCAATCTGCTGGGCGACCACGGGGCACAGGTTGACCAGGAGGCGAAGGTCGCCCACATTCCGGCTGACCTGGTCCAGCGTGCCGTGGAGACCGCCCCCAAGTCCTTCTACCTCTACAACTTCGAGGGCCAACCCGTGGTCCACTATGGCGGGGACGACGTTCAGTTCGACCCCGGCTCGACGGCCATCGAGTTCCTGGACTATGGGGCGACGACCTCCCGCGCTCCCATTACCTATGACTTTGTCCGCTACGTCAAACTGGCCGACAGCCTGCCCGCATTGGACGCCGTCAGCACGGCTATGGTGTGCGCTGACGTGCCCCAGGAGATGGCGGACCTGTACCGGCTCTACCTGGTGCTGCTGTACGCCCGCAAGCCGGTCGTCACGGGGGCGTTTGCCGTCGAAACCTGGCGCGTGATGAAGGACCTCCTGGTGGTCATAGCGGGCAGCGAGCAGGCGCTGGGGAAGAAGCCCACGGCCGTCTTCGACGTCTGCCCCTCGCCGCCGCTCTTGTGGTCGGAGATCACGTGTGAGAACCTGATGGACTGTGCCCGGTACCGGCTCCCGGCAGAACTGGTGAGCATGCCGCTGACCGGCGCTACCGGCCCGGCGACACTCCTGGGGGCCATCGTCCAGCACGCCGCAGAGTCGCTCAGCGGGGTGACGATCCACCAGTTGGTCAACCCCGGCGCACCTATCGTCTGGGGTGGCTCTCCCTCCGCCTTCGACATGCGCACCGGCACGCCGCCAATGGGGGCCATCGAGACGGTGATGATTGATTGCGCCTACGCCCAGGTTGGCAAGGTGCTCGGCCTGCCCACCCACGCCTACATGGGAATGTCCGACGCCAAGATCGTGGACGCGCAATGTGGTTTCGAGAGCGGCATCGGCGCGACGCTGGGGGCGCTGGCAGGCATCAACATGATCAGCGGGCCGGGCATGCTCGACTTCGAGAGTTGCTTTAGCCTGGAGAAACTGGTCATGGACGCCGAGATCGTGGGGATGGCCAAACGGCTCGTGGCCGGCATTGCCGAGCGGGAGACGCCGCTGGCGTTGGACATCATCCGCCAGGTGGGGCACGCGGGCAACTTTATGGCCACCCGCCACACCAGGCAGTGGTTCCGCCAGGAACTCTTCATCCCCAGCGCGGTCGTGGACCGGGACTTCCGGCGCAACTGGGAGGTGAAGGGGAGCAAGGACACCGCCCAGCGCGCACACGAGCGGGCCGAGGCGCTGATCGCCGCCTACCAGCCGAAGGACCTGCCTGCCGAAGTAGTCGCCGAACTGGAAACTATCACACTGCAAAGTGCACAGGCAGCAGGGATGAACCGGTTGCCGCCACGCTGATCCCCTCTAAGGCAAGCACCAGCATAGTTGACTTTGCGTGTCGGCTATGCTACAATCTTAATGTCCAATCGTGGGGCAGACTTTCCAGTCTGCCATTATCCGATTGTTGTGCGTTCCAGAAGGGGGGTGGTGGAAGCAAATCTGGCCTGCTCTGTGTAGGAACGTTTATCCCATAGTATTTCCAAGAGGAGGAAAAGTTAGCATGAAAACGTCAAAATTGATTGCAGTGTTCCTGTTGGTGGCCGTCGTCCTGTTGAGCCTGGGCGTCGGCTGCAAGCCCAAAGGGCCTGAGGACCTGTTGGACCAGGTGATGGCTGCCGGCAAATTGCGGGTCTCCAGCGACGCCAACTATGCCCCGCAGAGTTATCTCGACGAGAACGGCAACTGGACCGGATTCGACGTCGAGGTGGCCCGCGAGGTCGCCAAGCGGCTGGGGGTCGAGTTGGAACTGATGGCCATTGACTGGGACATCATCACCGGTGGGACCTGGAACGCCCGCTGGGACGTGAGCATCGGCAGCATGACCGCCACCGAGGAGCGGAATGCGATCCTGTGGTTCACCAACCCATACTACTACACTCCCGCCGGCTTTGCGGTGCACACCGACAACACCCGGTTTACCAAGGTCGAAGACCTGGCCGGCGCCAGGATCGGCGTGGGCACGGAGACGACCTACGAGCGCTGGCTGGACAAGGACCTGACGATCGGCATCCCCGGCTTTGAAGTCGTTTACGCCGACTGGGAGGCGGGCGAGGTGCGCCCCTACTCTACCGACGCAGAGGCCATCCAGGACCTGGCGCTGGGCGACGGTGTCCGGCTGGACGCGGTAATGTCGGCTATCCCCACGCTGCAGGAAGCGATCAACGTCGGGCAACCGCTCAAGCTGTTGGGCGACCCCGCCTTCTACGAGCCGCTCTGCTTCGCGTTGGACAAGGGCCGCGGCTCCAGCGATAGAATGCTGGCCAAGTTCAATGAGATCCTGGCCGCGATGCATTCCGATGGCACGCTGACCAGGCTCTCCATGCAATTCTATGGCGAGGACCTGACCAAGGCGCAGTAGCAGGCCCTGCGGCAGCAAGATCCGTACACTAGAATCTGGGACGGGCGCAGGCGGTGCACCGTCGAGTGCCCGTCCCTCACCTACCGCTCAGTACAGCACTGGACAGCAGGCCCGGCTTCAACCAGGGAATCCCCCGCTGAGTGGGGCAGACTTTCCAGTCTGCCATTCCATGGGATCGGTCACCAGGAGCTATCAATGAATCGTAGCTACGTCCTCAGATTGGCTCTGGTTTGGGCTGTTATCTTTTGTCTGCTGGCGGGCGCCTTTCGATTGCTCGAGTTCGACCTGGCGTTCATGTCCCACTGGGTGGGGTTCTTGTTCCAGGGCATTGGCTACACGATCATCGTCTCGGCCATCTCTATTTTTTTCGCCGTCATCCTGGCGCTCATCGGCGCATTGGCCCGGCTGTCCAAGAACCCCGTTGCCAACGGTGTCTCTAACTTCTACGTCTCTTTCATCCGCGGCACTCCACTCCTGGTGCAGGTCTACATGATCTACCTGGGCCTGCCCCAGGTAGGCCAGAGCCTGGAGACGTTGGGAGTGAAGATGATGGGGACCGGTGCACCGGCCTGGGTGCCTGGCCTGTTCGCCTGGCTGGCCAGCCTGTTCGTGTTGGACGCTATCCCTTCCGGCATCCTGGCGCTTTCGATCAACTATGGGGCCTACATGACCGAGACCTTCCGCGCTGGCATCCAGTCCATCCACGGGGGCCAGCGGGAGGCAGCACTGGCATTGGGGATGACGCCCGCCCAGTGTATGCGCCGCATCATCCTGCCCCAGGCCCTGCGGATCGTCATCCCGCCGGTGGGCAACGACTTTATCGCCATGCTCAAGGATTCGTCGCTCGTCTCGCTGATGGGCGTGATGGAGTTGACCTGGCGGGCCCAAAAAGTCGGGCGGCGTTACTTTCGTTCCCTGGAACTGCTGACCATCGCGGCCCTGTTCTACTGGATCATGACGATCGTGCTGCAGACGGTCCAGGGACGCATCGAGGAGCGCCTGGGGCGCGGGAGGCAACGATAATGACGCCTGTCATCAAGGTCAGGAATCTGCACAAGCGGTTCAAGGACCCGGCCCACCGGGGCGAGTGGCTGCACGTCATCCAGGGAGTGGACCTGGACCTCGAGCCAGGCCAGGTGGTGGTGATCATCGGCCGCTCGGGAGCGGGCAAAAGCACCCTCTTGCGCTGCCTGAACTTTCTGGAAGATCCGGACGAGGGGACGGTCGAGATCGACGGCGTGGAGATCTGCGCCGGGGAGCACAGCCGTGAGCGCAGCCGGCAAGTCATCGAGATCCGCATGAAGGCCGGCATGGTCTTTCAGTCCTTCAACCTCTTCCCACACATGACGGCGCTGGAAAACGTGATCGAGGGGCTGATCACGGTGAAAAAAAGGTCGCGGGAGGAGGCCATCGCCAAGGCGGAAGAAGAGCTCAAGTGGGTAGGACTGCTGGACAAGCGGGACGAGTATCCCATCCGCCTCTCTGGCGGCCAGCAGCAGCGTATCGCCATCGCGCGCAGCCTGGCAATGGAGCCCAAGATCATGCTCTTCGACGAGCCGACTTCCGCGCTGGACCCCGAACTGATCGGCGAGGTCGTGGAGGTGATGGAGCGACTGGCGCGGGAGGGCATGACGATGGTGGTGGTCAGCCACGAGATGCACTTTGTGCGTGACGTGGCCAACCGGGTGATCTTTATGGACGACGGGATGTTCGTCGAGGATGCACCGCCGTCGGTGATGTTCACCAAGCCCCAGGACGAGCGCACTCGCCTGTTCCTGACGCACATTCTGTAGCGCTGCCTGCCTGGACCAACGCCACGCCACCTGCCAGGCGCACGAGCCTGGCTCCCAGCCGGGCCAGGACGAACGTTTGCTGCAAGAAAAGCACGAGCAGCCACCAGGCGAGCGGCAGGTGTGCCAGCACTCCCCAGCGGAAAAGCGCGTGCAGTAGCCCCAGCAGGAGGAGCGCCAGCCCGTACAGCCCGGCCACGCTCGAGAAGTTGCGGAAGACGAAGCGTACCGCCTGGACGAAGGCGCGGGCGACGTTGCGCGTCCCCTCCGCGACGGCGACGATGCGGGTGGTTTCCGTCAGCGCCAGCCAGAGCGCGGTGACGAGCACCAGCAGGGGGACGACGGCCCACGCCAGCCATCCGGCGGCGGCTATCGCCGCCACTGCCGCGCCGATGAGCGGCACGAACAGGGCGAGGGACGCGATTCCTTGCGCTGCGCCCAGCAGCAGGAAAGCACCCCACCAGTGCCAGCAGCCCCACAGAAAGCGGCGCCAGCGGCGTGGGGCAGACTTTCCAGTCTGCCATTCCAGTGGGGCAGACTTTCCAGTCTGCCATTCCAGTGGGGCAGACTTTCCAGTCTGCCATTCCAAACGCGCGGGGGCTTCCGCATAAGTCAACAACACGCCGCCGCTCAGGAAGGCGGCCGGCAGCCAGGCCAGCAGTGGCAGGACCGCCGCCGTAGCCAGCCCCAGCAGCGTAGCCTGTTGCATCCCACGCGAGGCCCTGGGCTCCGTGCCTCCTGCCCCCAACGCTGCATCGGCGAGCGGCGACATCAGCGTCTCGATGACCAGCCAGGCGTCCACACCGTCGGCGGCCTGACGGATAGCGGGCCGGTGCCCTAGCCCCGTAGCCAGCCCCAATGCCGGGAGCGCTGCCAGCAGCAAGCCGCTCGCCAGGTTGATGGCGAACAGGACCAGCAATACCCACTTATGGTGCAATGCACGGGAAAGACCCGCGCGGAAAGCCTGCCAACTATTCATAACCAAAAGGCACGTTCTCGTCCAGGAGGAAACATACCTTCATGCCTGGGAGACCTGCGCCTGGACCATCTTAGCCCGGAGCGTGCGCAGGCGTTGGACGACGGGCGGCACATCTATCTCCCGTTCCCGCTGTCGTTCTTCCGCCCATTTCTCCAGACGAGCGATATAGTTGTCCACTTCGGACTTGTGGCGCAAGTAGTAGGCAATCGTGGCGTACACCTGTTCCAGGTTCAGGGACGGGTACTCCTGCACAATCTCCTCAGGAGATAGGCCATCCTGGAAAGCATAGACCACCGTTTCGATTCCTACCCGGGTACCTTTAATACGAATGTCCTCTGGGCTCAGGTAGTCGAAATATTCTTCTCGTGACATACCCCCTCCCCCTCATTCCGTGAATTCCAACCTGGATTATAGCATGCCTTCCCCAAAGGGCCAACTACAGCCCTCCCGCTACCAACAATACGTTCTGGAGATCGTAGAGCAGCCGGGTGACCAGTGCCAGCCACGGTGAGACCTCCAGGGGCCGCGTAAGCCCGTTGTCGGCCCAGCGCAGGTCTACCAATACCTTACGCGCCGCGTCTACCTCAGCGCTCCGCACCGGGGGCCGGTCGGGGTAAGATAACGTCACCTCGGCCTCCGTCCCATCCCACGGCTCCAGCACGGTGCTGCCGTCGGCGAACGTGACCAGTACCTCGGTCGGAACGACCAGAGCTTGCCCTGAGCCTGTCGAAGGAGCGCCCTGGCGTGCCACGGTGACCTCGTGTGTACCCACGCCAGTCACTGTATAGTTCACCACACCGTCACCGTAGACCAGCCCGTCGAAGAACCACGCCAGGTCCTGGCTAGAGACCTCCTCTGCCACGGCGCGGAAGTCATCGGTGGTCGGGTGGCCGAACTGGTAGCGCCGGAAGAACGTGCCCATCACGTCCAGCATCGTCTCCTCGCCCAGCGTCCGCTCGAGCGTGCGGAGCGCGAGCGCTGGCTTGGAATAGGCCGCCACGCCGTAATCTATCATTCCAAAGTCCCAGGCTCGCCCGTACATCGGCACGCGTGGGGTGGTCAGGTACTCCATGCGCCGTATGTCCAGGTAGCCCACATGCAGGTTACCGGCGTCCAGCACGGACGTGTCGGCGCCGTAAACCTCTTCCATCACCCGCAGCGTCGAGTAGTCGGTGAACCCCTCGTCCAGCCAGGGTTCCTCGGCCTCGTTGAAGGCGACCATGGACTGCCACCACTGGTGGCCGATCTCGTGGATGACGACGAGTTCGATGGAGCGCTCCATCCGAGCGCGTGGCAGGCCCTGCCCCAGCCCGAACAGGCTCAGCGCGCCGGCCGTGACGAGCGTGGGATACTCCATTCCGCCGGCCCCCTCCCCCTCGTCAGGCACGTCCACGACGGTGAGGCGGGCATAGGGATAGGGGCCGTACCAGCGGCCGTAGCGGCGCACGGCCGTTTCGGCCGCGTCGAGCGCCCGCTCGGCCGTCCAATCGTGCTCCGGCAGGTACAGGTACAGGACCTCGACCCCGTCCACCTGGCGTGCAGCCTCCTGGAAGTTGGGGGAAGCGGTCCAGGCAAAGTCAATCACGTCTTCGGCGTGGTACGATACGGTTTGAGTGCCGTCGCCGTTGTCCACCGTCGAGACGGGAAGGCCCGTCCCACCCGTGACGTAGCCGGCGGGCAGCGTGATGCGCACGTCGTAGGTGCCAAAGTCAGCGTAGAACTCGGAGTTGGCGTGGTAGGGATAGGCGTTCCACGCCCCCTCCTGCCAGACGCCCAACTTGGGGAACCACTGCCCGACCATGAAGAAATCGCCAGCGTAGCCGGTGCGGGCGAAGACAAGGGGGAGCTGCGCGCGGAAGTCCAACGCAACTTCTATCGTTTCACCCGGTGCGACGGGGGCGGGCAAGGCGGCACGGGCGAGCGTCCCGTCCTCGATTTCCTCCAGTGTCAGCGGAGTGCCGTCGGCCAGGCGGATGCCGGTGACCTGAATCCAGCCGGGGTGTTCCGGGTCCCAGCGGTAGCCCCGGCTCGCGGCTCCGCCTTCGCGCAGGAAGAGGCTATTGGGGTCGCGGAAGGCGTTGAGGTAGAGGTGGAAGACCAGGTCGGGGATGGGATCGGCGGTGGTGTTGGTGTAGGTGACGACTTCGTGCGCCGAGAGCGTTCTGGCTGCGGGGTCGAGCGTGACCGAGATGGTATACGAAGCAATGGGGATAGCGTGGGCGGCATGCGCGATGGGAGGAGGCAAGAGGCAGGAAGCAGGAAGCAAGAAACAAGAAGCAAGAAGCAGGAGGGTAAGGGAGCGAAGAGAGATGAAGAGGTGGGGAAGGTGTATGGGTAAGGAATTATTCCTTTGGGGTTGTGTTTTCATCATCTGCTCCACTTGTGTAAGCCGATGACCGGCCGGTAGTTTTGCTGGATTTGCTTCTCCCTTTGGGCCAGTTGGGCCACGAAGGGCACGTCAAAATCCCTCTCAATCATTGGATATATCGTCGAACAGGCCCAACTGATATGCACCATCAGGGGCATCTAAGTTAATCTGGCGTGACACCAGTCGTCCTTCGTCCACACCGTCCAGTTTATTGACATTCTCGACGATGGTAGGCAGGCAATATTCTGCCATCCTCTCACAGATCTGAGAAGTGTTGAAGCGCAATACTCTCCAACCAGCCGTCTCAAGGTCATTGTCGCGCAGATTATCTAGCGGGATACGTTCCGTATTGGCGTGCCATGTGTCACCGTCGGTTTCCACGTCAATTTTGCCTGACGTACAATAAATGGCAAAGTCAAGCGCATAGGAACGCTCCTTCAACTGCACGAACTCCTGTCTCTCAGCACTGACCTCTAGCCGTTTCAATTCAGCCCAAAGCTGATCTTCCAATGGGCTTTCGTCGTACAGGTCATTGATCTCGACAGCGCTGCTGAACTTGTCCCACGTGGTGGGTATAAAGACAATACGTCGCCGATATCTGCTTAAGATGGGCCTGGGCAGTCGTCGCAGAGGTTCCAGGATAAGCTGGTAATAGCGCTGTCTCCCTTTTTCGTCATGGGGCTGATCGGGGAAGAGTTGCCAGCGGTAGACCTGGCGCACATCGAGCACGCGGGCATAGTAGTTGACGGCACAGGCTTCGCTGCCAAAGACTTTCGTCTGATAGAAGGCCAAACACTCCGGCGGCCAGCGGCCCTTCAGCCACTTGTGGACACTGCTGGTCGGGATGCGGTACCAATGCTGGTCGCGGGCGACAGCAAAGTCGAGCAGGTTATTGAGTATGGCGACCAGTACTTCACCGCGGATGGCCATTGCCCATCAGCACCCTCACAGATTATAACACCCTATGCGCCAACATACAAAAAGCGGCCCAGGGCCTGGAGGCTCAGAGTTTGTGAATTTAATGCCTGCCCGCCCTCGAAGGCAGTAGTGGGCAGTTCTGCATCCTGGTTAGCGTTCGTACTGTTAACCAGATACTCCCGTGACCAGATTAGTATCTGCAGGCATCATC
>Ga0315289_10005549_pt1 | contig 18631 bp, 16 predicted proteins | sample YL17G11_40_MG_FD_203452 | JGI IMG/M metagenome (GOLD analysis project Ga0315289, IMG submission 203452) | Sediment microbial communities from Yellowstone Lake, YNP, Wyoming, USA - YL17G11_40 | ecosystem: Environmental > Aquatic > Freshwater > Lake > Sediment | place: USA: Wyoming | collected...
TGAGAAAGATAAAATCCCAATAAGACGTGTTACCTTCCACGAAATAACTAAAGAGGCGGTCGAACACGCTTTCGAAAGCCCTCGTTCCATAGATATGAATTTGGTCGATGCGCAGCAGGCACGGCGGGTATTGGATAGGCTTGTCGGCTATAAATTGAGCCCGTTGCTATGGAGAAAAGTCTTGAAGGGATTATCTGCCGGGAGGGTGCAATCAGCTGCAGTAAGGCTAGTAGTTGATCGTGAAAGGGAAATTGAGAGCTTCATTGCCGTTGAATACTGGACCATTGAAGCGGAGTTAATGAAGCGTACTAAGCAAGAAGATAAATTCCGGGCATCATTTATAGGGTATCTAAATGGTACTAAGCTGGAGATAGCCAAAAAAGAAAAATGTGAGCAAATACTCAGTGACCTCAGGCAATCCAAGTATTCAGTTGAAGCCATACAAAAAAAAGAGGTAACTCGCCAACCGGCACCGCCTTTTATTACCAGCACACTCCAGCAGGAAGCATCGCGTAAGCTTCGTTTTATTCCGAAGAAAACAATGTTCGTTGCTCAGCAACTCTATGAAGGTTTACCAATTGGGGAGGAAGGCGATACGGGTCTAATTACTTATATGCGTACTGATTCTACCAATGTTGCATCATCTGCAATCGAAGAAACGAGGGACTATATTAGTAAAAAGTACGGTGAGAAATTTATGCCGCCCAAGCCCAGAGTATTCGGGAAAAAAGTTAAGTTGGCGCAGGAAGCCCATGAGGCAATAAGACCCACATCGGTATTCCGGGAACCGGAGGCTCTTAAACAGCATTTAAATCTTGAGCAATTTAAACTGTATGAACTGATCTGGAAGAGGGCAATGGCCAGTCAGATGTCGGCAGCTATTTATGATACAGTGACTGTGGATGTAAAGGCTGATTGCGTTACTTCCGTGAAAGAGTATCTATTGCAGACAAATGCTTCTGCCCTGCGTTTTCCTGGCTTTATGACCATCTACATCGAAGGCAAGGATGATGATGGTAACGGTAATGATGATAACAAATCGATCCAATTACCCGGGCTTACCGTCGGAGAGAAATTAAACTTGATCGACCTATTTTCTGAACAGAACTTTACCCAACCTCCACCGCGTTATACAGAGGCAACTTTAATTAAAGCCCTGGAACAGAAAGGCATTGGAAGGCCCAGTACGTATGCACCTATTATTTCTACAGTGCTGGAACGAGGGTATGTATATAAAGAAAACGGCAAACTAAGGCCTGAAGACATTGGCATTATCGTAAATGATCTACTGGTAACCAATTTTTCCAATATCGTTGATTTCAACTTCACAGCAAAGATGGAGGACGAACTGGACGATATTGCCAAAGGCAGGAGAAACTGGATATCTGTAATAGATGATTTCTTCTCCCCATTCAACAATGATTTATTAAAAGCTCAAGAGAGTCTTCAGAAGATCATTATTTCTTCCGATGAAAAATGCCCGGAATGCGGCAAGCCTATGGTATTAAAATCAAGTAGATTTGGTAAATTTCTTGCTTGCAGTGACTATCCTAACTGTAAAGGCAAAAAAACTATTAACGTGAATATAAAGGCCGGGACTAGGAGAGACGCGGGAGCTATATCTGAATCCGCATCTACTAAAACTTATGAACCATGCCCAGTTTGCGGAAAGAGCATGGTAATCAAGATAGGCCGTTACGGCAAATTTCTGACCTGTTCGGATTATCCAAATTGTAAGGGGAAGAAAGCCGATTTAGTGAAGAGTGAGGAGACCTGCCCTGAGTGCGGAAAGCCAATGGTAGTAAAATCAAGCAGGTTTGGGAAATTCCTTGCGTGTAGTAACTATCCTAACTGCCGGGGTAGAAAAGCCTTGAAATCCAGTGAAAGTAGAACAAAAGCAGCGGGTGAGGACCCTTCAGAGACTCAGGCAACAAAAGAGGCTTGCCCGGAATGCGGCAAACCAATGGTCATAAAATCGGGTAGGTTTGGTAAATTTTTAGCATGTTCTGATTATCCTACTTGCAAAACAACGAAAAGGTTGTATAAATTTCGCAAGACAACAGGCCCGAGGAAAGCTTAATAGCTGCTTTGTAAAATAATTACTAGACATATACATAAAATATCATTCAAGTTGGACCATTTACTTGAAAAGACTAACACGATTACTCGAGATTTTAGCCAGGCATGAACTTGATTGCATGCTCGTTGGTTCGGCGTCAAACCGGCGTTATTTATCTGGTTTCACTGGCTCTGCGGGCTGGTCGATTATTTCCGCGCAAAAGTCATACCTGGCTGTGGATTCCCGCTATGTCGAGCAAGCAAAAAATGAAGCAAATGGTTCTGAGATTCTATATATAAAAGGTGATGTCAATAGTTGGCTGCCTGCGCTTACAGTAGAAATGGGAATTAAAAGACTGGGTATTGAATCTGACCATCTTTCATTATCGGATTACCAAAGTTTGAATAAGGCTTTTCAGGGTATAAATAAAGCCGCACAAATTATACCTGTCCAGAATATCGTAGAATCGCTAAGAGTCGTCAAGGATATGGAGGAACTGACATTCATTGCAAAGGCTTGCCAGATTGCTGATAAAACTATGATTTATGCGCATTCTTTGCTTAACCCTGGTATAACAGAGAAACAGTTGGCCTGGGAACTTGAAAGCTTTATCAGACAACAGGGAGGTGATTCTATACCATTTGAAATAATTGTTGCGTCGGGGACTAATTCTGCGATGCCACATGCCCGGCCGACTGATCGGGCAATTTCTGAGGGCGAACCTGTAACAATCGACCTCGGGGCACGAGTGAACGGATACTGCAGTGACCTGACACGTAGTTTCATTATTGGCAAAGATAATGCTGATTTTAATAAAATCTATAATATTGTTCTGGGAGCTCAATTAACGGCTTTGTCGGTTGTTAAATCTGGTATGAACGCTGCAGAGATTGACGGCATAGTCAGAGATATTATAAGCAATGCCGGATACAGAGAGCTGTTTGGGCACGGGCTAGGTCATGGTGTAGGACTCGACACGCATGAGTTGCCTGGACTTCGTAATAATAGTGTCGATGTGTTACTTGATGGCATGGTTTTCACCGTGGAGCCTGGGGTATATATGCCAGGCTGGGGTGGCATTCGAATTGAGGATACGGTTACCATCGAGAACGGCAAACTAAAATCGCTCACCGAAGCAGGTAAAAAAGCCCAAGTATAGGGAGGTTTAATTCTATGATCGATGGAGGAGAATTAAAAAAAGGCATAACAATTATGCTGGAGGGGCAACTTTACCAGGTACTTGATTACCAGCATATTAAAATGGGCCGGGGCTCTGCTCAAATAAGGATAAAGCTACGGGATGTGCGCGCCGGTCATATAATAGAAAAATCGTTTCAGGCAAGTGAAAAATTTACTAAAGCATTCTTAGAAAGGCGACCAGTTCAATTTCACTATAATGACGGTAACCTATATCACTTTATGGATACCGAGAACTATGAACAGTTCGCGGTAGACAAATTATTACTTGGAGATACACTTAAATATCTAAAGGAAAATATGAACCTGGAATTGATGACGCACAAAGGTACAGCGATCGGGGTAGAACTGCCTGTATCAGTAGAGCTTCAAGTTGCGGAAACAGGGCCGGGATTCAAAGGGAACACAGCCAGTGCCGGCGGCAAGCCTGCAAGATTGGAAACCGGTATTACCATACAGGTGCCTTTCTTCATCAATACAGGCGATAAAATTAAAGTAGATACACGGACAGGTCAATACCTGGAAAGGGTAAGTTGATCCTTGCTTAAGGCTGATTTGCACGTTCACACCAAGTATTCGGTTGATTCATATATGTCTTTCGAACAATTGATCAAGGCATGCCAGAACAAAGGCATTAATTGTATTGCTGTTGCGGATCATGGGACGACCAAAGCCGCCAGGGAATTGAGTAAAATCGCACCGTTAAAAATCATTGTTTGTGAAGAGATATTAACGCCATATGGTGAGATTATGGGGCTTTTTTTGAAGGAGGATATCCCACATAAACTTACAGTCGATGAAGCTATAAAGCAGATTAGAGCGCAGGGCGGCCTTATTTGCATACCGCACCCTTACGATAAAGTGCGCCCCTCGGCATTCCGCGATTATAAAATGCTTGAATCCATCGCCGATCAGGTTGATATAATTGAAGTGTTTAACTCGCGTAACATGTATCCTGGCATTGAAGCGAAAGCACGTGACTTTGCTTTAAGGCACCATAAAGTAATTAGCGCAGGAACGGACGCCCATAGTCCTTCAGAGATGGGCTATGCATATGTTGAAATGAACGATTTTAACAACAAAGAGGAATATTTAATTTCACTTGCTCAAGGTAAGCTTTACGGTAGAAAGTCCAGTCCTTTAATCCATTTACTCAGTACGACAGCCAGGTTAAGAAAACAAAAGTCAAAGGAGTGACGCGGTTGTTGAATATAGGGTGGTTCTCTACTGCCAGGGGAGAAAGCTCCAGAAAGCTGTTAATAACAGCCTTTGAAAGCATACAAAAAGGGGAGCTTCAGGCAAAGATATCATTCGTTTTCTGCAGCCGAGAACCAGGCGAGTCAGAAAAAACCGACTTATTCATTGATCAAGTAAGGAGCTACAATCTACCATTAGTTTGTTTCTCAGTTAAGAAATTCGCCGAAACATACCGGCAAAAAATTGCGATTAAAGATGAGCAGTTACCTGAGTGGCGATTAGCCTACGATAGAAAGGCGATGTCATTATTAACGCAGTTTGACGTAGATATCTGTGTTCTTGCGGGCTATATGCTTATAGTCGGCCGCGAGATGTGCGATAAATACGATATGATCAACCTTCATCCCGCTCTCCCATCGGGGCCAAAAGGTACATGGCAGGAAGTAATCTGGAAGTTGATTGAAGAAAAGGCTACCGAATCCGGTGTTATGATGCATCTTGTCACAACGGAATTGGACAGGGGACCAGTTATTACATATTGCAGGTATTCTCTTGCTGGACCACAGTTTGATAATTTCTGGAAGGAAGTTAGTAATCGGACTCTCGCCAAAATTAAGAACGAACAGGGTGAAAACAACGAGTTGTTTAAACGCATCAGACAAGCCGGTTTTATGCGTGAAACTTCGCTGATAATACATACATTGAAATCGTTTAGTGAAGGCAAAATTAGATTAGATAAGCACAAAAATTTGATTGATAGTCTGGGCAAGTATATCAATGGCTACGATTTAACCAATGAGATAGATAAGACTATAAGCCGGAAATAAACCAAAAACACTAAAATCGCTTATGGGATATAAAAAGGAAAGGAGACCAACAGGTCTCCTTTCCTATGTCTCCAATAAATATTCCTTTATTTCTTATCTTTCTTTTGCGATGGTGAAAGGATATCATCGATTAGTCCATATTCAACAGCTTGCTCAGCGCTGAAATATATATCCCTGTCGGTATTTTGTTTTATCTTTTCTAATGGTTGTCCCGTGTGTTTAGCCAGTATCTTTGCCACGAGTTCATCCAGACGTTCAAACTCTTTGGCGGCTATCTTAATATCTGTTATCTGTCCCTGAGTCCCTGCTCTACCCTGGTGCATATGTATTGTAGAATTGGGAAGAGCATACCTCTTGCCTTTAGCCCCGGCGCATAACAATACGGTGCCCATACTATAAGCTGAACCCACACAAATAGTTGAGACGTCGGGTTGTATAAGCTGTATTGTGTCATAAATAGCTAGGCCGGCTGTTACCACGCCACCCGGAGAGTGGATGTAAACGCTTATGTCTTTTTCAGGGTCTTCCCTGGCAAGATACAGAAGCTGTGCAACAACAAGGTTGGCAACCTGGTCATCTATCTGCGTACCGAGAAAAATGATCCGCTCTTTTAACAGCAGTGAGTAAATATCAAATGCTCTCTCTCCCCTTGAGCTGCTTTCAATAACCATTGGAATTATATTAAGCGGTGATCGTTCCATTATTGCCGTACCTCCATAATTAATATTATTATGTTGATTCTACTGCCTTTTTGGTCAGAAGATCCATAGTCTTGTTTATAACCATTGTTTCTCGCAACGATTCCCTTGGTTGTGGGAGGTCAAATAAGGCCTTTACATTGTCTGCTCTTTTTTCGTCTCCCTTCACCATGTTCTCCACCGCATGGTTCAATTCATCCTCGTTTACAATAACGTTTTCTGCCTCGGCGATTTTGCTTATTATTAAATAAGCTTTTACTCTGTTTTCAGCTCCAGGTCGAAGATCTCCACGGTGTTCTTCCATGGTCTTTTTTGCGTTTTTAAGATAATTCTCAAGCCCTTTTATGCCATCCTGGAAATTGCGCGATTCCTCATTTATGATGTGATCAACTTCTTTTTCAACCAGGATCGGCGGGAATTCAAGGGTACTTTGCTCGATAAGCTTGCCAACTAATTTATTTTCAAATTCTTTTCTCGCTTGTTCATCGACCCTTGATTGCAGGTTTGTTCTTATCTTCTCTTTTAAGTCATTGAGATTCTCACTACCGGCTGTCTTAGCGAATTCGTCATTTAACTCAGGTAGATTCTTTTCCTTTATATCTTTGATCTTTATGATGAAAGAATATTCTTTGCCAGATAATTCACTGATTTCAAAATCCTGTGGAAAGGTTAGGGTAAAATTCTCTTCAGCGCCTTTATTCAGATTAATTAATTTCTCTGAAAACCCTGGCACAGGAAACTTCGACTCCCGCTGGACATCATAAAAAGCGTCCTTGCGGTTAAGAATAGCCTCGTCTCCCCTTTTCCCTTCTATATCGATAATGACTACGTCACCGTACTGGACGCTGCGTTCTACCGGCATCAGTGTGCCGAATTGTTCGCGTAATTGTTCGATGACCTGGTCAATTTCCTTATCATTTATATCCTTTTTTTCCATGGCAAGCCGGACATCCTTATAATTGCCAAGAGTGACGTTTGGCTTCACAGGAACAATGGCTTTAAAGGTAACAGGGTCGATCTTAACCAACTCAATTTGGGGTTCAGCAATAGCCATTATTGCCTCGCTTTTTAATGCTTCCTCATAGACCTCAGGAATGAGGTGTTCCAGGGCTTCCTGAATTACTGCCTCTTTACCAAGACGCTTCTCGATGAGCGTGCGCGGAGCTTTACCCTTACGGAACCCCGGTATAGTGACTTCTTTTGCGAGATGCTGGAAAGCTAGATCAATGTATTTATCTTTTTCTGAGCTTTCCAGTTCAACATTTAAAGCTACCTGGCAATTCTCCATTCGTTCAGAAGATGTTTTCATCGTGTTCAATCACCTTGAATTATTATAATCATTCGCAGATATGTCGACAAAATGCCTATTCATTATTTTTCAATTCGAGATGTAATTCTTTAAGCTGTTGCTTGGAAATACATGAAGGTGCATCTGTCATCAGGTCAACCGCTGCTTGATTTTTCGGGAATGCAATGACATCACGGATTGTTTTGCTGCCCGTTAATAGCATGATTAAACGATCAATACCCGGTGCGATACCTCCATGCGGGGGAGCCCCATATTCTAAAGCCTCAAGAAAATTGCCGAAACGGTCTTGTATTTCCTCCTTTGAGTATCCAAGCATGGCGAAAATTTTCTCCTGCAAATTTCTGTTATGGATCCTGATGCTGCCACTGGATAATTCATATCCATTACATACCATATCATAATGCCTGGACTGGACTTTGCCTGGATCCGTATCCAACAATGGTAAATCTTGGTCAACGGGTGCTGTAAACGGGTGGTGCATAGAATCCCAAATTTTTGTTTCGTCATTCCAGTCAAATAGCGGAAAACCGGTTATGAACACAAAGGCCATTAAATTTGGATCGCAAAGGTTCAACCGATCCCCCATTTCGCGCCTGAGTTCATCCAATACTTTATTAACAACCCTGGCTTCACCAGCGACAACCAATATGAGATCACCGGGCTTCGCATTAAAAATCCTGGCTATCTCTTTGATTTGGTCGAGAGTCAGGTACTTTGTGGCTACGGATTTTACCCTATCTGCGGTAAGGCTATTTATATCCGTTTGCTCGCCGGTTAACGCAAGTGATATGAGCCCCTTTGTGCCACAGCTTTTAGCAAGTTCAGTTAATTCTTCAATTTGTTTGTGTGTATAATTTGCACAACCTGGAAGACAAATGCCTTTTACCACACCTCCGCCCTGTATGGCAGATTTAAAAACAATAAATTCACTGCTGACAACGATATTGGAAAGATCTCTTAGCTCCATGCCAAAACGGATATCCGGTTTGTCGGTTCCATATTTACTCATAACCTCTGTATAACTTAATCGTGGGAAAGGCTTGAGCAGGCGGAGATTCGGCATTATTGTTTCTACCAGCGATGTGAACAGGTCTTCCACTAATTCTAAAACATCTTCTTCGCTAACAAAACTCATCTCAATATCGAGTTGCGTGAATTCCGGCTGGCGATCTGCGCGCAGGTCTTCGTCTCTGAAACAGCGTGCTATCTGGTAATATTTCTCAAATCCGGAGACCATAAGCAACTGCTTAAGTTGTTGAGGTGACTGTGGAAGTGCGTAGAACTTACCAGCGTGGATGCGACTGGGAACGAGGTAGTCTCTCGCTCCTTCAGGTGTACTCTTTATTAATATCGGTGTTTCGATTTCCACAAATCCTCGAGCATCGAGGAAATCCCGCATAAACTTAATTACGCGGTGACGTAGTATCATGTTATCCCGCATACCAAGCCGCCTGAGATGAAGGTAGCGGTACCGTAAAAGCAGAGCTTCATCGACATCGACTTCCTCGTTAATATAAAAAGGAGGTGTTCTTGAAGAATTCAAGATTGTAATCTTGTTGGCCAATACCTCGATTTCTCCCGTGAGTAACTTTGTATTCTCAGTACCTTTGGGCCTTTTAGTCACCTCTCCGGAAATCTGGATCACAAATTCATTTCTAAGGTCGTTTGCCCTGGTGTGTGTTTCCTGCGATGTTTCCGGGTTGAAAACTACCTGCGTTAGCCCTTCCCTATCGCGTAAATCTATGAAAATCAGGCTACCATGGTCCCTCCGGCGATGAACCCAGCCTGCCAAAGTAACTTTTTGTCCTTCGTGTTTAGCGCGAAGTTCCCCACAACTATTACTTTTGAGCAATTCCTTTCCTCGAGTTAAAAATTATAACTTAATACGTTTGAGCTATACAAAATTTGCGAGGGATTACCGTTGAAAACACATAGCACAATGGCTATTGGAGGGATCTATTATATTGTGTTTAACAAAGAGAATTCAGTATTTATTTGGCGTATTTCTCTCTTAACTTAGGTTTTTCAATTTTACCTGTCGGGTTCCTAGGCACTTTATCTAAGACTACTTTCCTGGGAACTTTGTGCAGAGCGAGATTTTTACTGCAGAATTCAATTATTTCAGTTTCAGTTATGTTTTCACCAGGTTTTGGATCTATAATAGCTACCGCAATCTCCCCCAATCTTTCATCGGGTATACCAATAACTGCCACATCATAAACTTTATGATAATTATGTAAAGTATCCTCTACCTCCACCGGATATATATTTTCACCGCCGGTAATAATTACATCCTTCTTCCTGTCAACCAAAAATATAAACCCTTCACCGTCTATGGTGGCCATATCGCCCGTATAAAGCCAGCCATCCCTGATGGTTTCGGCTGTCTTCTCCGGATTCTTATAATACTCCCTCATGACGCCGTCGCCTCTCACAATTAGCTCACCGATTTGACCCCGTCCAATTATATTGCTTTTTTCGTCGACTACTTTGGCTTCCCAGTTGAAGCCTGGTTTGCCGATGGAGCCTACCTTTCTTTCGTTTTCTATACCCAAATGCACACATCCCGGGCCGGTGGCTTCAGTCAACCCGTAATTCGTATCATATTGCATATTAGGGAAGTACTGTTTCCAGCGTTTCACCAGTGCGGGAGGAACGGGTTGGGCTCCAATATGCATTAAACGCCAGCAACTCAGATCGTAATCTTCTTTTTTTATTTCATCTCTGTCTAGTGACACGAGTATGTCATGAGCCCATGGTACCAGCAACCAGACGATGGTGCCGCGTTCTGTATGAACTGCTTCAAAGATGCTTTTAGGGTTCACTTCCTTTAGCAAAGTGGCTCGACCCCCTACTATCAGGCTCCCGAACCAGTGCATCTTAGCACCTGCGTGATAGAGCGGCGGTATCAGGACGTAGTTATCCTCTTTCGTTTGCCGGTGATGTACATTTTCAGTTATGGCAGCACACTTCAAATTGCTGTGTGTAATTAGGATAGGCTTAGGGGCTCCGGTTGTACCGGAGGTGAAATAGAGACTGCAACAATCTTCGTCACACAGTTCAATTCCAGGGCTTGTGGTTGGATATCCTCTGACACTATCACTGAACCTGGTCATGTAACCCGTAGCGCTATCCGCCACCGCAATGTATTTGATCCTTCCTGGTAATTGCTTCTTAATTTGGTCGACTCTTTCGATGAATTCCTCACCGATTATCATGACTTTGGCTTTGGATATATCGGCGCAGTATTTGAAATCCTGGCTGGTGAACCTGAAATTCAGTGGAACGACCCACGCTCCTGTACGTAAAATTCCGAAGTAAACGATCAACCAGTTTATGGAATTCATCATCCAGTGGATGACTTTATCGCCCTTTTTAAGGCCGCTGTCCAAAAGCGCGTTAGCGACCTGTTTGATTCTTCGTCGAATTCTTTCCAGGTTATTTCCCGCCTGTAGTTCTCGCTTGGCTTCAACTCAATAAGCGCAGGATCATTGGGATACATCCTGGCATTCCTGGCTAACATCTCCGGAATCGTTATCATCCTTTTAACTCCAAGACCTATGTGTAAGCAACGAAGTTAATACTTCGCCAAACTTGGTAAAAATGTGGCTATTTGCGGGAACAGCAGAAGAATTATTGCAGCCACCACTAAAGCTGCAAGAAATGGAAATATGCCCTTAAATATTGTCTCAAGCGGAACATCCGGTGCAATTCCCTTAATAACGTAGACATTTAAACCGACAGGCGGCGTTATAACACCCATCTCAACAACTAATACAATTATTACGCCAAACCATATCGGGTCCACCCCTAGAGCCAAAACAACCGGATAAAAAATTGGGATGGTAAGAGTGATCATTGCCAGTGAGTCCATAAAGCAACCGCCCATGAGATAAATTACAATGATAACAGCCATAATTCCCATTGGTGGTAAGGGGAGCGACCCCACCCAACCTGATAATACCATCGGTATCCTGGTAATAGCTATGAAATGACCGAATACGGTTGCACCAGCGACGATGACCATTACCATTGCCGTGATGCGAACGGTGTCTTTGAGAGCGTTAAGAAAACCCTGCCATTTCAGCTGTTTCGTAATAAGCCCTATCAAGATTGCGCCTGCGACACCCGCGGCTCCCGCCTGGGTCGGGCTGAACCAACCTAGGAAAAGCCCGATTATCACGAAGAAAAAGAGTACCAGCATCTCAATAACGCCAATCAATGCTTCCATTTTTTCTTTGAAAGTTGACGCAGCAGCAACAGGAGCCAGCTTGGGATTGCGCCAGCATAAAATTGCCACTGTGACCATTAATAGCGCTGCGATTATGAGGCCAGGAAATACCCCGGATATAAAAAGTTTGCCTATTGATTGTTCGGTCAGGATGCCATAGACGATGAAAATCGTGCTCGGAGGGATCATGATTCCCAGGGTACCAGCAGCAGCCACTATACCTGTGGATAAAGAGTTGTCGTACTTGTACCTTTTCATTTCAGGTATGCAGACCTTTCCCATGGCAGCTGCAGTAGCGCTGGTAGAGCCATTTATCGCTGCGAAACCAGCGCAACCGAGAACCGTAGCAAGTGCCAGACCACCCGGGAATTTGCCGAAAAGCACATACCCTGCATCATACAATCGACGGCTCATACCCGACTCCGATGCAATGCAACCCATCAAAGTGAACATTGGTATTACGGTGAGGGAATAAGAGGAAAATATGCTAAAGAAATCCCTTGCGAGCACGTACAAGGCCACTTCGGGTGAAATAAGATAACTGAGCCCAAGCACTCCGACGAACGCCATGGCAAAGCCGACCGGCATCCTAAGCAAGAAAATTATTACTAATACAATGAAGCCGATTACGCCTATTAATATGCCGTCCATGTTATGCTGTCTCTCTTATAGCTTTAATCATTTGTACAATCAAAACCAGCGCTACAACAAGACTGCTGAAAGCAATGCCGTATACAAAAAGATAATATGGTACTTGCAGTGTCATGGAAACTTCGCCACTTTTCCAGAGCGCGTACCCGTAGTCCATGCTTTTCCAGCATAGTAATGCAAAAAGCAATATACTGAAGCAGTCCTCAACACTGGCGATAACCTTCTGGGCAGTTTTGGGCAGTTTTGTGACCAGCATTTCCACTTCGATATGCCCGTGTTGAATTTGTGTCTGTGCTATGGCGAAGGTAATAGCTATAACGCTCAGCAAGCTTACGATCTCGATACTGCCAGGTATAGGCGTTGGACCCATTGTGATTCCCTGGATATGTAGCAGATCGGCAATTCCCAGTATAAGTTGTGGCCCTTTTATTGCGATAATATCGACAACGACTAGCGCAACCATTAATACCAGGGTTGCAGCAGCAATCCAGTTTAGCCACTTTGCTATTGAGACCACTGCCTTCTCAAAGCTATTAAATTTTGCGCTCATGTTTGCTTCCAATTAATAAGGTATTCAGGCCGGGCTTTTGAATGAGCCCGGCCTGTTTTTCAGTTTATTTTTGAAGCTCGGTTTTAACGAATTCTTCACATGTTTGGTCAGAGGGTGATTTGGAAGCCCAAGACTTAGCTTTCTCCACTAAAAATTGTTCGTATCTATCGGCAGGGAGGCCCTTGGCATTCCTCTCAGCTATATAGCTATCTTTTAATGATTGGGTTGCATTCACCCATTTTGTCATTTCATCAGGCGATAATTTGATCAATTCGCGACCATCAAATGTCAGGAAATATTCAATGCCGGCTTTATCGTAGTATGTCCAGACCTTCCCGTGCTTATCGATCCATTCATTGCTTACCTGGGTGAAAATCTCTTTTATATCGGAGGGCAGACTATCCCACCTGGCCTTATTCATAACAACAAACATATTGGCCGTACTTCCTATATCTATGCATTCCGTGACATATTTGACTATTTCTGCTTGCTTCCAGCCCTTCAAGGTTTCCCGTGGAGTGTAACTGCCATCGATAGTTCCTTTGGACATCAGGTCATAAGCGTCACCCTGAGAAGCACCATACCCCTTGGCACCGAGTGCCTCGATTATCTTTGAACCCACTCCTGTGGACCTGATCACTAACCCTTTAAGATCGTCCATCTGGCGAACCGGTTTCTTTGTTGCAAAAACAACGCTGGGGCCATGTGCATGGAAATACAGAACATGAACCTGGTCAAACTCTTTGGGTTTGAATTCATTGTAAAAATCATTTGCCACTTTCGTTGCCACCCATCCATTGACGTATCCATGTGGCAAATCAACCAGCTCGGATGCGGGGAAACGTCCTACCGTATAAGACAGCACCGACATTCCAATATCCGAGAGGCCGTTAACAACACCGTCGTATACCTGTGGGGCAGGTGTCAGAGTTCCGCCAGAGTATAGAGTGATATTGACTCTGCCCTTTGACCTGGCTTTAATTTCGTCACAGAACTTCTGTGCGAGAACTGAATTCAAGTGGGTTGGCGGGAAGAAGTTGCTATAGGTCAATTCTATAGTGGGTGGCGGTGAAGGAATAGTAGTTGGTGGTGCGGCATTGCAGGACAATATCAACGGGAGTAATACCAGAATCACGATAAACGAAAAGATAAAAATTGTTTTTTTCATAGTTATACCTCCTCCGAAATTAGATATACTTAACAGGTTACCGGGTAATGTGTCTAATTTGGTTTTTGTGGGTTCGTGACTCCAGCGCTACTGCGAGGATGCAGTAACTTATCCAGAGTCACCTTCAGTAGATATATTTGTTTGCTTTCATTTACAGGATAGCTAACTTAACTATTTTATATAAACTTTAGTTAGTATATTATATTACTTTGTATATTTGCAAGCATTGCGCATTGCAAGTTATCAAGGTAAGACATTTGATGTTAAAATAGAACTACGATATAAATTTATCCTATCAGTTATTAAATATCGAGGAGGTGGTTATGGCTATTTACGTGGTACTCTCAACATTGACCGGTGAAGGTAGGAAAGCGATTGAGGAATATCCTGAAAGACTAAAGGAACTAAATAAAGAGGTGGAATATATAGGAGTTAAAATCATCGCTCAATATGCCCTGCTAGGCCAGTACGATTTTGTAAATATTGTCGAGGCACCCAGTAACGAAAAAGCCGCTGAGTTAGCAATACATCTTTCTGCCGGTGGGCTTCAGAGCCTTACTCTAGCAGCCATATCACTGGATAGCTTGATTGAGCAGCTTAAAAAGAAACCCAGTGTATTTTAATAATTCTAAATCGCTGTTTGTATTTGAATAAGTTTGTTAATGGCTATTATAATTATTCTTTGCGTCTTACAAATCGCGAGAGAATTTTTATTCTTTTAGAAATGGTTAAAAAACTCTTATCCGGAAATGAAGCAATAGCCCTGGGTGCTTATCATGCTGGCATAGAAGTGGCATCTGCTTACCCTGGCACGCCCAGTACTGAGATCCTGGAAAATATTGCGCAATTCAAAGATATCTATGCGGAATGGTCAACCAACGAGAAGGTTGCCATGGAAGTTGGACTTGGGGCTTCGTATGCCGGTGTCCGAGCAATGGTTTCCATGAAGCACGTGGGATTAAATGTGGCGGCCGACCCATTCCTTGCCGCTGCAACGACAGGTATTCATGGTGGATTGGTAGTTGTATCTGCCGATGATCCCGGTATACACAGTTCTCAGGGAGAACAGGATAATCGCCATTTTGCCAAACTTGCCAGGGTTCCCATGTTAGAACCGGCTGACAGCCAGGAGGCTTACGACTTTGTTGCAATTGCCTTCGAATTGAGTGAGAAATACGATACCCCGGTACTCTTTCGTATAACCACGAGGGTTGCCCATTCCAAAACGGTGGTAGAAATCGATGAAAAGAAGACACGACCGGATAGGAAAAAGAGGTTTCACCACGACGTTGAAAAATACGTAATGTTGCCCAGTCATGCACGTGTGAGAGTACCTCACATGCACCGGCGCATGACGGAACTCACTGAATTTGCTGAAACGACGTTTTTAAACCAACTAGTAGATGGAAATAAGGATATCGGCATTATATCCGCAGGTGTAAGCTATCAGTATGCACGGGAGGTTTTTACTGATGCCACTTTCCTGAAACTCGGTCTGACCTATCCTCTACCGCCCAATTTGATTCATGACTTTGCCAGCCGGGTAAAAAGGTTATTTGTGGTCGAGGAACTGGATCCTTTCCTGGAAGAAAATATAAAAATACTGGGTACCCACGTGGAGGGTAAAAAATATATTCCCCGATCTGGCGAACTGAATAAAACGGTGGTACAGGATGCTGCGGTGAAAGCCGGCTTATTGAAGCATATCGACTCACCTGCTGAAGTTAAGTTGATAAAGGATCTTCCTGGCAGGCCACCCCTCTTGTGCCCGGGTTGTCCCCACTCGGGTGCGTTCTTTGTGCTGAGCACAATTGGTCAGCGGGCCAAGGTACTGGACGCCAGTGGTAAATCAGAGAAAGAATCTAAGCTGATTATAACGGGCGATATAGGTTGCTATACGCTTGCTACTTATCCGCCTTTACGCGCCATGGATACCACAGCATGTATGGGCGCCAGTATAGGTCAGGCCATAGGATTAGAGAAAGCTGGAGTTAGTAGTAAAATAGTGGCAGTAATCGGTGATTCGACGTTCCTGCACTCCGGTATAACCGGCGTGGTTGATGCCGTATACAATAGTGCCAAAATCACCATCGTTATACTTGATAATGGGACCACTGCTATGACAGGGCACCAGGGCCATCCGGGTTCAGGTGTTACTGCTCAAGGAAATTTCACCAGGTCGGTAGACATCGAACAACTTGTACGTGGCGCAGGCGTCAACGATGTAAAAGTGGCTGACGCATTTAATATTAAATCGGTTCGCTCTGCTCTAAGATCAGCCTTAGATAATGACGAACTTTCAGTGGTTGTTGTCAGAGGCAAGTGTGCCGTTACTACTAAGGTTCGTAAAAACCAGAGGCAAGTGGATCTTGAAAAATGCAATGACTGCGGAGTATGTATCATGATCGGTTGCCCGGCCATTCAAAAGCATGATAATAAGATACAAATAGAGATTAATAGCTGCATGGGCGACCAGTGCGGCATATGCGGGCAAATTTGTCCAAAGCAGGCAATAAGTGCTATCTCATAAAATACCAGATAAGGTTAATAATTGAACAAACAGGACATTCTAATGGTTGGCGTTGGTGGCCAGGGTATCATCCTGGCCAGTGACATACTCGGAGAAGCTGCGCTAGAAATCGGCCTTGATGTCAAAAAGACAGATACGCTCGGCATGGCCCAGCGTGGAGGCAGCGTCACTAGCCACCTTCGTATGGGCAAGAAAGTCTGGTCACCCCTGATCAGCTCCGCAGAGGCAGATATCTTGCTTGCGTTCGAAAGGCTCGAAGCATCCAGATGGGTAAACTACGTCAAGCCGGATGGAATAGTGATTATAAATAATCTTGCAATACCGCCGCTTTCAATTTCCATGGGTACTCACAGATATCCTGACGATGCAGAAATAATTGATTCATTCAATCAAAGAACTAAAAAAGTTCACCTGATTGAAGGTTCCGGAGAGGTGAGCGACATCGGGGATACAAGAACATTAAACATATTCATGCTTGGTTTTTTATCCTCCATTTTGGCCATTAAAATTAGTTATGACATTTGGAAGAAATATATCGGTGAACATTTACCTGCGAAAATAGTAGACCTTAATATACGTGCCTTCGATAAGGGTAGGGAGGTTGCTTCTAGTGTCGATATCTAAGAACGTTAAAAGGCGAATGGCGGAAGGGTCCTGGATCAGGCGGATGTTCGAGGAAGGCAATGTCTTAAAAAAGAAGCACGGCGAGGAAAAGGTTTTTGATTTGTCGATAGGCAACCCTGTCATCGATCCTCCCGAAGAATTCAGGCACGAGTTGAGAAAATTGATCGAAAATCCCAGGCTCGGGATGCACCGCTACATGGAAAACGCCGGATATGCTGAAACAAGGGAAGCAGTAGCAAAGCAGGTCTCAAAGGAAAACGGGATTGAAGTTACTGCTCACGACATTATTATGACGGTGGGCGCTGCCGGCGCAATTAATGTCATTTTGAAAACGATCCTTAATCCCGGCAATGAAGTAATAGTATTCGCCCCTTATTTCATGGAATATGATAACTACGTGGATAACCACGGTGGTACAACAAAGGTAGTAATGACCGATGAAAATTTCCTACCAGATCTTAATAGTCTGGAGAAAGTGATAAACAAAAAAACCACGGCGATTATTATTAATTCACCTAACAACCCAACCGGAGTTGTCTATAGTGAGAGTTTTATAAAACGGATCGGTTCAATTCTGGAAGATAAAGAAAAACAATTGAAAATACCAATTTATTTGATTTGCGACGAAGCATACAGCAGCCTGATATATGATGGCCTTAAATATGTCCCGACATTGCAAGCCTATAAACGGTGTTTGATTGCGACTTCTCATTCAAAAGATCTGGCTCTGCCAGGTGAGCGTATTGGCTATATTGTTGTTCATCCGGCAATCGAAGATAAGCATGATTTATTAAGCGGTTTGATATTCTGTAACCGTATACTTGGCTTTGTTAACGCGCCCGCATTAATGCAGAATATAGTTCGGCACTTGCAGCATATAACCGTCTCCATAGCCGACTACCAGGAAAGGCGTGATTTCCTATACAATAATTTAATCAATATGGGGTACAAATTGGTTAAGCCGCAGGGCGCTTTCTACATGTTTCCTAAATCGCCTGTTGAAAACGATGTAGAATTTGTTGAAGCATTGCAACAATGGAATGTCCTGACAGTGCCCGGACGTGGTTTTGGCACGCCTGGATATTTCAGAATCTCATATTGCGTTACTCATAAAACCCTCGAAGGTTCCCTTTTCGGCTTTAAAAAAGCTGCCGAGCAATTTAGACTCCCATAATTTTGGCGGTTTACTCAATAAATCGCCTGCCTCATATTAACCATATGAAGAATGAACTGACAATACCACAATTAATACGAGAGAACTACCTCAAATGGGGTAGCAAGACCGCCATGTGCGTCAAAAGGCGCGGCATCTGGCATCGGTATACCTGGAAAGATTACTTTGAAAAGGTAAAGTATTTTTCACTTGGGCTGATGAATTTAGGATTGCAAAGAGGCGACGTTGTATGCCTTATCGGTGATAATGAACCTGAATGGTTCTGGAGTGAATTTGCCGTGCAAGCTGCAGGTGGCATAGCTACGGGTGCTTTTGTTGACTCCATCAGTTCAGAACTTAAATATATTGCCAATCATTCAGGAGCGAAATTTGCCATAGTAAATGACCAGGAGCAAACCGACAAATTTTTAGAAATC
>Ga0315289_10005551_pt1 | contig 18626 bp, 14 predicted proteins | sample YL17G11_40_MG_FD_203452 | JGI IMG/M metagenome (GOLD analysis project Ga0315289, IMG submission 203452) | Sediment microbial communities from Yellowstone Lake, YNP, Wyoming, USA - YL17G11_40 | ecosystem: Environmental > Aquatic > Freshwater > Lake > Sediment | place: USA: Wyoming | collected...
CAAAAGCTAGCGCTTCTCGATGCTGTAGCTGTAGTCCGCCAGCTCTGTCGTGACCGGCGACAGGCCAGAGACCGCCAGCACGGCCTCGTTGAGGCCGCCCAGGTTGGTCAGGATAAACTGGCCGCGGCCGTCGGGCCCCACATCCATGCGCTGCACCGTCACCCCTGTATCGCCGAGCTCCATGAGCTGCACAAGCCAGCGTTGTTCGAGGACATTGTCCGTGAGGACCCAGCCCGCTGCCTCCCAGCCGTTCGTCCCTGCCTCGCCATCATCCGCGAAGCCGAGCTCCGGGATGGCGACGTTGTCCAGCAGGAGCCCCGACAGGTTCACGGCATCGTCGGTGACGTATTCGAAGCGAAGCAGGATCTTCTTGCCCGCGTAGCCCGTCAGGTCCACTTTCTCGTCTGTCCATTGGGGCGTGTCCCCGCCCCCGCTGATGCCGGTCCAGCCCACCCCAAAGGCATTGCCCACCGGGTTCTCACTTGTGGTGTGCAGGCCAGGAAGGACCTGCCAGGTCTTGCCGCCATCCGTGGACGCCTCGACGTAGGCATAGTCCCAGCCGTCCTCAAGCTGATACCAGGTGGAGAACGTCAGCGTGGCCTTCGAGAGCGCGCTGAGATCGAACGGGCGCGTGAGGGTAGAGTCGCTATCGTCGCCGCGATTGGACCACCAGGAGTACGAGCCCAGCAGGTCGGCGTCTACCAGCCTGTTCTGCTGCTGGCCTTCGAAGTCAATGCTGAAGTCGCCGTTCCCTCTCAGCCTGATATAGTCCGTGCCATACTGGTGCACCTGCGCCCGCTCTGAGGCCGGGAAGATGCGGTGAGACTTCGCCACCGTGGGGCGGCTCGGGTCGATCTCAGGATAGCCGAAACGCCCTTGGGGGTCCGCGCCCGGCTCATCGAGGTAGTTCGCGACGACCCAGTCGGCGAAGATATCGTCGAACCGCTCGGGGCGCCCGGCCTTCGAAAGCGCATCATCGAAGCCTGCGATGCCGTTGAGAAGGGAGGCGATGACCGCTTTCGTCAGATCCTCGCCGAAACGGCCGAAGAAGTAGTTCATGAAAAGGTAGGACGCGCCGTAATGCTGTTCGACGGGCTCCGCGCTCGAATCGGGCCAGGTGGTGAGCTGAGTATCGGGCGTGTCCATATAGGCAATGTCGGCGCCGCCCGGGTCGAAGCCGTTCAGGAATCCGGCCAGCTCCGACATACCCTCGGTGACCCACGAGTCCTCATTGCGGTCGTTGGCCCAGTGGATCATGTGCTGGAATTCGTGGGCAAGCGTGCCATCGTAGAAGGAGGTGTTGGGCGTGGCGCTGCCCGTGCCGGTGGAGATGTAGAACATTTCCCTCTGGTTCGAATACGGGTTGATCCGGTTGGAATACTCGTCGGCCGACGAGTAATAGCCGGCCACGTTTTCTCCGAGGCCCTCGGCGTGGAGGATCGAGAGATGGACGTCGTCATCTACCCCAGGGGTCCACTCGCTGCCAAAAAACTCCCGATTCCTGACGTAGGTTTCCGTCTCGAACCTCTGGGCCGATGCTTCGAGGTCAGCCTGCGACACATCCTGTCCCTTTTCCACCCACATGTAAACGTGACTCGTGATATAGCGCAGCTCCGCCGTGACCTTCTTGTGGTCCTGGGTATCGTTGTTGGATATCCAGAACTCGGCCGTGTCGCCGACCTTATAGACGGGCGGCGTGGCGTTGACGACCACCGGGACGTCTGCCAGGCCGGGCTTCAGGCGCATGGCGAGCTCCCGCAGGTCGCGGGCCGGCATGGCGGCTTCCGCCAGCAGGGCGGTTGTGTCGGCGCCCAGAGTCCGCGGTTCACTTTGCGTTGGTGTGGGGAGTGCCTCTACCTGCTCCGTGCTGGTCGGGCGCGGCGTGCTGGATTCCGGTTTTTGAGCCGGCGTTGGGGTGGCCCCGCTGGGCGTACCCGCCTGCGGGGTGGCTGTCAGGGGCCTGGGTGTGGCCCCGCTGGGCGTACCCGCCTGCGGGGTGGCCGTGATCACCCGAGTGATCACCGTGACAGGGCGTGGCGACGGCGCATTGCCATTGTCCAGAGCGCCGCCCGTCCCCCCCCATGGCACGATGCTGACCGCCGCGGCCGTAAGCAGGGCGCAGCAGCAGCACAACAACAGGGCGCAGCCCAGCACGATGAACAGGATGTTGCGGTTCTGATGGCTCATCTCTCTCTCCCACTACGACAGCATCAACTCCAGCAAGACCCCTCGAGGGGGAGCACGCCACCGCCGGTGCTGTGCACCCCGTCGGGAGCCATGTCCATGTACATGTAGCCCGCCGGCAGGTAAAACAGCGTGTAGGTGCGCAGGCAAACGCGCATTCCTTGTTGGCCATCGCGACGGGGGCGCACGTCATCAAGCCCCACCCTCAGCACCGGCGCCCGGGCGAGCTGGTCATACATGTACACCTCTCTTCGGGCGTTGATGGCGACTCGCAACGAGTCACCGCGCACGCGGGCTTCCGGGGGAGGCAAAATCAGCGGCGCCCATGGCAGCGGGCCTACGATCAACAGGCCCGCCAGGGCGATCTGACCCCAGCCCCGCCGCGCATCGGCCCCACCATGCCTGAGAACGCCGCGCACGACAGCGCTCCAGGCGAGCAGGAGCCAGGTATAGGCCAGGCTGTTCAGCAGGAACATGCCAGGCAAGAACGCATTGCCGGCCACCTCGCCCGTGAAGAAACGGAAAGGGGCGCCGCCGTAGCCCGGGCATATGCCGTCGCAGCCTGCCCGGTAGTCCGCCACCCGAAAGACGATCCCCGACCACCAACTCAATGCCGGCGCGACGATCAGACACATCGCGACCAGCAGGGCCCAACGGTAGCTCTGCTGCCGCCACCAGATGGCCAGGAGCACGGCCAGGAAGCCGAGGGCGAGCCCGAAGACGACTGCCAGCCACGAGGGAAGGCCGATCACGGGACGCACCCCTGGATGGGCTCGTCTTGGGCCGGAAAGGCGGTGCGAGCATCCGAGCCGTGCGTCCAAATGTTCGGGTGGGTTTCCACACCATCCACCATCACCCACAGGTGCAGCTTGTTGGCCGAGTCTATGGCTTGAGCCACCGGGATGTTGTTGAACTCCCACACCGGGTAGGTGATGGCTCCTGTCTTGCGCACCTGCCTCGAACCCGCGCGCGAGAGAGCCCGCCCCACCTCATTGTTCCAGGCCCCATAGAGCGTCACCCCGGCGGGCTGCCAATCCGGTGACACGGACACGCGGGTGCCGTGCTGGAAAATCGAAACGGCGACGTTTGCCAGGGTGGCCTCTGTGACGGGCCGCTCGTTGCCGGCTTCGTCATGCGGCCACACGATCTCGATGCGCGTGTCCACTGTGGGGATGTCGCCCACGGCAACCCCGCTGGGCACGTCCGGAAACGGGAAGTATGTCCGCGGATCAATGCCGTGCACCCAGACGCTGGTAGCCCCGCTTGGCCCCGCTTGGCCTTCGGCCGTGCGGGGTGGCGTACCCGACTGCGGGGTAGCCGTGTCGGCGTTGCCCACGCGCACTATGAAACTAAGCTTCGCGTTGGGATCGTTGGCCTGGGTCACATCCACGTCGTTCAACACCCAGTAGGGAAACGGGCGGCCGTCCACCGAGCGCTGCTCGGCCTGGCCGAGCGGCTCAGCGGGATCGTGGCCCACCGCCTGCCAGACGATCACGTTGGGGTTCCATCCACAGGAGGGCGGTATCAAGCTGTTCGGCTCAAACAGCCGCAGCCCGATGTTGGCCTCTTTGGCCTCAGCGACCGGCGCGAAATCGTGAGGCCACACGACCTCGATGCGGGCGTCGATCGACCGGGTCGTGGAGGTCGAGGGGGAGGTCGTCGCCTTTGCGGTGTTGGCGCCCGGCCTCCCGGCCCATACGCCGGCGGTCGCGGTGCCCAGCAGCACGCTGCCCGGCGTTCGAAAGTCAATCGCCAGCGCCAGGCCAAGGTTGTCACCCACGCCCACGGCCACGTTGGTCCAGTTGGCGCCGAAATCGCCAGTGCGGTAGATCCCACCGCCGTCTCTGCTGGCCCAAAGCGTGCCGGGCGATGCGGGATCCGCCACGAGCGAAAGGATGGTGCTCTGCAGCGGGAGGCCACCCGACGTGGGCGACCAGGTGCTGGAGCCGCCATCCCAACGGTAGATGCCATCACCCGCCACCCCGGCATAGACGGCGTTGCGGATGGCGCCTCCTGCCGCCGCGTCGACCGCCCAGACTGCGGGGCTGCTTACCAGCCAGCTCACGGGCCGGCCGTCGAGGCCTGCCGCCTGCCACGAGCCGCCGCCATCCCTGCTCTCCAGCACGCCGCTGGCCATGGCGGCCCACACATGTGTCACGTCCAGGGGATCCACGGCCAGCCCCGTCACGTCTTGGGCCTGACCCTCTTGCCCGGCAAGCATCACGGGCATCGGTTGCCAGGTGGCGCCCCGGTCGAGGCTGCGCAGGGCCTGGTTGCCGCCGAGATAGAGAATATTCGGATCAGACGGGGCCACGACCAGCGCTCGATGCTCCCCCGGCGTTAGCGGCGTGGCTTGCCAGGTCAGTCCGGCGTCGGCGCTGTGGTAAAAGGCGTCGTGCGAGCTGATGAAGAGCGAGTTGGCGTCCGCGGGATCGCTCGCCCACGCCGTGGGCCTTGCCCCCCACAACCCATGCGCCGCCGGGTTCCACGTGCGACCCCCGTCGGTGCTGTGCAGCACCGCCGGCGGCGCCACCGTGTAGCCCAGCGAATCCTGCCCCGTTATGGCGAACACGCTCCCGGGCTGGCGCGCATCGGTGAGCAGGCCCACGATGCGGCCGTTCGCCGGGAGGCCACTACCTTGCCGTTGCCAGAGCGCGCCGCCCTCGCGGCTGATGAAGATGCCGTTACCCGTTGCCGCGAGGGCCGTTGGGCGAGACCCCGCCGGGGCAAGAAAGCCGGTCACGTCACCGCTGCTCAGAGAACCCTCCAACAATTGCCAGGTGAGGCCCCCGTCGCTGCTCCGGTAGGTGCCGCCGTCGGTGCTCAGCAGGAACACCGCATCCGGCAGTGCCGCCAGCGCGTTAACCGCGGACTCGGCCGGCAGCCCGGACGTAGCGAGCTCCGACCATGTCGTCCCACCGTCCAGGCTCCTTTCGACGGTCAAGCTGCCGGCGCCATCGGCGCTACGGCCGCGCGCGGCCAACAGGTAGTCCGGTTTCTGAGCGTTCACTGCCAGGTAGGCAGGGCCGCTGTCACGGGGTGCCGTGGGTTCATTCGCATGAGCGCCCGAGAGGCTCCAGGTCTCGCCAGCATCGTCGCTCAGGTAAACGTCACCCTCGAGTGTGGTGATGAAGAGGCGGTGCGGGCGGGAAGGGTGTGGCGTCAGGTCAAAGAGGGTGCTGCCCGGTTGCTTGTCCCAGCCCAGGGCACGGAAGGCCGTCCAGGTCTTCCCGCCATCCGCGCTGCGGTACACAAGGCTCTCAGGGAGGCTGCCGTTGTCGGTGACGCCCAGGAAGAGGAAACGGCCGTCTGCATTGCGCACAATGGTCAACACCTTCAGTTTGCCCCTGCCCAGGGGGACCTGCTGCCAGCGAGCTCCCGCGTCGGTGCTCTGCCAGAGGCCCCCTTGCTGGGTCATCACATCCCCGGCAGGGAGCAGCCCGACGAAGATGGCGCCCGTCGCGGGGTCCACGTAGAGAGAGGTAACCGTGCCGGGGATAAGGTTGTCCGACGCGGGCTGCCATGAGGCGCCGCCATCGCGGCTCAGGTACAGCGCATCACTTCGCCTTGGCGTCCCGCTGCTGTCCCACTGGGTCTGGTCATCCTTGCGGTTGACGGCGGCGACGCTCACCGCGAACAGGTCGGATGCGTTCAGGCCGGAGGCAAGCAGGCTGATCCGCCCGCCCGGGCCCTTCAGTGGTTGCCACACCACAGTGCCGTCTTGCGCTCGAACAGGCTCGCCCCAGCCCAGCAGCAGCAGTCCGCACAAAGCGGCAAGGGCACATCGAAGCGTTCTACTTGCGGGCATGCGGGCTCCGTTGGATTTGGGGGATCTCTTCGTCGCCAGAACCTCTCCGCAGGATTGTAGCACAACTTGCTTGCCAGAATGAAACACCCATTTAAATGAAAACGTGCGATGCGCGTCTCAGTCGCATCGCACGCAGCCGTGTGCCTTCAGACCGGACTACCGGATCTCGTAGACGACCTGGACCATGGTTGTGAAGGTCAGCTCGCCCGGCTCGACGGCCCCGCCGCCGCCACCGTACGCCATGCTGGCGGCTTCCTTTAGGAAAACGGGAGCTGGGGTGTTGCCGATGACCTCGCTGATGGCGAGCACGTCACCCACGCCCACGCCGTTCAGCTTGGCCAGGCTTTCAGCCCGGGCCTTGGCATCCGCCACAGCCTTCTCACGGGCCTGCACCTCCAGGGCCGAGGTATCGTCGAGGCTAAACGAGACGCCCCACACGTTGTTGGCGCCGGCTTTGACGGTCGCATCCAATGCATCGCCGACCTTGTCCAGATCACGCACCGTCACGTCCACCATGTTGCTCACGCGATAGAAGCCCGCAAGCTCACCCCCACCACCGGGCGCAGCCGGCGTGCTTCCCGCGGTGGCGGAACCCGCATCCGGTTGCGTGCGCTCGAAGTTGATCGAGTAGTTGCTGGTCTGGATGTCTTTGTCCGGGATGCCCGCTGCCTTCAGGGCGGCCAGCACGGCAGTCATCTTCACTTGCGCCTTCTCCACCGCCTCGGTGGTCGTGGCCGCCGTGACCTCCACCCCGACGTTCAGATGCGCCACATCGGGTTTAGCCTGCACCTTACCCGTGCCCACCACCGTGATCGTCCGCGTCTGGTCCGTCGCCGGCGCCTGAGACGCGGACGCGGCCGGGGCACAGCCACTCACCATCAGCGTGACGATCAACAGCGGCAGGAAAGCGACCGCCACGCGGGTTGCTCGACGCCAAAACATAGAACACCTCCCGTTAGAGCCCTTGGCTCGCCGGTGCCCAGCCCACCTTTTGCGGCGGGCGAGACCCCGGCGGCACCCATGCCGTCAATTGGCATGTAGACGCCGGTGCCATTTAGGAGGTTCCATCCCGCGAGGCGCGCTCAGTTGGGTTGGGGTGTTGTGGCCGCGAGGTGATCCGGCCCGCGCTGCACTTCCCAGGGGTAGATGATGAAGCGATCCGTCACCGCAGCGTAGTAGTCGGGGCCGGCTTCCCGGAAGAGGCTCGTGCCCGGCTTATAGTGCAACACGGCGGCCTCGGGCTTGCCGCGCGCGCCTTGCACGCGCCCCTTCACGCTCGTGATGGTGCGGCCATGCGACCAGATGTCATCCACGATCAGGACGCGCCTGTCGACCAGGAGGCCATCGTCGGGAAACTGTAGGAAGCTGGGCCAAGACAGGCGGCCCTGCCCGGCGCCTGGGAACTCCACCGCCGCGGTGAGGATGGTCCGGATGTCGAGCGCCTCCGCGATCAGCCCGCCCGGCATGATGCCGCCGCGCGTGATCATCAGGAGGGCATCGTAAGGCCCCCGAAGCTGAGGCAGCAGGTAATCGATCAGCTTTTCGACGTCCTGCCAGGTGAGGAATTCGGGCGCCTGAGAAAGCGGCGAAAAGGTCATGCAATCTCCTTCGTTGATGAGGCCTGAGCCTCCGGCAGCAACACAGCGCGCGCCGGGGCCCCGTCTGCTCCGGCCACGCGCAGCGGCAGGCAGATCAGCCGGTAAGGACCCGCGGGGATGCCGGCCAGATCCAGACCTTCCACGATCACGACGCCTGCCTCCAGTAAGGCCCGATGGACCGGCGCGCCTTCGGCATCGAAAGGCTCGACCGACGGGCCATCGATCCCCACCAGCCGCATGCCCTTGTCCAGCAGCCAGGCGGCCGCGTCCGCGGTCAGCGCCAGAAATCCCGGCTCGAACCGGCCGCCCACCGCGACGCGCTCGGAGTTCTCCGTCCGGATAAGCAGGCGGGTGATCCCCGCCGGGATGGCTGCGCCTGCGAGCTTCGCCGCCGTGACGTGACCGCCGCCTGGCACGTGGGCAAGCCAGGCCGCGCCGATCAGAACGTCCAACGGCAACCTGTCCACGGTGACTCCACCTGCCAGGTAGTGAGCGGGCGCATCCACATGAGTCCCCGAGTGGCTGCTCAGGCTCAGGTGAGAGACGGCAGGACCCGTTCCATCCGCAACGGATAACGGCGTCACCTGCACCAGGGGGTCGCCCGGCCAAGCCGGCAGGTCCGCCGAGATGGCGCGCGAGACGTCGAGAATGAAGGCCGGCTCTGTTGGCTTTGGCATGGCAACCATCGCACCGCGCCGTGCATTCTAGCACACCAAACCGGCGCCGTGAAGCTGAGGCTGACCAGACCTTCGAGGTTTCCGCAAACCCCGCTGTGCGGGGCGCAAGCAGCCTCGAAGGTCTACGTTATCGGCCTGCTTGCCGGTGTATCAGTCGGGCATTTCCGATGCTCGCTCTCCGCTTTCCGTCACACGCCGGGCCGTGGTATATAATGCATCGGCCCCGGCGTCACGGCCTGCCGCGCCGGGCCGTGGATCTACCTTCAGCCGTTTCGCGCAGGGTGGGCACATCGCGTGAACGCTGGCATCTTTCGCATGCTGATGGTGAAACCGTTCAAAGCAGCCGCTGTGTTGCTCGGCCTTACCCTGGTGATGCTGGCCTGTTCGTGCATGCCATCGCCCGTCGCGGTGTCGCCTGCCGAAGGCCCCACAGTTGTCCCCACGCTCACCGTCACCGCCAGCCCGACGACACCTCCCACCCCGGGCCCCGTCAAGATCATCTATTGGGAAGAAGAAACTGACGACGGCGCCATCGTGCTGGATGAGCTGGCCGCCGCGTTCATGAAGGCGAATCCCGATATCCTGGTGGAACGAGCCCACCTGCGCAATTCGGAGATGCGAGACCTCTACCGGGCGGCGGCCCTCAGCGGTAAGGCGCCTGACCTCGTTCGCGCCCCCAGCGAGTTCGTGGGCCCGTTCAGCGAGCTGGGCCTCGTGCAGCCGGCCGCGCCCCTGTGCCCGCCGGCCACACTGAATGCGTTCTTCCCCGGCGCGCTTGAGGCGGCGACGGTCGGCGGCGTGCTCTGGGGTCTGCCCGACAACTACGGCGGCCATCTGATGCTCATCTACAACAAGGACCTGGTCTCAGAGGTACCGCCGACCACCAATGCCTGGATTGCCCAACTCAGGACGCTCACCGACCTCAGCAAACAGCAGTATGGCCTGGTCTATGACCTGAATGAGCCATTCTGGCTGGTGCCCTGGATCGGCGGCTTTGGCGACTGGCCGCTGGATGCCGAAGACCGGCCCACGCTCGACACGCAGGCCATGGTGGATGCGTTGCAGTTCACGCACGACCTCAAGTTCGTGCACGGGGTGGTGCCCCGACAGGCGGATTACGAGCGCGCCTACGATCTATTCAAGAGCGGCAAGGCCGCGTACATCATCGACGGCGCATGGAACCTGGACCGGTATGTGGGAACCGGCCTGAACGTCGGCGTCACGGCGCTCCCTCGTGTCAGCGCCACCGGGCTCGCGCCCACCCCGATGACGACCGGCAAGTACTGGCTGGTCAGTGAGGGGATTGCGGGCCCCAGGTTGGATGCGGCGGCCCGGTTCGTCCAGTTCATGACGTCGGCCGAGGCGCAGGAGGCCTGGCTGGCGAAAGCCGGACGGCTGCCAAGCGACAAGGCGACGGCCTCGAGCCCGCTGATCGCCGGTGATCCGATCCTGGCCGGCTCGATGGCCCAGTTGAGCCAGGGGCGCGGGCTCCCGGCCGCGCTGGAGATGAGCTGCGTCTGGAGCGCCATGAAGCCGCATCTCACGGCCGTGGTCGCTGGCGAGGAGACCGCCACTGCGGCTGCCGCAGCTATGCAAGCGGATGCCGACAGTTGCGTCGCGGAGATGAACGACGTGACTCCCAGCCCGGAGGGTGGGTAAGCCGCGCGGGTCGCGTGGTGCCGGACCCATAGGAAGGCGGGAAACGATGACACCAAAACCAATTTCAGCCAATACCCTATTCTACGGCGATAACTTGCCGATTCTGCGCGAGCACATACCGGACGAAGGCGTAGACCTGATTTCCCTATACCCGCCTTTCGACTCCAAACGTTCCTGTTTCGATCATTTGTGCTGTCGGTAGTTATGAGGCACAATTGCGGTATGACCCAACTCAAACTTGCCGCGACGTTCGAGCGAGCCGCCGACTTTGTCCTCTTCGAGGGTGACTGCCTGGAGTTGCTGCCACAGATTCCTGACGGTTTCGTGAAGCTCATTGTCACCTCACCCCCGTATAACCTCGGCAAGGAATACGAACGCCGCCTGAGCCTCACCGCTTACCTGGAGGAGCAACGGCGCGTCATCCACGAATGTGTGCGCATTCTGCATCCGCGGGGTAGTATCTGTTGGCAAGTGGGCAATTACGTAGACAACGGCGCGATTGTGCCGCTGGACGTGAAACTCCATCCCGTCTTTGAAGAACTTGGCATGCAAATGCGAAATCGTATCATCTGGCATTTCGGTCATGGTCTGCATGCATCCCGCCGTTTTTCGGGTCGATACGAAGTGATAATGTGGTTTACGAAATCGGACCATTACACGTTCAATCTTGACGCCGTTCGTGTACCGCAGAAGTACCCACAGAAAAAGCACTTCAAGGGTCCCAGGCGCGGGGAGCTTTCCGGCAATCCCCTTGGAAAGAACCCCAGCGATGTATGGGATATCCCTAACGTTAAGGCGAATCACGTCGAGAAGACGGAACATCCTTGCCAGTTTCCGGTTGAACTTATCGAGCGCCTGGTCCTCTCCATGACAGATCCCGGCGACTGGATTCTCGACCCCTTTATCGGTACAGGCACCACGGCCCTGGCTGCGCTAGTCCACGATCGCAAGGCAATTGGGGCCGAAATCATGCCCAAGTATGTGGACATAGCCAAGGAGAGGGTGCGGCTGGCGGAACTGGGCAAGCTGCGTGTCCGCCCGATGGAACGGCCTGTGTATGATCCGGAGGCGCCGGACAGGAACCTACCACCGGTGGACGTACGTATCGGACCCGCCTACGGCCAGGTGCGACTTCTCGAGGAACGTGACAGGGAGTACGGCGAGAACGGGAGCGTGAGCTAATGAAGGTTGTCTACGAGTACTCTCATCTTGGCGGGTCGGAGATCATGAAGGTTCGCTATCCCGAGTGGGATACCGATATCTACGAAGCGATCGCTTCCGTCAAGGCCCAACGCACAAAGATCAGCAACGAGAAGACAAAGAAGGGAAACGCTCTTTACGCCCCCATCGACATGAATGCGCAGTTCAGGCGCGCCTTTTCAGACCGCGGATACCACGAGCTGCGCGACAGCTACACCATCACCATGCCCGACAGCGACGTCGCCATTTCCGGCGCGTTCAAGCAGATCGACTTCGTCAAAGGGAAGTTGTTGGTCGAGGTGCAGTTCGGCAAGTACGCGTTCATGTTCTATGACCTAGCCAAGTTCCAGTTCTTCTACAACGAGAATAAGTGCGACGTCGGCGTGGAGATCGTGCCCTGCCACAGCCTGCAACGCCAGATGTCCAGCGGGGTCTCTTACGGCGAGCAACTTGTCTACGACATCGAGCGGCTCCGGCGCCACTTCCCGGCTGTTTCCCTCAAGGTCATCCTGATCGACGCTGACGAGTGAAGCATTAGCCGAGATGGGTGCCGGTCCTCACCGGCGTTCCGCCTTTTCGCCTTGCCAAAGCTCAGCCCCGATGCTAGAATGAACGCGGTCTCCGGACCGTTGGACTGATCCTGCCCCGTCAAAGGAGCCGTTACAGCGATGCACTTCTACCGCGCCGATCTCCGCGACCTGGCGGCCTGCCTGGCCCTGGACGGCTCCTACGAAACGGATCGCGTATGGCAGGTGATCCGGTCAGAGGAACTGGATCAGGTCGTGACGCGGTTTGGCGTCGTCCAACTGCCGCGCACGATGCGAGTGCCCTATCCGAGCTGGGGGGAGGCGCTGTTGGCTCACCAGGAACGCGGCGATCTGATCCTCGTGGCCGCGGAATCGGGCGAGGTGCGGGGTTACGTCGACCAGGAAACGCTGCCTGATCAGAGCATTGCGTGGGTGCAGCACCTGGTTGTAGCGCCGGAGCACCGGCGCACTGCCATCGGCAGCGCCCTTCTGACTCGCAGCATGCAGCATGCTCGCCAGGCGGGCCTATCGCATATCATGGCCCTGGTGCAGAGCAAGAACTACCCGGCCATCAGCTTTCTGCAGCGCCATGGATTCGCTTTCTGCGGGTATAATGAGCGCTATTACCGTAATAACGATATAGGATTGTATTTTGCTCGTGGGCTGTGACGTATGATTGATCTGTCGGGCCTGACCTGGCCCGTAGTGTTGGCCTTCGGTAACCTCATTCTCTCCTCGGCTATCGTCATCACGGCGTTTTCGCTGCTCGGGTACATGCTTACCCGAACGGTGCAGAGCCCCGTGGCCCAGTCTTTCAGCGTGCTGCTGGCCTGTGTGCTGGTGGTATCCGCGGGCGACGTCATCATCCCACGCGTGCAATCCAGCCATGCCGCTATCGTCTGGCTGCGCGTGCAGTGGCTCGGCATCGCCATGGTTCCTGCCGCCTACCTGCATTTCTCGGACACGCTGCTGCGCACCACGCGCGAGTTCTCGGCAGGCCGGCGCCTCGTCGTGGGCGCCAGCTACATCTTCAGCTTCACCCTGGTATTGATGGCCCTCTTCACGGACGTGCTGGTATATGACGGCACCTTTGCTCCCCCGGTGAGCCATCTTTCGGCAGGCCCGCTCTTTCCCTTCTTCGTGCTCTACTTTGCGCTCACGGCGGCCTACGGCGCCTACAACGTCGTGCTCGCCCGGCAGCGCTGCCTGACGCCGGCCTCTCGCCGGCGCATGACCTACCTGGCGCTCTCGTTCGTGGCGCCGGGCCTTGCCGTCTTTCCCTACCTCATCTCCTACAGTCTGAGCCAGCACATCCTTCCCGCTCTGGCGCTGTTGCTCTCCATGGTCGCGAACATCGTCGTGGGCCTGATGCTCGTCGTCATGGCTTACAGCGTCCTCTACTACAGCGTGCTGATGCCCGACCGGGTGATCCGGCATGACTTCATCCACTATCTCCTGCGCGGGCCGGTGGTCGGGATAGCCGTGATTGTTGTCATGCTCGTCATACCGAGGGTGGAGCTGATCCTGGGGCTGTCGCGAGATACGGCCTTGGTGTTTGCCGTCGTGGGCGTGATCGTGCTCGGACAGCTTGCCGTGAACGCCGCGAAGCCGTGGATCGATCGGCTCATCTACCGCCAGGACCGCGAAGAGATCGCATGGATACAGACCCTGGACCGGCGCCTGCTGACCTCAAGCGACTTGCGCCAGTTTCTGACGAACGTCCTGATCGGGCTGTGCGAGTTGCTGCGCGTCGATACGGGGTTTGTGGCGGTGCAGACGACGGAAGGGCCCCGCATCGAGGCATCGATCGGCGACCGGCAAGCCGCCATGAGGTTCGCCCAGAGCCCGGAAGGGCAGAAGGCGTGGCAGCCCTTTGCTCCGAAGGGCAACGGGCACGCCGATGCTTCCGCCGAGGCAGAGCCTTGCTTCAGCGCGGGCGGAGGGTTCTGGTATTGCCCGCTAACCAGCCAGGATGGCGAGCGGAGGCTTGGCCTGCTTGCGGTGCGCGCTCGCAGCGCCGAGGTGGTGATGGATGCCGCCGAGCGCCTGGAGGCGAACAGCCTGTTATCGCACGCGTCATCGGCCATCGCGGACCGCTATGTGCAGGAGGGCATCTTCGCGACGTTGCAGAGCCTGCTGCCTGACCTGGAGCGCATCCAGGAATGGCGGGGCGCCGTCCGCTATGCGGAGCCCTCTTCAGAGGGGGCCTCCTTTGCAGACGAAGCGGCGACGGCGAGTGGGCCCTGGCTAGGGTGGGTTAAGGATGCTCTGAGCCACTACTGGGGAGGGCCGAAACTCACGGAGAGCCCCCTGGTCGAGCTTAAGGTGGTGCAGGAGATCGTCGATGGCCAGGATGGCAATCTGACGCGAGCGCTGCGTGCGGTCTTGCAGAAAGCCATCGAGCGCCAACGGCCGGCCGGTGAGCGCAAGCTCACCGCTGCCGATTGGTTGCTTTACAACATTCTGGATTTCCGCTTCGTGCAAGGCCAGCGAGTGCGAGATATCGCCCGGCGCCTTTCCATGAGTGAGTCCGACCTCTATCGCAAGCAGCGGGCAGCGGTGGCTGAAGTGGCCAGGACCCTTGCCGAGATGGAGGCGACGGCCGAGGCGCAAGAGAAGGGCAGTGAGGTGAATGGCGGCTCTGGCAAGACCTAGTTGGTTGGTATAGCGCTAGGCAAATGGTCGACGGGGGAGGTGTGGGGTGTTGGATGAGGGATACTGGGAGTCGTTGTTGCGGGACGTCGAAGGCGCCACGAACTCGCCGCCGCCTGACCTGGAACCGGACGAACTCCCGATGGACGCCGATGCATTTGCCCTGGCCCATGGGCCAAGGCGGGCAGCCAACGGCTCGTTCGCCGCCTCGGCCGAAGCGGACTGGGAGCGCGCCGAGGCCCTCTTGGAAATGGGCGAGGTGTTTCAGGTCATCGTTTCTGGATACAATCGCGGCGGGCTGCTGGCCGACGTGGGCAGCCTGCCGGGGTTCCTGCCTGCCTCGCACCTGCTGACCGCCCCGATCGGATCGGCGCCCGAGGCGCGCTTCGCCGCGTTGGCCGCCCGGGTCGGCCACACCCTGGATGTGCGACTGGTCGAGATCGATCGCAGCCGTTGCCGCTTGATCCTTTCGGAGCGCCTGGCCCGGCAGGATGACAAGGCCGAAGCCCTTCTCGCCAGCCTTCAGCCGGGGGAGGTTTGCCGCGGCACCGTGACCAACCTCTGCCCCTTCGGCGCCTTTGTGGATCTCGGCGGCTTCGAGGGGCTGATCCACATCTCGGAGTTGTCTTGGGGGCGGGTCGAATCTGCCTCGGAAGTGCTCAAGCCTGGCGATCAGGTGGAGGTCGTTGTCCTCCAGACGCATCCGGAGGAACGCAAGATCTCGCTGAGCCTGAAGCGGTTGCGCCCCGACCCGTGGCAGGGGGCCGAGAGCCGCTACGTCTCGGGCCAAACGCTGGACGTGGTCATCACCAACGTGGTCAGCTTCGGGGCCTTCGCGCGCCTCGAGGCAGGCCTGGAAGGGCTGATCCACATCTCAGAGCTGGCCGAAGGCGATTTCATGCACCCGCGCAACGTGGTGAACGAAGGCGATCGCGTGCGCGTGCGGGTGCTCCACGTGGACAGCGGCAAGCGACGGATTGCCCTGACCATGCGTGGCAGCGACGCGCCGGTGCGAGTGCGCCCGGCAGCTCTTTCGGAGTAGGACATGCCCGAAGATGCTCCTCTGGTCAAAGGCACCCAATGCGCCTGAGTGAGCGAATTCTCGGCTTGGTGCTGATCTTGGCAGGGCTGCTCTCGCTGCTGCTGCTGGTGCCGGGCATCCTGTGGCAGGGCGGCGTGGCTCCTCTGCGCTTTGCGTTCGGGTGGGGAGCGTTTATCCTGGCGCCGGCGCTGCTCCTCGGGGGCGTGCTGATCGTTGTCAGCGTCATTCGCGGCCGTCGAATCCCCTGGATCGCGGTCGCCCTGGCCGAAGCGGGCACCCTGGCGCTTCTCATCCTGGTCCATATGGCCATGAGCGACCGTTCCCAGGCCGTCCTCGACGGATCGGGCGGCGGGGTGGTGGGTTGGGCCGGGAGCGAGCTGTTGGTTTTCGTGGCGGGGCCCCGTGTGGCGTGGGGCATCGCGGTGGCCTTTGCCGCCGTGACGGTCGGGCTCCTGTGGCGAGCACTGCTTCACCCCGACGCGCCTCTGCTGCCCCCCCCGCCCGGGGGTCGCCTGGGCCGCAAGCCCTTGCGAGGCACCGCGGGTGCTATCGGCTCCTTCTTGCGCAACGGCGCGAGTGCCCTGGCGAGCGTTCCATCCCGAGTGCTGCGCGTTTTCGGCACCGGCCCAGGCGTTCCCTCGCTTCCGCATAGCGATGCGCGCGGCGACGCCCCAGCGAGCGAGCGGGTGCAGAGCGCCCCGCTTGCGCCGCGCCGTGCATCCGGTCACCCGTCTGCTCCCCGGGCGGACGCATCCGCGTCTCCGCCGGCGCCGTCCACGGTCGCGTCGTCTCAAGCCCGGGAAAGGCCTATGCCTCCCCGCCCGCGGTCTTCCTCCCTGCCTCCCCTGGATCTGCTCCGGCCTGACCAGGAAGGCGGCTCGGGCAATGCTGATGTCCGCCACCGGGCGCAGGTCCTTAAGGAGACGTTGGCCGAGTTCGGCGTGCCCGTGGAGATCGTCAGCATCAAGGAAGGCCCCACCGTCACCCAGTTTGGCCTCGAGCCGGGCGAGATCGTGAAAGAGCTGCGGTCGGGTGAGATCCAACGCAGGCGCGTTTCGGTGCACAGTATCATGCGCCTGAACAACGATCTGGCCCTGGCGCTCGCCGCGCATTCCCTTCGCATCGAGGCCCCGGTGCCGGGACGTCCCTACGTGGGCATCGAGGTGCCCAACCCCGCGAAAACCCTCGTTTCGTTGCGCAGCATATTGGAGTGCAAGGAGTTCGCCAAGACCGGCGCGGCCCTGCCGGTGGCGTTGGGGCGCGACGTGTCGGGAGACCCGGTGATCGCCGACCTGACGGCTATGCCGCACCTGTTGATCGCAGGCGCCACCGGAGCCGGCAAATCCGTCTGCATCAATGCCCTGATCTGCAGCTTGCTGATGAACAAGGGGCCTGAACGCGTGCGCCTCGTGATGGTCGATCCGAAAATGGTCGAGTTGCCGGCTTACAACGGCATCCCGCACCTGATCGGCAACGTGATTACCGATCCGTTGCAAGTGCCCGGTGCGCTGGCGTGGCTGACCCTGCAAATGGACGACCGCTACCGCCTTTTTTCCAATGCCGGCGTGCGCAACATCGCCCAGTACAATCGCAAGTTCGCCAAGACGCGGGCTGTGGCGCAGCTACCCTACCTCATCCTGGCGATCGATGAGATGGCCGACCTGATGATGACGGCGGCCTATGACATCGAGCGCCAGATCTGCCGGCTGGCCCAGATGTCGCGGGCAACGGGGATCCACCTGATCCTGGCCACCCAGCGCCCCAGCGTGGACGTCATCACCGGCCTGATCAAGGCCAACTTCCCCGCGCGCATCGCCTTCGCGGTCACCACCCAGGTCGACAGCCGCGTGATTCTGGACGTCCCAGGGGCTGACAAGCTGCTTGGGCGCGGCGACATGCTCTACATGGCGCCTGACTCATCCAAGCTGGCGCGCGTGCAGGGCTGCTTCGTCTCCGATCGGGAGATCGATGCCCTTGTGGGCTTCTGGAAGGCGACTCGCCCCGAAGATGAGAAGCAGGCTACGCGTGTGCCGCCGTGGGAGCTCATGGAAGCGGAAGAGGAGCCCACGGATGAGCTGCTGGACCAGGCGCTGGCGTTGCTGAGCGGCAAGCGCACGATCTCAACCTCAACGTTTCAGCGGCAACTACGCCTCGGGTTCCCGCGTGCGGCCCGCCTGATGGAGCAGCTTGAGGCGATGGGCGCCGTCGGCCCGGACGAAGGCGGCGGGCGCAGCCGCGCCGTGCTCGCGAGCCGGGCGTCCGTCACAGACGACCTGGACTGAACTTTCATTGATAGGAGAAGCTATCTATGGCAAGCGTCGTCTGGCACGAGATGTTCAAGGACGAATTCGAGGCCGCGGTAGTCGCACGGCCCGTATGCTACCTGGCGTTTGGGCTCAGCGAGCCCCACGGCGTGCAAAACGCCATGGGGCTTGACGGCCTGAAGGCCTACGCGCTGGTGCAGCAGGCCGCGGCGGAGCACGGAGGGGTCGTGGCGCCGCCGGTCTGGTGGCACGTCCACGAGACGCCGCTGGGCCTGGATTGGCTTTCGCGGCAGAACGCCCCCAAGCCTTACCTCACCTGCGTGCCCGCCGACGTCTTTCTGCACCAATTGGTGTACCAATTGCGCGCGGCCGAGGCGGCAGGCTTCCGGGCCGCCATCTGCGTCACAGGGCACTATGGGGGCATCGAAGTCGATATGAAACAGGTCTGCGAGGTCTACTCCGCGCGGCGCCCGTTGCGGACGGCTGCCCTGGCCGACTGGGAGGCCATCCGCTACAAGGACTATCACGGCGATCACGCGGGCAGGTGCGAAACGTCGCAGCTTTGGGCGCTGCGGCCGGACCTTGTCGATATCTCTCGCATCCCCGAGGAGCCCTTTGTGGGTCCCGTCTTCGCCAGCCATCATGAGGCGCGGCGCTCGTCGAGGCGCGAAGGGGAGCACATCGTGGCCAGCCAGGTCGCGTTTCTGAAGCGCCTCTCGGACGAGCTTCTGGAGCAAGCCCGCCCTCAGCCGCCGGGCGAGCGGATCACTGGCGAGGAAACCGAGGTCATCTGGCAGGCGATGCAAGCGGATCGCGCCAACTGGATCTCCACGCACCCGCCGGAGGGGTTCCGCGCCTATCTTGAGGCGCGCCGCGCGCGCTTCCCGCTCCCCATCGCGTGAAGGCAGCCCAGGGGCAATGCCATGGGCCAACTACCCCAACGCTGAGCGATTACCCGCAAAACTCGGCATTGACAAGTGGCGGAGTGGTAGTGTATGATATGAACGATCATGTG
>Ga0315289_10005553_pt1 | contig 18620 bp, 10 predicted proteins | sample YL17G11_40_MG_FD_203452 | JGI IMG/M metagenome (GOLD analysis project Ga0315289, IMG submission 203452) | Sediment microbial communities from Yellowstone Lake, YNP, Wyoming, USA - YL17G11_40 | ecosystem: Environmental > Aquatic > Freshwater > Lake > Sediment | place: USA: Wyoming | collected...
GTGGGTATGTGAAGCTTGAAGGGGGAAGGCTGAAGGTGCGACTACGTAGGTTCCAGAATCCAGAGATTGACTATGCTGCGCGGCATCTGTGCGAGGAGGCGAACGAAATGAAGCCTGTGACACTGGACAAGTACCGGTTTCCGCTTCATTTTGGGGTCTTATAGGTTCCGAATCCACAAGAGACTCTGGAATTCAGGGCCTAAAAGTGGCTGTTTGCTAGGACCTCTGGTTTTCTACTCAATCATGGCATAGGTCATTCTTCCAAGAAATGCAAGTATTTTCTATTAATATTCATGCATAAATCCAAAGAGGGGGCACAGAGCCCATGAAGGCGGCCATCCGACACCGCGTGCCTTCCGGCGCTCCTGGTCGCGGAGTGCTCCACCCGTCCCGACTTCCCGTACGCCTGCCACCAGGAGCCTGTCGGACTTTCGACGGCGAGGAAATCCCAGCATGCCCGAGCGCGTTTCCGCGGAAACGCCAATTATCGGAAGTTGGACTCACCCGATCCCTGATTCCGGAAAAAGCCGTAACGTGATAGGGTCTGACCATGTCCGAGCGACTGGTGAATGTGGACCGCGAGACGCCGATGCCACTGCCCGTCGATCTGCGCGCATGGGTACCGGAAGACGACCTGGTACATTTCGTGATCTCGGCGGTGGAGACGATGAAGCTGCCAGCACTCAAGGTGAACCAGAGGGGCAGCGGGAGTCGGCAGTACCCCCCGCGCATGATGCTGGAGCTGGTCATTTAACGTTATGCCAACGACCTGATGTTATCTCGGCGTATCGAGAGGGCGACGTACCGAGACCTTGCGGAAGCTGCGCCAGGACATCGAGGAGTTGCTGGCTCGAGCGGAGAAGAGTGACGGCGAGGGCTCGGGGGACGAGCAGAAGCTGCCCAAGGACATCGCGCGGCGAGAAGCGCTGTTGGAGAAGATGCGCTGGGCACGTGCGGAACTGGAAAAGCGAGCTCGGGGCGGAAAGGAACCACCCGAGGACGGGGCGGGACCGTCTATCGGGGCGTCAGACTCCCCGCCGCCGAAGGACACGCAGCAGATCAATCTCACGGATCCCGACAGTGTGTTGATGCGCAAGAGCCGCCGTGACAGCTACGAGCAGGCCTACAATGCTCAAGCGGTCGTCGACGTTGGGGACAGTCGGTTGATCCTGGGCACGGTGCAGCGCGTGTTGGCCGATGGGGGATACGTGAACGCCGAGCAGATCGAGTCGGTGGGCTCGACGGTTGACCTGTACGTTGCCATCAGCTCCGAGGACACCTCGCAGCGGCGCTACGATTACCGTCCGCCGAAGGAGTCACGGCCGAAGAAGGTCACCGATCCGCGGCTGGTAGCCATGCGGGAGAAGGTGACCAGCGAGGAGGGCCGACGCATCTACTCCCGACGTGCGTGCACGGTAGAGCCGACCTTTGGTACGATCAAGGCCGTGTTGGGGTTACGTCAATTCCTCATGCGATGGTTGGAGAAGGTACGTATCGAATGTGACCTTACGTGCCTGGCCTATAACGCGAGGCGGCTTTGGAGTCTATCGAAGGCCTGAAAAACCGCTTTGGCGAGACCGTTGTGACGAGGGACCGAGGCGCTTGCTTCGCGACTTCAAAGTCGGGCGTGTTCAGTCCGACAGGCTCCTAGACCGCGGTCTACGTGGCAGGCCCACCGCATTACGACAACTGCCTCGCCTAAACGGATGCGCTGCCATCGTTTGGTCGGTCGAGCCTTGCCGGTCCCGGGCTCGAGCCCCGCGGCGGACGAGATGGGGATCCGCTCCGTCATGGACCTGGACACCGTGGACGATGCAGAGAGCATGGACGTGGCGCCGGGCGGCGGCGCCTCCTGGACATGGCGCGCTTCGAGCTTCCGGTGGAGCGCGGGGTCAGAGCCTCGGAGCTGCCGCCTGTCGAGCGAGGCGGATCATTGAAGAGGCTGAGTCGAAAAGAGTATAATGAAGAAGGAGGCTTGACGATGCTCGAAAGGATAACGACCGATCCTGATCGTATGGGGGGCGTCCCCTGCATAAGGAATCTGCGGATCCCCGTCTCCATCGTTCTGGGGCTCCTCGCGGACGGCATGAACATGGATGAAATCCTTCTGGCGTATCCCGATCTCGAGAAAGAGGACATTCTCGATTCCCTGCGCTTCGCCGTCAGTCTTTCGAAATACAGAGATATTCCCATTCCGGCCGCCTCGTGAAGTTCCTGATCGACAATGCCCTCTCCCCGATCGTCTCCTCGATACTGGTGTCTGCCGGATATGATGTAATCCATGTTCGCGATTTGGGTATGCAGACGGCGTCCGATTCCGAAATCTTCGGTTATGCTGAGAAACATGACCGGTGCATCCTTTCCGCAGACACGGATTTCGGAACATTGCTAGCTCTCAGACAAAAATCAAAGCCCTCATTCATCCTCGTACGACAAGAAAAGACAATGCCGCCGGATGCACTTGGCTCTTTTCTCGCCACTATGTTGCCGTCAATCCTCGAGCCGCTCGAAACCGGAGCTATAGTCGTCATCGGCGACAGAACCATCCGGATTCGTCCACTTCCCATCATCCCATGATCGACCCGACATTTCGTAGCGCCCCTGTCCTCGAAGTCTCTGAATTTGGTGCGGAGCGAGGCGGCGTCAGAAAGGCGGCGCTCGAGCTCGCCGAGCGGCCGTATGAGGAGATCCTGCAGGGCGAGAGTACTCTGGCTCGCTGAGCGTAGATTGTGCGGGGTGCGGTCGGAGCCGTTGTGGCGAGTGAGGACACACTGGAAAGGACAGCCGAAAAGTGATCGCCTGTTGTCCGCCGAGTAGCAGCGCGGAGAAGGGGCACAATCACCAAACCGCCCGGGCCTTGCAGGTCCCGCGGGTTCCCGCTACGCTGTTGGACGGGACGATACCCCGACATTGAAAAATCTAACGACGGAAGCACTCCAATTCGGACTTCACGATGATCGGGCCGCCATCGTCAGGCGGTACCTGAGCGTGTTCGGAAAGCTTGCATGAGCTACGGGGTCGGCACGCTGGTAAAAGCCCGGGGGCGCGAGTGGGTAGTGCTCCCGGGCTCCACGGAGGGGCTCCTCAAGCTCCGGCCCCTGGGCGGGGCGCAAGCCGAGGAGACTGGAATCCTCACGAGCCTGGAACGCGTGGAACCCGCGTCCTTTGGCCTGCCGGACCCCACAAAGGTCGGGGACTTCCGCTCCTGCCGCCTCCTCCGGGACGCCGTGCGCCTGGCCAACCGCTCCGGCACCGGGCCCTTCCGCTCGTTTGCGCGGATCGGCGTGGAACCGCGGCCGTACCAGCTCGTGCCTCTTCTCATGGCCCTGCGCCTGGACCCGGTGCGCCTCCTCATCGCGGACGACGTGGGCGTGGGAAAGACCATCGAGGCCTGCCTGATACTACGAGAGCTCGTGGATCGCGGGGAGGTGCGCCGGGCTGCGGTGCTCTGCCCGCCTCCGCTGGCGGAGCAGTGGCAGCGGGAGCTTGCGAGCAAGTTCCACATCGACGCGGAGCTCGTGCTCCCCGGCACGGCCTCCCGTCTCGAACGCCCCTGCCCGGTGGGGCAGAGCCTGTTCGAGCGCTACCCCTTCACCGTGGTCTCCCTGGACTTCATCAAGAGCGAAAGGCGGCGCGCGGAGTTCCTCCGGGCGTGCCCGGAGTTTGTGATTGTAGACGAGGCGCACACCTGCGCGACGGGGTACGAGGGACGCGGGCCGCGCCACCAGCGGCACGAGCTCGTGCGCCAGGTCGCAGCGGGCGATCGGCACCTCATCCTCGTAACGGCCACACCGCACAGCGGAAACGAGGAGGCGTTCCACTCCCTCCTGGGGCTCCTGGACCCGTCGTTCCTGTCCCTGACCGGTGACCTTGCGGAGGAGACGCGGCAGACAGATCGACGCCGCCTGGCGCGCCAGTTCGTGCAGCGACGCCGCGCGGACATCCGGCGGTTCATGGAGACGGACACCCCATTCCCCGAGCGGGAGGAGCGGGAGCGCCCCTACCGGCTCTCGCCGGGCTACCGCGCGCTTTTTGACCGCGCCTTCGCCTACGCCCTGGAGACCGTGCAGGATGTGCAGGGAGGGGCCTTTGCCCGTCGGGTGCGGTGGTGGTCTGTCCTCGCGCTCCTCCGTTCCCTCGGCTCGAGCCCCGCGGCTGCCGCGGCCACGCTCCGCACCCGGGCAGCCTCGGCCGCCACGGAGACCGAGGATGAGGCGGACGAGGTGGGGATCCGCTCCGTCATGGACCTGGACACCGTGGACCAGGCGGAGAGCATGGACGTGGCGCCGGGCGGCGACCCCGGGGACGGGGAGACGGAGCGCCCCGAGCGGCGGCGCCTCCTGGACATGGCCCGGGAGGCCGAAAGCCTCGCCGGAGCGGAGGACGCCAAGCTCAAGACCGCGGAGGAGGAGATCCGGGCGCTCCTGAAAGAGGGGTTCAGCCCCGTGGTCTTCTGCCGCTTCATCCCCACGGCCCACTACGTGGCGGAGGAGCTCCGCAAACGCCTTCCCGGGGACGTCGTCGTGGAGGCAGTGACGGGCGAGCTTCCGCCGGAGGAGCGGGAGCGGCGGGTGCTTGCCCTGGGCGAGGCGGAGCGGCACGTCCTTGTGGCCACCGACTGCCTGAGCGAGGGCATCAACCTCCAGGAGCATTTCGACGCGGTGGTGCACTACGACCTCTCCTGGAACCCCACGCGTCACGAGCAGCGCGAGGGGCGGGTGGACCGCTACGGTCAGCCCAGGAAAACGGTTCGCGCCCTGACCCTGTTCTCCATGGACAACCGGATCGACGGCCTGGTGCTAGATGTGCTCCTCCGAAAGCATAGAATCATCCGAAGCGGCCTGGGTATCTCCGTGCCGGTGCCGGTGCGGAGCGAGGAGGTGATGGAGGCCTTGATGCAGGGGCTTATCCTCCGAGGAAAGGGATCGCACGAGCAGCAGTACCTCTTCCCGGAGCTCGAGGCGGAGAAGGTGCGCCTCCACACCCAGTGGGAGACCGTTGCCGAGCGGGAGAAGCGCTCGCGCACGATCTTCGCCCAGGAGTCCATCCGCTTCGAGGATGTCGCGCCGGAAATCCAGGAGGCCAGGTCAGCCGTGGGATCCGCCGCGGACCTCAGGGGTTTCGTGCGTGACGCGGTGGAGGCATGCGGGGGCAGGGTGAGCGAGCGCGATGGGAGCCTGTCGATCGACGCCACCAAGGCCGCCCGGGCCCTGCGCGATCAGCTCGGGCAGGACCTCACGATCACGGCGCGCTTCGAGCTTCCGGTGGAGCGCGGGGTCACGCACCTCGTGCGCACCCATCCCCTTGTCGGCACCTTGGCCGCGCACATCATGGACACGGCCCTCGATCCGCTTGCGGACGGAGTGGCGCGCAGAGCGGGCGCGATTCGCACCCGGGCTGTGACGGGACGGACCACGCTCCTCCTGGTGCGCTACCGCTTTGACCTGGAAACCACGACGGGGACGGAGAGCCGCACCGAGCTCTGCGAGGAGTGCCGGCTCCTTGGCTTTACCGGCGCCCCAGGGCAAGCGGGCTGGATCGATGCCGTTGAGGCTGAACGGCTGCTCCACGCGCAGCCGGATGCCAACATCGTCCCGGAGCAGGCGGAGAGCTTCGTCTCCCTGGTGATTCAGGAGATGGCGGCGCTCCTGCCCCGCATAGAGGCGGAGGGCGAGGCGAGGGCGGAGGCCCTGTCCGCGGCGCACCAGCGGGTGCGCTCGGCAAGCCGCAGGAAGGGTGTCCGCACCAGGGTCAAGGCGCACACGCCGGCTGATGTCCTGGGTGTCTACGTCCTGCTTCCCATGTCCGGAGGCGCGGCATGAGGGGCGTGCGCCACAACGGCTTCCTTGCGGTGCGCGCCGAGGGCGGGCTCATCTCGCCCGACATCATTGCGGGCCTCGCCGCATCGAGGAGCGAGCTTCCGGGGCTGCGCGCGGAGGACTACCACCTCGGCGCCGAGCGCCTGGGCGAAGCCATCACGCGATCCTGGAACCGGATGCGCGGCGAGTGGGCGCGCTTCCAGGATGCGCGGACGAGCGCGGGTGCCGCGGAGCCGGCTACGGGGCTGACGCGCGAGCGCCTCCTTCTCCCGCTTTTCCAGGAGCTTGGCTACGGCAGGCTCCAGCCCGCGCGGGGCCTGGAGGTCCAGGGCAAGAGCTACCCCGTGAGCCACCTCTGGGGAAAGGCGCCCATCCATCTCGTAGGCTCCGGGGTGGAGCTGGACAAGCGGTCAAGCGGCGTGGCCGGAGCGGCGCAGGCAAGCCCGCACGGCTTGGTGCAGGAGCTTCTGAACCGCTCCGACGAACACCTGTGGGGATTCGTGTCCAACGGCCGCCTGTTGCGGATCCTCAGGGACAACCGGAGCCTGACCCGGCAGGCCTACGTGGAGATCGACCTGGAGGCGATCTTCCAGGGCGAGCTCTACCCTGACTTCGCGGTGCTCTGGATGCTCTGCCATCAGAGCCGCGTGGAGGCGGAGCGGCCCGAGGAGTGCTGGCTCGAGCGCTGGTCAGGCCTGGGGCGGGAGCAGGGCGCGCGCGCCCTGGAGACCCTGCGCAAGGGCGTGCAGGAGGCCATCGAGCACCTCGGGCGCGGCTTCCTCTCCCACCGCTCAAATGGCAAGCTCCGCGAGCGCCTGCGAAGCGGCGCGCTTTCCACGCAGGAGTTTTATCGGGAGATCCTGCGCCTGGTCTACCGCCTGCTCTTTCTGTTCGTGGCGGAGGATCGGGACGCGCTCCATTCCCGCGACGTGCCGGCCGCCGAGCGGGAGACCTACCGGGACTTCTACTCCACCCACAGACTGCGCCTGCTTGCTGATGAGATCCGGGGCACGGCGCACGCCGACCTCTTCGCCTCTTTGAGGATGGTGATGCGCCTCCTTGGCACCTTGGGCGCGCCGGAGCTCGGCCTCCCCGTCCTGGGGAGCTACCTCTGGTCCGAAGGTACGCTGCCGGACCTCATGGGGAGCGACCTATCCAACGCGGATCTCCTGGAGGCGGTGCGGGCCCTGGGGTTCACGCGACGGGGCAAGGACCTCTGGCGCGTGGACTATCGGAACCTCGGGAGTGAGGAGCTTGGCAGCGTGTACGAGTCCCTCCTGGAGCTGCACCCCGAGGTGGATGCCGAGGCCGGGCACTTCTCTCTCTCCGTGGCTGCCGGGCATGAGCGAAAGACCACGGGCTCGTACTACACGCCACACGCCCTGGTACAGAGCCTGCTCGAGACAGCGCTGGACCCAGTGCTGGAGGAGGCAGCCAAGGGCCCGAATCCCGAGGCCGCGATTCTCGCGCTCACGGTCTGCGATCCAGCCACGGGCTCCGGGCATTTCCTCATTGCGGCAGCGCACCGGATCGCGCGTCGCCTGGCGAGCGTGCGCACCGGCGACGAGGAGCCGGCGCCCGAGGCGATGCACAGGGCTCTCCGCGACGTGATCGGCCGATGCCTCTACGGCGTGGACGTAAACCCCATGGCCGTGGAGCTCTGCAAGGTGAGCCTGTGGATGGAAGCCCTGGAGCCGGGCAAGCCGCTATCGTTCCTGGATGCCCATATCCAGTGCGGGAACAGCCTCCTGGGCACAACGCCGGATCTCATGGCCAAGGGCATCCCGGAGGAGGCGTTCAGCGCCCTGACCGGGGATGACAAGAGCGTTGCCACGCAACACCGGAAGCGGAACCGCGAGGAGCTTCACGGTCAGCAGAGCCTCAAGGACGAGACCGGGGGCCTGTGGGGCGAGCCGCTCCCGACCATAGAAAACCTCCAGGCCCTTGGCGTGGATGACTCCACCCTGGAGGGGATCCGGGAGATGGAGTCGCACTACCTCCAGCACCTCCGGTCCGATGTCTACCAGCACGCCCGGATCGTGGCGGACGCTTGGTGCGCAGCCTTTGTATGGCCTCGGATGAAAGGGCAGAAGCTCCCGCCCTTGACGCATGGACTGTGGAACGACATACACCAGACTCCGGAGAGCGTGCCGGCAGCGGTCTTGCAGGAAGTAGACCGGATCGCGAAGGCGTACCAATTCCTGCACTGGCACCTCGCGTTCCCGGAGGTTTTTGGACGGGAGGGCGGCGGGTTCGACGTGGTACTCGGGAACCCGCCGTGGGAGCGGATCAAGCTGCAGGAGGCTGAGTGGTTTGCCGAGCGCCGCCCCGATATCGCCAAGGCGAAGAACGCGTCCGAGCGCAAGCGGATGATCGAAGCCCTCCTCAAGGAAGATTCCACACTGCACCAGGATTTCCTGGAAGCGCGACGCGTGGCGGAAGGCGAGAGCGCCCTGGTGCGAGAGACGGGCCGCTACCCCCTGTGCGGCCGCGGGGACATCAACACGTACTCGGTGTTCGCGGAGATGGGACGAAGTCTGATGTCGCCGAAAGGACGCATGGGCATGATCGTACCCTCCGGAATCGCAACGGACGATACGACGAAGGTGTTCTTCGGGGACCTGGTGGACCGGCAGGCCTTGGTTTCCTTGTTCGATTTCGAGAACCGTGAGGGGATCTTTCTTGGGGTGCATCGCAGCTACCGCTTCTGCCTCCTCACCCTAACCGGACGGCAGCGACCGGCGCGCGCAGGCGCAGAGTTCCGATTCTTCGCATACCGCGGCGAGGACCTCGCGGACCCGGAGCGTCGGTTCCGCCTGACACCGGAAGACTTCGCGCTGATGAACCCGAACACACGGACCTGTCCGATCTTCCGCACCCGTCGCGACGCTGAGCTCACGCGGGCGATCTACCGGCGGGTGCCGGTGCTGATAAAGGAGGGACCGCCGGAGGAGAACCCGTGGGGGATGTCGTTCATGGCCATGTTCCACATGTCGAACGACTCCGGGCTCTTCCGCGGCCGTGAGAATCTGGAGGCGGAGGGCTTCCGTCTCGAGGGCAACCGCTTCCGCAACGGAAAGGAGACGTACCTGCCGTTGTACGAGGCGAAGATGGTGCACCACTTCGACCACCGCTGGGCGACCTACGATGGCGATGACACTCGGGATGTCACCGCCGCCGAGAAAGACGACTCAGGGTACAGTGTGCTACCTCGCTACTGGGTGGCAGAAGCGGAAGTGCAGACGCGGCTCGAGGACCGGTGGGAGCGGGGGTGGATGTTGGGGTGGCGCGACATCACAAACACCACCAACGAACGCACAGTAATAGCATCGGTTCTGCCGAGGGTGGGTGTGGGGAACAGCTACCCGCTGTTTCTCGTGTCAGCCGCGGTGGCTCCAACATTTCAATGCATGGCGGCAAACATGAGCGCGTTTGTCGTGGACTACGTCGCGAGGCAGAAGGTCGGTGGGCTCCACCTGAACTACTTCTACGTGACTCAGCTTCCCATGCTCCCGCCCTCCACCTACGACTTGCCCTCCCCTTGGGCGCCGAGGCAGACGTTAAAGGACTGGATCCTACCGCGTTTGTTGGAGCTGGTATACACGGCGAACGACCTCGAGCCCTTCGCGCGCGACTGTGGCTATTCGGGCCCACCCTTCCGGTGGGACGAGGAGCGCCGCTTCCGGCTCCGCTGCGAGCTCGACGCGGCCTTCTTCCATCTCTATGGCATCGGCCGCGAGGATATGGATTACATTATGGAGACGTTCCCGATCGTGAAGCGGCACGACGAGAAGATGTGGGCGGAGTACAGGACCAAGAGGGTGGTGGGCGAGATGCATGACAGCCTAAATCGGGAGCGAGCGTAGCGAACACGTATGTTATGTTCCTTCTTGACAGAGGTGATATTGGTGCAATCCTTTGATCCCTATCAGGAGGCAAAATGAACAAGATTGACATCGTCGCCTTCGAATATGCCCTTTCCATAACAGATGATGGGACGGTTTTCGAAAAGTTCGCTTTAGCCTTTCTGTCCGCCGTGATGGGATACGACTTCATGCCTGCCGGCGGAGCTAAGGATCGTGGAATAGACGGCCTTCAATCTTTGTTTGATAGAAAGGGATTTGATACACAGAAGTACCAAGTATCTACTGAGAAAGATACTGAAGGGAAGATGGTTGCATCTCTTGAAAAGCTACGGAAAAACAAGATACGCTTCGACACCTTCAGATATATAACTAACCGAGAAGTGAAGAATCGCGATCTCCTTTGTGATGGGTTGTCGGCTAAATATAAGAGATCGGTTGCGATATTTGATCTCAAATGGTTTGCAGCCAATATCCTTCATTCAGAGGCAACTGTTAATGCGTATCGGACTTACATCCTCTCTAACTTGCATGAATTTGCGCTACCTGGCCGTTCCAATATTGTATCAAACCTGAACAGTGATTCTAGGCTATTCGTTTTCCTTCGTCAGCAATTGGACTACTCAAGCGAAAAGCCACAAATCGACCAACTTTTAGCTGATTCGCTTATCATAATGAGTCTTGAGGATACTGATCCAGACAAAGGGATATTTAAGGCAATTAATGAAATCAAGGATTCTATTAGAAAACTGGTTAAGTTCGACTTTAAGAGCATAGAGCTTCTAATTGAGGACAGAGCTCAATTTCTTTCGCAAAAGCCAAACAGAAGAATCGTTTATCATTCCAAGGCTAATGCCTATTGTCTCCCCTTCGAAACAAGGTTGCAAATCCAGGAACGGAACATCCGCGATCAGCAGCTCCTCGATGTCTTCTACCAGCAAACGTCTGAGCGAATGAACAACTACCTAAAGATAAAGGAAGTGTCTATTCGGAATGCAATAGACATTCTTAGGGATGTGGTTTTCAGAATATTTTATCAACAGGGGTTGGAGTTTGCGAGTTTCATATTAGATGCGGAAACACACGATACAATTGAAAAAGAGTTGATAGATGTAGTCAACAGCGCCGTGGATGAAAGTAGCATTGTCCTAAAGAATAGAGAATTGGTAAAGTCAGCCCTTCTAATGACGATTCGAGATCTAGTCTATAACGGAACCAAGGAACAAAAAGATTTTCTAAAGGCTCTTTCAAACTCATATATGATGATGTTCATGCTACATTGGGATCCGAAGATCTCGACTTTCTTCCATACAATGGCCAACAACCTAAAGATATTCGTATGTACTTCGCTGATCATTCCAGCGCTGTCGGAATACTATCTAGATCCCCACAACCGGCGCCACTGGAATATACTGCAACTTGCAAATAAAGCCGGCGTCAAACTTTATGTTACGGAAGGCATTATCAGCGAGCTCTGCTCACATTTCAGGATGATAATGAAGTTGTACCATGATGACTACTCACGTACGGAGGATGTTCTCACCGGCGATGAATCTCAAATCTACTACGTTAACGAAATACTCATAAGAGCATATTTCTATGCCAAAATACGAGGGCATGTTTACAACTTCAAGGATTTCATTGAAAACTTCGTAGATCCAGATCTAAAGTCTTTGGAAAGTGATCTTGTGGAGTTTCTAAAAGAGCAATTTGGCATTAGTTTTTTGCCCTCAAAATCGCTTGCCATACAACTGGATGCTCATGAACAAGAACTTGTCTTAGAGAGACTGAAGGATCAGAAGAGTCATATTGTAAAGGCTAGGACAGACGTGAATACAATACTTACCGTTTATAAGTTGCGGGAAAAGAACAATGAAACAGCGGAAGCATCGATATTTGGTTATCGGACATGGTGGCTGTCCAAGGACGTAAACACTTACAGGGCCGTTACCTCTGTCCTGTCGGACAAATATCCGGAAAGTTGCTACATTCGACCAGATTTTCTTTACAACTACATAGCATTAACTCCACATCCGGCTGAGGTGGAGGAGGCCTACAGAAACTTATTTCCCGGATTGATCGGCGTAAACATAAGTTTCCATCTTCCAAGTGAGATAGCGGACTATGTTAGAAGAAGGATGCAAGAGTTTAAAAGCAAGAACCCTGGTAGAGCCAACGCAATCTTACGCAGATTGACTGAGAAGCTCAAGTCCGATCCTAATCTCCGTACCAAAGGCTACGTCGAACAATACTTGGAGCAGGAGGCAACTAAACTGAGCGCTAAGTAAGACAGCCCGATAGGGAAAAAGGGAGAAATATAACAAATCAGTGGAGTTGTCCGCCTGAGGGTCGTGTGAAACTGTTGGCATAGTTCAGCAGAACTGTGGGTACTTGGCTTCGGTCGGGGCGGCAACTCAACTTCATGTTATGTTCTAAAAACAGCTATCCATACTACTCCTGGAGGGCCAAGTGGACGTGATCGATTTGCAGCCCGTGCCATTGATAAACCTGCGAATAGAGATCTCAACCTACCTTGGATTGTTCAATAATGACGCCTTCCTAGGCCAATTCGGCAAACGGAAAGCAAATGATGCCATCAACACACCGTATGAAAGCTGGTACGGGAGATCGGAATTGTTCCTCACCAGAGTGCTTCGTACTTGCATTCTCAACATCGAGTCCGCGGTCTGTACTTCAGTATACTTCGAAGCCGCTTTGCGTGACATACTTACCGACCAAATCAGAGAAGCTGTCAATAACCCTTTTAGCCTAGGCGGGCGCTCGACTGCTGCAAACGTGTACGACAGACTCCCAGGACTAATTGACAATCAGTACAAGTTGTCCGTGTCGAACCCTGCTCTTTGGGAAAGGGCTAAGGCTTTCTATCGAGATGTAAGGAACCCCATATTCCACGGCAAGGAGTTGACAAGCTCCAATCCGCTACCTGTGAAAGAGCAACTTGTTCTCATATTGGACTTGTTTGGCTGGCTCGATTCGTGGTTCGATCTGAACAAATTGATTGACAATGGAAGGCAGCTTACGCGAATTCACAACTACAACGACGTGATCAGCCAGATTGTAGTGCCTGATCATGTGCCAGCGAATGCGCCGAAATCAACTGACCAAGTGGTAGAGTTGCCAAACGTGACAAATGTTTCAGGGATGTGGTTAGCAGACTACTTGCAATTCACCTTGGAGACAAATGAAGGAAAATTCATGAACATGCGGATGTCTCCTAAAGCCGCAATGCGAATGCTTGCATTTTTAGCATTGGCCAAGAAACATACAGGCTGGCCTGTGCCTGAAAGGTTATGACTCAATAGAATGGAACATAACAAATCGTTTGGCGCCAGGCTAAACCTGGAGAAGGGGGATGAATTGCACTAGCACTTCGAAACCTTCTTGAATGACCCAGTGGGAAACCAAGCCCACCTGGTAAAGCTGGCCGGCAGCCAGAAGCCATCCTTGCGTAGCATTGGGGCGACCCGTGCACGAAGCGTAGGAGGCGAGCACAAAAGCCGTGTGATTGAGCCCCGAAAGGTTATAGTTGCCGAGGCCTTCGTCGTAACGATTACGGGGGCAGCACCGATGTGCCGTAATGGCCTGACACATCGGCTCGACCGGGGTCCGAGAACAGGGCAGATGTGCGGAGGGTCATCCAGGAACCTGGGAGGTCTCGTTGGCTCCATGCCTTTTGAAGATGGACTGGGTTACCAGAAGAAATCCCCGGCCTGCGGGAGGGAGCGTTCACAAGCCCGCGGGAGCGAACAAAAGTGGACGCAGGCGATAAATGGTATTGCGCGCGTGAAGGAAACGAAACGCGGCGAGAAGGCGGCGAGACGTCGTAGTGTCTTCATAGTACCTATGAAGCAGGGGAACCTGACCTGATGGGCTCCAGTGGAGGGAAGGGGGACATCGAACTGTAGAACCATCGGTGGGAAACACGGAGGGTGCAATGGAACCCAGGGCCGTGGGCACGAAACAGCGATGGATAGCGATTAACAGGGTTGAACTGAGACGTTTCGAAGGTCTCAGCCAATAGCGAATCTACGGTTTGAAGAACCGCATGCGGGAAATCCGCTCGTGCGGGACTGTGGGGGCCTTGGGCGGGTAACCGCCCAGGGCTACCCGGCGAAGCCGACCCTTAGAATGCCGTCAAGCCAGTCAGCCAAATGCCGGCATACTGTGGGCGTTGGCCGTCGATCGGCGGGGCAGCTCAGCGCCATGGTAGGTCTCTGTATCGCTAACAAGTTGGAGGTAGACAATGGCTAACAGATTGCATCTTATTAGTATGAAGTTCACGAACATTGGGTGTGTTGGTACTGAAGGTCGTGGGATGGCTGTGTGGTAGATGGAGACGACCTATTAGGGGTTGAGGTAAAAATGGAAAGATCGTTTTTCCTATCACTCGACTGCACAGAATAGCCTCTAATTGGGGCGATTGCGATGGCGTCTCAGGGTATCGCCGTAAATCGACTCCTGCAGGATTCACGTCTATTCCGCGGACTGATCTGGAGGCCATCATGTATTTGTCCAGGGTAGTTATCCAGAATTTTCGGTGCTTTGGTGAGGGAGACAAGAGCTTCACGTTGTCACTCAAGCCTGGCCTGACCGCGCTAGTCGGAGAGAATGATTCAGGTAAGACAGCGGTAATCGACGCCTTGCGGTTCGTTTTTGGAACGACTGATCAGGAATGGCATCGGCTCGAGGATAGCGACTTCCACAGCGAGGGAAGCGGCGCATGCCAGACAGCGCCCGAGATCAAGATCGTCTGCAAGTTCGAGAATCTGGATGAGCCGGACCAAGGAACCTTTGTCGAATTCCTTACATATGGTGAAAAGCCGGGCGACCCGCCTGCCCTCTATGTCAACTGGGTCGCTAAGGATACAGGAGACGTGCGCAGTGGTCGCCCATACCGTCGGGTGCGTGTGAACTCGGGTAAGGGCGGAAGCGGACCGGCCATTCCCCAAGAGGTGCGGGAATTGCTGCGATCAACGTATCTGCGGCCGCTACGCGATGCGGATAAAGCATTGTCTGCTGGTCGCGGCTCCCGGCTAGCCCAGATTCTTCATCAAGACGCTAGGATCAGGGATGGCGGAATTCCCTACGATCCGAAACTTCTGATGGAGAAACATATCGATCCTACCATGCTGGCGAAACTCAGCGTACTTGGCATCGGGGACCTGGCCAACGACTTGCTCCAGAGACAAGAGGGAGTATCCGCTACACGGGCCGACGTAGATGAACACCTCAAGAAGCTTGCGCTTGCTCTTGAGAACATCAAGAGCGCCGTCAAGGTCACTGGCACGACGGCTTCTGCCGAAACTCGCCTGCGGCAGTTGCTAGAAAAGCTCGATCTCAGCCTTGGCGGCCCGGGCGAACTAGGCCTGGGATCGAACAACTTGTTGTTCATAGCTTGCGAACTGCTGCTCCTTGCAGCCGAAGTCGGGAACAGACTCCTCTTGATCGAGGAGCCAGAGGCCCACCTCCACGCTCAACGCCAGTTGCGGGTGATGGACTACATGCAGAAGCAGGCGACGGAGCGGGGCATCCAGATCATTGTCACTACCCACAGTCCCAACCTCGCCTCAGCTATTAAGCTCGACAATATCGTTATCATTCGGGATGGGAGAGGGCAATCCTTGGCACACGGACAGACAAATCTTGAGTTGTCAGATTATCGCTTCTTGGAGCGTTTTCTTGACGTGACGAAAGCCAACTTGTTCTTCGCGCGTGGCGTTATGATCGTTGAAGGTGACGCGGAAAATATCCTAGTGCCCACGCTTGCACGGCTGATCGGATGCGACCTCACGGAACATGGCGTGTCCATTGTCAACGTAGGCGGTACTGGCCTACGCCGGTATGCTCGCATTTTTCAGCGCAAGGATGTGGCTAGAGACAATGAACTTGATATCCCGGTGGCGTGCGTGACGGACATGGACGTCATGCCGGACTGTGCACCCGCCATTGTTGGATTGGTGAAAGAGGGTGAAGAATGGCCGACCGGGCGACGCTGGAAGGCCAAGAAAGACGTAGCTGATTTGACGGCTCGCCGGGCTGCGATTGATGCGAAGGCGTCCGGGCAAAGAGTCCGAACGTTTGTGTCTGATGAATGGACCTTGGAGTACGACTTAGCCCTCGGGCCGAAAGCGGCCAATGGGGTTTTCCCCGGTGGTCTGGCTGAGGACGTTTACGTGGCCGCCTCCCTCGCCGAGGACGATGACGCCATCAACAAAGGTGATAAGAAAAGGGCATCCGTCATCAAAGCGGCGTTACAGGAAGTTGCCAACCTAAAAAAGTCGACTCAAGCCAAGGATGGCTGCTCTGCTCAAGAAGTGCTGGCGTCGCAAATCTATGCGAGATTTCTCAAGGGCGGAGTTTCGAAAGCTGTCGCCGCCCAGCACCTGGCGGAGTGGCTGGGCGACAAGATGAAACACGGCTCACTCAAGGCTGACGTTCTAGAGGAGCGGCTTCCGAAGTATTTACGCGAGGCCATTCGCTACGTAACCGGAAAACTGCATCCCACCGTACAACAGCCCAATGACAGGGGCGCCGCCAATGAATGACGGTCCTCCGTTTGTGCAGCTCAAGATTGCTGATTCCGAGGTCCAGCGGGTATCAGGCATTCTTGGACTTCCGGAGGATGCTTTCTACGGGAAGGACGGAGCGGATCCTAGAAACACCGTCCTAAAGTCAATGGCGACGATGGACATTGCAGCCTGCCCGGGGAGCGGCAAGACGACGCTGCTGGTTGCCAAGTTGGCAATCCTGGCGGAGGAGTGGCGGCAAGGCACGCGTGCCATATGTGTGTTGTCGCATACAAATGCGGCACGGCATCAGGTGGAAAGCCGGCTCGGGAGCACCTCAGTTGGCAGGCGCCTGCTCTCGTATCCACACTTCATCGGGACCATTCACGCGTTCGTCAACGAGTTTCTCGCTCTGCCGTGGCTACGATCCCGCGGGTATCAGGTCAAGATCGTGGACACCGACATTTCCATCGCAAGACGGTGGTACGCTTTGCCATTCAAGACTCGCCTCGGCCTCGAAAACGCTGGGCACGACAGTACAGTCTTGTCTATCAAGTCACCTAATGGTGATGTGGGCGAGCTGCCTTGGGGCAAGGGAACCCTCGGCCGGGACAAAGAAACCTATGTGAATATTCGAGATGTCTGTCTTCAGTCAATGGCAGAAGGATATTTCTGCTTTGACGAAATGTTCGTGTGGGCGAATGATCTGATGGACAAGGTGCCGGGAGTAGTTCGCATAATCCGCGGCCGTTTTCCGCTCTTGTTCATCGATGAGGCCCAAGACAACAGCGAGCAACAATCCGTGATTCTGCATAGGATCTTCATGAACGGGGACGGTCCAGTCACCCGCCAGCGCTTTGGCGACAAGAACCAGGCGATCTTCGACTTTGTCAAAGCCCAAGCGGCGAAGACAGACGCATTCCCTTGCGAAGCAGTCAAGACCGACTTACGCAACAGCTTTCGTTTCGGACCTGGCATCGCGAAACTAGCTGATCCCCTTGGGATAGTTCCCTATACCCTCGTGGGCCTGGGACCTAGGAGACCGCTGGCATCTGGTCCGCTTGAAGGCATGCATACGGTCTTTCTTTTCAGCGACCATAATGCCGGCCGTGTTCTGGACGCATACGGACATCTCCTCTTGGAGACATTCTCAGAAAGTGAAGTGACAGCAGGTGTTTTCACCGCAGTGGGAATGGTTCATAAGAGGCTGGCCGACGACCACAGACCGCGCCATGTCGGCCACTATTGGGCGGACTACGATCCTGAGTTAACGAATCGCGACCCGAAGCCGAACACTTTTGTGCAGTATCTCTTTGCGGGGATTGCACGAGCAGAAGCGATCGGGGAAACCCACCCGGCGACCGAAAAGATTGCTGAGGCGACGCTTCGCCTTGCCGGAATGGTGGACCAGGCGACAGCTTGGAGCCGACAGTTACGTGATCATCGCTCAATTCTTGAGGTCCTGAAGAATCAAGGAAGTGCTCAAGAAGATTACGAGGAACTCATTGCCGTTCTGGTCGCGAAGCGAGAAGCATTGACGAAGGAAATGTGGGAAAACCGTTGGGCTGATGTCGTACGGCAGATCGCGACAGTTATCGCTGGCATTCCACTGCGCCCTGAAGCCAACCAATTCCTGGTTTGGCACGAGAATCTGGAGGCGCAAGCACCGGCTACCGCTATCCGAAATAGCCGGGACAACATTTACCGTTTTCGGGAAGCTGGCAGGGAAGTTGCCATCCGTGTCGGTTCCATCCATTCGGTCAAGGGCGAGACGCACACCGCAACACTCGTGTTAGACACGTTCTGGCAGGACAAGAAAGGGCGGCACAACCTCGGATTGCTATTGTCTTGGTTGATTGGCAGCAATCTAGGAGCAACTTCAGCTGGCATGCAACAGCAAGTCCGCCTGAAGGCTCACTACGTGGCAATGACTCGGCCGACGCACCTTCTCTGCTTGGCCATGAAGCAAAGCACGTTCGAAAAGAACGGCACCCTTGACCGCGAACTCATACGGAAGTTGACTGACAGAGGATGGCAGGTGAAAGTGATCTGATCAAGTTACAATATCCGTGTTTACTTAACGGCGCTCTCTATACTTTCCGCCCCATCTTGACTCGACGATCTTTACGAGTTCGTTCTCTCCCGGCAATCATGACACAATGTCCCTATAAAAAGGATATCCCGGTTCCAAGTACTTGGTGAGCTCATGTATCTATTGGAGTACCGAGGCGACGAGATACCTGTCGCTTATGGCGGGACCTTCGGTATCCCCGATAATGTCTTTATCATCGCGACCATGAACACCGCGGATCGTTCGATCGCGCTGGTCGACCATGCCCTTCGACGCCGCTTCGCCTTCATCCGCCTTGCGCCGAACTACGAGATCCTCCGTCGATACCTTCAGAACGGCG
>Ga0315289_10005554_pt1 | contig 18618 bp, 8 predicted proteins | sample YL17G11_40_MG_FD_203452 | JGI IMG/M metagenome (GOLD analysis project Ga0315289, IMG submission 203452) | Sediment microbial communities from Yellowstone Lake, YNP, Wyoming, USA - YL17G11_40 | ecosystem: Environmental > Aquatic > Freshwater > Lake > Sediment | place: USA: Wyoming | collected...
GAGCCTTTCGCTGCTGCTGCAGCCTGCATCACTTCCTCGACGAGCTCCTCGGTCCACGGCGAAGAAGCGGAAGGAGCAGGCTGCTGTCGCTGACGCTGCCTCCTCGAAGAAGCATCGTCGCGGGAGACAAGAGCGGAGGAGGAAGCAGCAGCGAGCGGCGAGTCCCGGGCCCGGACCCACAGGAGGCCGCCGCGGGCGTCCAAGGAGGAGGAGGGAGGAGGGGTCTTCTTCGAAGAAGCAGCGGTCGCCTCCGCCGCGGGCAGAGCGAGCAGCAGCGAGGAGGAGGGGGAGAGGGCGCCACCGCGGCCGCGGCGGCGGCGCCCCCCGCCGTCGCGCCACCACTGCTGCCTTCCTTCGTCGCTGCTTTCCCCCTCGTCGTCGTCGTCGTCGACGCCTCGACCCTCTCCTCCTTCGTCGTCCTCATCACTGACGCATAGCCCTGCGGCCTCGGCGGCCTCGGCCAGCGCCTCGACCCTCGCCTCCGTCGCCCTCGCCACGGCGGACTGCGCGTTGACGGCGGCGAACAGCCTCGCCGCGGTCTCGTCGGCGTCGTCGAAGGTTTCGAAGTCGAGGGAAGAGGAAGAGGCGGCGGCGCCTCCCAGAGTCCTCCTCCGCTCGTCCTCGGCGTCGAGGTAGGTCCTCAGGTCAGCAACGCGCCGCCGCAGCGCCGCCAGCCCGGACCGCACGCGCTCGCGGGCGTCCGCCAGCGCCGGCTCGAGCGAGGCCTCCTCATCGACGGCGGCGGCGAGGGCCAGGTCCGCTGCGGAGGTTTCGCCGTCGCTTTCGTCGTCGTCGTCGCTGCCGTCGCCACTGCGCCTCCTCCTCGGCGCGATGAAGCGAGGCAGGCCGCTCATGTGGCCCGCCAGCGCCCTCGCTCCGGCGGCGAGCGCCCCGAACGCGACCTTGTCGGCCTGCGTGGCCCCCTCCAGGGCCCCCGTCGCGGCGGAGGCGCCCGAGACGGCGGCGCGGAGCGCGTCGAGGGCCCCGGCCGCCGCCGCGGCGCGTGCGGGCGCGGCCTCGCGCAGCTCCGCGCGGGCCTCCAGCTCCCGCGTCGCGGCCAGCTCCTCGAGGAAGGCTGCCTCGGTGGCCGCTGCCCCCGAGACGGCGAGGTGGGCGTAGTGGGCCTTTGGAGGAAGAGGAGGGGGGGGGGGAGGCGACGGAACGACGGGTGCAACGGGAAGAGGTTTCGGTGGCGGCGGCGGCGGCGGCGGAGGGAGCGCAGCAGCAGCGATGGCCCGCGGCTTCTCTTCCTCCTCTTGTTCCTTTGCGGCAGGGGGGGCGACGGGAAGACGAGGAGCCCCAAATGAGAACGCCAGAGGAGGCGGAGGCGCAGAAAAAGCGGCGGGAGTAGTCACCGCAGGAGGTGGCGGGGCAGCGGGAGGCAGCCCGAACGAAAAGAGCGGGGCTGCGGGGGCGGCGGCGGGAGCGGCTGCCGCAGCCGCAGGAGCACCAGCGCCAAAGAGGCCACCTTTCGCCTCCTCGACAGCCTTCGCCGCGGTTTCCGTGGCGAGCTTTGAGGCTCCCGCGTTGGCCTGCAGGAAGTCCGAGCCCCAGCCCGAGGTCGCTGCGGGAGGAGGAGGAGGAGGAGGAGGAGGAGGAGGAGGGGAAGGAGGAGGGGCGGCGGCGGCGCTGCTCTCTGCTTCGTCCTCGGACGACGGCGCCGACGGCGCTCGCCGAGGAGGAGGAGCAGGAGAAGGAGGAGACTTTTCTTCTTCCTCCTCCTCTTCGTCAAAGTCGCTGTCCGAGAGAGCTGTCGCTGCCGCAGCCTCCAGGTCCGCGGCCAGGGGAGGCGCCGGGGAGGAGGCTGCGTCGGAGGAGGTCGCGGAAGAAGAGGGGGACTGCTCTTTGGCCTCCTTCGCTGCTGCTGGAGCGGGAGCTGCTGCTGCGGACGACTCCGCCGCGGCAGCAGCGCTGCTTCCCCCCTCCTCGTCGTCGCTGCCGCTCCAGCCGCCCTCGCTCTCCGAGGGCAGGGCCGCGGCCGCGGCGATCTCTTCGAGGTTTTCCAGAGGAAGAGGCGGAGGAGGAGCAGCAGCAGCAGCAGAAGTGGAAAGGGAAGGGTCGGGAGCCTCTCCTTCTTCTTCTTCCTCCTCTTCGGGGACCGAAACCGAGAAAGTCCCCGGCGGCGGCGCCCGAAGCGCCACGGCGGCAGAGACGACGGACGGCGCGCTCTCCTTGCCGCGCTCCACCCTCCCGAAGGAGAACGCCCTCAGCACCCCCTCCGAGCTCGCGACGAACAGCACCGGCTGCGGCGGCGGCGCCGGCGCCTCGGGGTCGGGATGCGACACCGCGACCTCCGACGCCCGGAGGTCGACGGCGACCCCGCACACAAAGTTGTCGACGTCGTCGGGGGCCGCCAAGGGGACGCGCAGCGCCGCCCACTCGTCCGTGACCTCCTGAGCGACTGGCGCGGGGCCGAGGTCGTGATCGCTTTCGTCCTCGCCGCTCTCGTCCTCGTTGCCAGGTCCCTCTCGGTATTCGACGAGGCGCACGTGCTCGTCGTTGGCGCCGGCCATCGCCGAGACCGAGGCGCCCCAGGCGGGGACGAGCGCAGAGAGCAGGCAGGTCCCGAAGGAGCGCGCGAGAGGCAGCGAAGAAGCGTCCCCGCCGTCGGGGGCGGAGAAGGGGACGAGAGGGGAAGGGAGCGGCGCCGCTCCGGGGATGACGTTGGCGGCAAAGAACTCAAAGGCCTCTGCCCGCGCCGGTGGGGGAGGCGCTCCTTCTTTCCTCCTCCTCCAGCGGCCCCACCGCAGGAGCAGCAGGGGTGCGACGGGGGAGGAGGACGCGGGGATCCCGGGCTCGTCCAGGAGGCAGCAAGAGACCAGCAGGGCCCGCCGCCCGACCCAAGAGACCCCGTTGACGATCAGAGAGCCTCCGCCGCCGCCGCCGTCGCCCTCTTCCGGGGCGTCCCGAGACGAGACCCGGAGGGCGAAGCCCCTGCGAGGGGGAGAAGGAAGGGAAAGGGAGCCGGTGAAGTCGTCGACGAAGACGGTGGAGCCCGAGGCCGCGGCCCTCAACACCAGTTCGGGAGAAGAAGAGGCGGAGGCGGAGGCGTCGGCGGTGGGGCGCCAGGCGACGGCGGTGAAGCGGGTCGAGGAAGCAGCAACAGAGGAGGCGAACGGCGCCGGCGCTGCCGAGACCGCTGCTGCTCCTCCGCTTCCGCTTCCTCCCCCTCGGAGCCTCCCCGACCTCGACAGGTCGACATCCCAGGCCCTCCCGTCGGCCGTCAGCAGCGTCAGCCGCGGGGGAGAAGAGGAGGAGGAGGAGGAAGGGCAAGGGGCCCGGAAGGAGGCGGCGACAAAGCACGTCGCCGCCGTCGTCGCCTTCTCGAGGTCCGAGACGGAGACCGTCGCCGAGGGCTCCGTCTCTCCCCTCTGGAGCGCGACGAGGGCGTGCAGGGAGGCCCTGGACGCGGAGACGACGGCGAGCAGGGAGCCGTCGGGGGATGCGACGACGAAGGCGGCGGCGGCGGCGGCAGCGGACGCCCCTCCGCCGTCCCCCCCGACCTCTTCGACGACCTCGAGCTCGGCCAGCAGCGCCTCCAAGCGGGCCTCCTCGGGCAGTGGTTCTGGAAGCTGCCCGTCCTCTATCTTTGTGGCCGCGGCGAGGAGGGGCCCGGCGCGGAAGACGTAGACGCCTGCACGCGTTTTTGTTTTCGTTTTCGTTTTTTTTTGAGGTGAGGGAGAGAGGAACGGGGGCGCGCCTGACGTCGAGGATGGATTTCTCTCTCTCGAACAATTCAAGCTCTCTCTCTCTCTCTTTTCTCTCCCTCTCCCTCTCTCTCTTCTCCGTTTCCATCTCCCAGTCAAGGACTCACGTGCTCCACTCGAGTAGGCCACGATGCCGGCAGCAGGCACGCTCGCGAGCGACGGCCTGGCGCGCGCGGAGGAGAAAGAAGAAGAGGAAGCCGGGGTCGACGATTCGTCGCCATCAAGTTGAGCGAACGCCGCTTCGCCAATTCGCCGGAAGAAGTAGGGCGGCTCCTCGTCGAGGGCCGGCTCGAGGGGTTCCGGGCGCAGGAGGAGAGCAGCCTCTGCCATCGCGGCGGAAGAGCTCAGAACGAGAGAGAAAGAACGAGCGAGCGAGCGAGCGAGCGCGAGAGAGCGTTCTCTTCGTGCTCCCACTTGTCCTGCTCGCTCGCAGCGACTGAGAGGAAAAGGGAAATGAAGAAGCGAGAGAGAGAACCAAAAAAGCAAGCAACAGAGCAGAAAACGAAGAGTTCTTGACGAGCGACCAAACAGGAAAGCTCGTTTCAACTTTCTCTCCCTGTCTTTCTGTGTCTCCTCCTCTCTTCTTCTTCTCTATAGTCCCTTTCTACGCTCCGAGAGAAACTAATCCAAATTTGCACTATCCGAGCAACCGTCTTCGAAGCCCACGATGGACAGGAAGAAAAAGGTGAGAGTCGAGGCGTTGGAAAAGAAAAGAGAAGGGAGGGAGGGAGAGTGGCCAAGGACCCCATTCGCCTCTCGATTGGCTCTCTTGACACACATGCCTTTGCCTTGGCCCTGCCGCCGCGTTTCGACGCCGGCGGTCGTGTCCTCTGAAGAGGCGCGCAAACTTGACCTCTTCAATGTTTCCGCGTGGAGGAAAGACAATTCGAGAGTGAGAATGAGGCAGAGCGCCGATGCTCTTTTGCGATCGACGACGAAGAAAAAAAGCATCGCCGCCGTCTCTCCTTCGTCGTTCGCGCTCCTCTTTCTCTCAACCCCGACCTCCTTCCTCACTTCTCCTTCAACAGGTCGCCTACTTCTACGACCCGGACGTCGGCGGCTTCTACTACGGGCCGGGACACCCGATGAAGCCCCACCGAGTCCGCATGGCCCACGCTCTGGTGCTCCGGTACGGCCTCCACAACCAGATGGACTGCTACCGGCCGCGGCCCGCTTCGTCGAGAGACATGGCCGCGTTCCACTCGAAAGACTACATTTCCTTTTTGGAGAGGGCCGCGCCTGACGCGTTCGGAGTCAAGAACGGGTCCTCGTCGTGGCCTCCTCCGCGGTCTGAGGAGGAGGTCGCCGCGGAGGCAGAGAGGAAGAAGGCCAGGAAGCGGCGGAAGAGGGAGGAGGAGAAGAAGAAAAGCCTGGAGGAAAACGGTGGCGGTGGAGGCGCAACGGCGGCAACAACAGAGGCTGCTCCTTCGACTTCCTACTCCGGCTCTTCCTCCACGGACTCGGACGACGACGACGACGCCTTCCCTCGCACCATGAAGCAGGCCCGCGCCCGCTTCGCCCCCGGAGAGGACTGCCCGCTCTTCCCCGGGCTCTACCGCTACTGCCAGCTGTACTCCGGCGGGTCCGTCGGCGGCGCGGTGAAGCTCAACCACGGAGGCTGCGACATCGCTGTCAACTGGGCTGGCGGGCTTCATCACGCGAAGAAGGGCGAGGCGAGCGGCTTTTGCTACGTGAATGACATTGTGCTTGCGATTCTTGAGATGCTCAAGTATCACGCGCGGTAAGTAAGAGCGGGGAGAGATGAGAGAAGAGAGTTTTTTTTCCTCTCGAGTTTTTTTATTTTTCTCCCTTTCTTTACGCCCATCGTCGTTTTGACGAAGAAGAGAAAACTCTTCTTCGTCAAATAAAAAATACAAAAAAACAGTGTCCTCTACGTCGACATCGACGTCCACCACGGCGACGGCGTCGAGGAGGCCTTCCTGACGACCGACCGCGTCCTCACGGTCTCGTTCCACAAGTACGGCAACGGCTTCTTCCCGGGCACGGGCTCGCTGCACAACGTCGGCGTTGGCGCCGGCAAGGGGTTTTCTCTCAACGCTCCTCTGAGAGACGGCATCACGGACGAGGGTTACGAGGCAGTCTTCTCTCCAGTGATGGATGCCTGTATTGCAAAGTTTGACCCGGGAGCGATCGTGCTGCAGTGCGGGGCGGACTCGCTCGCAGGGGACCGGCTTGGGAAATTCAATCTGACGTCGGCGGGGCACGCCGCGGCCGTCGCTCGCGTTGCCGGCTACGGGAGGCCGACGCTCGTCTTGGGTGGGGGAGGTTATAAGGTCGCAAACGTCGCCCGGTGCTGGGCCGCGGAGACGGGGAGGCTGCTGGGCACGGAGCTGGACGACGAGGTTCCCGCGCACGAGTACTCTGAGTTCTATGCCTCGGGGGGGAACAGGCTGCGGGTGCCGGTGAGGAAGACTTTTTCTTCTTCTTTTCTTTTTTCCCCTCTTCCGTGCACTTCCAGCTTTTCTTTCTTTCTTTCACTCACGCGCACCTCTGTTTCTTTCTCCTTCTTCTCCCCTCTCCATTCTTCCCACTCTCCCCCCAAAAATCGCAACAACAACACACCACCACCACCACCAACAACAAACCAGCCCCGCGCCGACCTCGACAACGCCAACAGCAGGGAGTACCTCGACAACCTGCGCACCTCGCTGCTGCGGCACGTCGTCGAGCTGATGCCCGCGGGCGGAGCGCCCAACTCGGGGCAGACGCTGGGAGGGGAGAGGCCGCCCGACGCGCCCGTTGCGGCGGAGGCGATGGAAACTGGAGAAGGAGAGGGGGGCGGAGAGGACGGAGAGAGGCCCTCCTCCTCGAGGAAGCAGCCGCTGTGGGACGGGACGAGGGACGAGGCGGAGGACGCTGCCGACGGGAGGTGAAGGAGACGTTTTTTTTTGCCGACCTCTCCCGCACCTGTGACATTCTATTTTCATCGCCCGCTCCTTCTCCGAGAATTCGTCGCCTTCTGTCTGTTGTTGGTGGTTTTCTAGTTCAGTTTTGTGGTTACAAGCGGAGGGGAAGGAAGGGAGAGAAAAAACGAAATCACACCAGCGCGATCGACTCGACCTGCTCCCTCGTCGCCGCGCAGCTCGCCCCCGTCGAAAGAGTCCCCGGCCTGCCCTTGAGGCCGGGCCCGCCACAGGTCCAGCTCCCCGAGGTCCTGACGCCGCAGCTCCAGGAGAGGCCGGGCGGGGCGGAGGACGCGGAAGGAGCCGCAACCTTGTCGCACGCCGAGCCCAGCGCCGGCAGCGCATCGGGTTCGCTGCCGCCGTACCTTTTCCCTCCGCCGCCGAAGGCCTCCTTCCTCGCGCTGCACTGCCCCGAGGAGTACTCGAGGACCGCGGGCTTCTTCGCTTTCGCCGGGGCCAGCGCGAACCCCGTGATGCTGACGTGGCTCTCTTTCGACGAGGGAGCGGGGTTGACGAAGGCTCGGCCGGCGTCCAAGCGCACAGACACGGTCGAGTACGGGTTTTCTTCGCCTTGGCTTTCTGCGATCGCGACCCCGTCTATCCTCACGTCGGCCTCCTCGTCGGCGGTAAAAATTTCCCAGAAGCCCGCGTCGCCATTCGCCACAACCTTCCCGGGGGCAGAGAGCGAGATCTTGGACATCGAGAGGCGAGACGGTTTGCTGCTGCTGCTGCTGCTGCTGCTGCTGCTGCTCGTGGTCTCCTTCGTCTCCTTGCTGCGCCTCCTCGACCCGCCTCCTCGACCGTTGAGGAAAGGGATCCAGATGCTCCCGGCCCCGGAGCTCGCCACCTCGGCCTTCTCCGGGTCGAATTCCGACAAAATCACGGTGTCTCCTGGGGCGTGGACGCGCTCAACGTACTGCAAGGTGCCGGCGGGGAGCGCGATCTCGAGCTCGAGCGTGCCGGGGCCCGTGTCAAGGTCCCCGGAGAGCTCGACCGCGAGCGACGTCCCGGTCATTGTCAGGGCGACGGCGCTGATGGCGCCTTTTTCGCCGACCAAACGAGCAGAGAATCCTCCATTGCCGCTGCTGCTGCTTCTGCCGCTTGTGGTATTCGTCCCAGCAGCATCGACTATGCGCACCGAAATCGGGGCGCAGATGGAGACGCCGCGGAAGGTTTGGAGGGCGATGATTTTTTCCTCTGCAGTCACGATCGATGGCAACAAGAGGATAGAGAGCAAGAAGAGGAGCGTCGCTGCTGCTGCTGCTGCTGCTGCTGCCAGGGGCTGCACGCGCAGCAGCACCATCGTTGCTGCGCGACCACCGGACGGGACAGAGATCGCCCTCGCGCGGAAAAAGCCACGGCCTCTGAACAGGAAGAGGCGGGGAGAAGAACAGTGGGAGAGGTTATCACAATTTCGATGGCAAACAAGGTTCTTAAACTCGGCGCGGGGCCCGGCCTCGCGCTCCTGCTCCCGCTCCTCCTCGTCCAGTGCCTCTTCTGTCTCCTGCTCGTCGTCAGCGCGCGACCAGAAGGAGGGTCGCATCGGGCAGCAGCAGCAGAAGCCCTCTCCTCGCAGTGCGATGCCCAGGGGCCGAGGCAGGAGTGCGGTGAGGAGATCGACGGCCGAATGCTCCGCCTCGTTCTCGTTCGTCGCCCCCCTTCTCCCGACCTCCTCCTCTCACCTCCTCCTCCTCCCCTCCGTCTTCACCCTCCAACACACCCACCCAATAAAAAAACAGGCTGGAACGGCATCCCAGCCTCGGAGTGCCTCTCCAAGGGCTGCTGCTTCTCGCAGGCCCCGACCAGGCAGGGGGAGCTGGCCCTGCGCCTCCCCTCGTGCTTCAGGCAAAACGGGGGGGACAGCTCGTACGCGGTCTCGACCCTCCTCCCCCCCCCTCCCTCCCCTCCCGGGAGGACGGAGGAAGGCGGCGGCCCGAGCGCCGCCGCCGCGGCCGCGGGCCCGGCGGCGCGGGGAGCGGCCAGGGGCACGCTCTCCCGGGCCGCCTCGGCCGCGCCCTCGCTGGGGGCCGACCTGGCCGCGCTCGACTTCTCGCTGACGCTGCCGGCCAGGGACGTCGCCCGCCTGACGATCGGCGCGGACCAGAGGTGGAGGGTCCCGGCGGGCGTGCTCCCAGGGGTCTCCGGCGTCGAGCGGCGGGAGCGGGAGCTCCTCGCAGGAGCAGGCGGCAGCGGCAGCGGCAGCGGCAGCGGCAGCGGCAGCGGCAGCAGCGGGCAGGACGGGAACGGAGGGGAGAGGGGCGGCTCCGAGCTCGAGGTCGAGGTCGTCTCCTCGCCGTCGTTCGCCGCCGTCGTCAGGAGGAAGAGCAGCGGCCCCTCCCCTCCTTCCCCCCTGCTCGACACCCGCGGGTCGCGCCTCGTCTTCAAGGACCGGTACATAGAGCTCACCACCAGGCTCCCCGAGGCGGGCAGGGGGGCCCTCTACGGGCTCGGGGAGCGCACCAGCTCGTCGGAGCGCCTCCCCCTGCGGAGGAACGAGCAGGGGGTTCCGTTCACGCTGTGGACGAGGGACGCGGCGGCGGCGGACGCCGACCTCAACTCGTACGGGTGAGCAGGGAGGGAGGAAGCGTCGGAAAAAGGGGGCGGGGGAAAAAAAGAGGACAGCAAAAGAGGGAGAAAGGGAGAAAAACTCACTTTCTTCCCTCTCTCCCCCCGACCTCTTAAAAAAAAAAAACAGCTCCTGGCCAGTCGCCTGGTTCGTCGCCGAAGACGGCGCCACCTCGGCGACAGTCATGCTCAACTCGAACGCCATCGACGTCGTCGCTTCGGGGGAGACGCTGACTTGGCGCCTCGCGGGCGGGCAGGTCGACCTCTTCGTGCTCTCGGGTCCGACGCCCGCGCTCGTCGCCCAGCAGCTCGCTTCTCTGGTCGGGCTGCCGACCTTGCAACCGCCGTGGGCCTTTGGGGCTATGAACTCAAAGTACGGGTACGCCTCCGCGGCGCAGTGCAGGGCGGTCGTCGACTCGTTCGACGGCGCCGGGGTCCCGTTGGAGGCCTGGGTCTCCGACAGCCAGTACATGAGCGGCGACCGCATCTTCACCTGGGGCGACGACTTTTCGAAATCCGAAATGAGAGATTTCGTCAAGCACCTCCGCGCGACGGGCGACCGGCGGTGGGTCCCGATCCTGGACCCCGTCGTCAGGGCCCAGAGGGGCTACTCCCCTTTCGACGAGGCGACCGCGGACGGGGGGATCTTCCTCGAGGGGGCCGACGGGAAGCCGTACCTGGGGCAGATGTGGCCAGGGGCGGTCCACTGGCCCGACTTCCTGGACAACCCCTCCACGCAGCGGTGGTGGACGCGCTGGCTGCGGCAGGTGCGGGAGGACGTGGGCGCGATCGACGGCGCGTGGCTCGACATGAACGAGGTCTCCAACTTCTGCTCCGGCGACGTCTGCCGCCCCCCGCTCTCGAAGACAGACCCTTCCAAAAGAATCCGCCCCGAGGAGGTTCCCCCGAACGCCAACTTCGTCTGCCTCCTCGACTGCGAGTTCGGACCCTTTGAGAAAAAGGAAAACGGCGACGTTCCGGACTCGGTCTTCGCTCCGCCGTACAGCGTCAACTCCGCCGGGGGCCAGCGAAACCTCAGCGAGAAAACCTTGCCTGTGTCCGCGAGGCACCCGAAGAGCGGAGCCCTCGAGTACGACGCTCACAACCTCTTCGGCCACTCGATGGCCAGGGCGACGTTCGAGGCCCTCTCGGAAGTGAACAGAGTTCGTCCCTTCCTCTTCACGCGGTCGTCGTTCCTGGGGACGGGCGCCTTCTCTGGTCACTGGACCGGGGATACTTCCTCCTCGTGGAGGGACCTTCGGAGACTCACCCCGTCTGTGTTGCTGAGTGGGCTGGCTCTGATCCCGTTTGTTGGAGGGGACGTGGGAGGTTTCATGAATGGGGCGAGCAGTGCGTCGAGGCTTTTTATATATTTTTATATTTTTATGGTTCCGATTCTTTTCGTTTTTCGATCTCATTTTTCCTCCCTCTCACCTCACTCAACTCGTCCTCTTCTCTCTCTCTTCCTCTTCTCTTTCTCTTCTTCTTCAGGCGAGCTCGCCGAGAGATGGATCGCAGCTGCCGCCCTGCACCCCTTCTTCCGGTTCCACCACGCGCAGGGCTTCCAGGAGCCGTTCCGGAGGTTCGCCGGGAGCAGCAGCAGCAGCGGCGGCGGCGGCGGCAACGGAAACGAAACGCAAGGAAGCGAGTGGGGCCCCGTCCGCGACGCCGCCCGGAGCTCCCTTGGGCTCCGCTACCGCCTCCTTCCGACCCTCTACTCCGCGGCGGCCCAGGCCGCGGCCACGGGCTGCCCGACCGCGAGGCCGCTGTGGTTCCTCTGGCCGTCCTCGGAGGCCTCCAGGGAGCAGGCGGGCGTCTTCGCCGTCGGCGACGCGCTTGTCGTCGCGCCGGTGCTCGAGCCGGGCGCGGCGTCCGTCGAGGTCTCGCTGCCGTCGGGGGTCTCCTTCTTCGACTTTTACTCCCGGAGGCGCGTCGGAGCAGGAGCGTCGTCCTCTCCTCCTTCCTCCCCCGCTTCCGCCGTCGAAGTCGTCTCCCTGCCTGCCCCGCGGGGGAAGCCGACGCCGCTGCTCGTCGTGGCCGGCGGCGTCGTCGCCGTCGCTGGCGACGAGGGGCAGGTGTTCTTGACGACCTCTGCGGCGAGGGCGGCCCCGCTCACGCTCATCGCGGCCCTGCCCCCCGCAGCAGAGAGGAAAGAAGACGGAGCAGGAGCAGGAGCAGGAGCGACAACGCTGCGCTGCGGCCGGAGCTGCAAGGAGAAGGGCTCGGCCTGCGGCGACCTCTACAACGACCGGGGCGAAGAGCTGGACCCTGGCCCTTTCCAGAGGGGCAGGACCCTTTCCGTCGACGCCTCGAGCACCTCGGTGCGCCTGAGCTGGCCCGTTCCGGCGGGCGACCGCAGCAGCAGCGGCGGCGCCTCCTCCTCCTCCTCCTCCAAGTGCGAGGCGGGAGTGCCTTGGCCCAGACTCTCGAAAATCGTCGTCCTCGGCGCCGGAGACTTCGTTTCTTCTTATTCTTCTGTTGTCAAGGTTACAAGAGTAAGCTACTCGGGTGGCGCGAAGCCAAAGGTCGACGCGAGCCTCGACGCGGGGACCGGGTCGCTCGAGCTCAAGATAGGAGGAGGAGGAGGCAGCGGCAGCGGCGGCTTGCAGCTGAAATGCGGCGAGGAGTTCGAGGTCGAGTGGAAGTAAAAAAAACAAGAAGAAAAAGAAGAAGAAACACGCTTCGCTTTCGCTCCTCCTCGTAGATCAGCTTTTTATTTATCTCTCTCTCTCTTATAGCGCCGGCGTCGGTCTTTTCCCCGCGCTCAGCGCGGCCCGCAGCCTCGCCTGCTCCGCTAGCGTAAACCCGGCCCTCAGCGAGAGGTATTTTTCCACAGACCCGTGCTTCTCCCTCAGCCTCCGCAGCGCCCCCTCCATCGCCTCCCGCGGCGCGCGGGCGAACAGGCGGGTCTCTAAGCCCTGCAAGTCGCGGGACTTCTCCAGGCCTCCGAGAGCGATCTCCTCGGCGCTCGGGTCGTCGGACAGGACGTAGTCGTCCAGGATGGCCCGCTCGTCGGCGCCGCAGATCGAGAGGACCAGCGCGGCGACGAGCCCCGTTCGGTCTTTCCCCATGCGGCAGAAGAAGAGCGCGGGCGCGCCGCGCTCGGCCGAGGAGAGCAGCGCGCGCAGGCTCGCCCCGATCTCGGCGTCGCTGCTCTCGAGGAGGCAATGGTACATGTTTGAGAGCCCTCCTGGAGAGGAGGGAAGACGAAGAAAAGAGAGAGAGAGAGGGGGGGAAAAGAGAGAAGAGTGAGTTTTTTTCTCCCCTTCCCTTCTTCCCACGTTCCCTCTTCCGAAGAAAAGTGAAAAGTGAAAAAAAAAATCAAACGCACCTTGGTTGATCCCGTCCATCGCCAGCGCCCTCGACCTCTCCGCCAGCCGCAGCGAGAGCGATCCAGGAGTCGCCCTCGCAAGCAGGCCCAGGGCGACAACGGCGGCGGCGTCCCTCCTCCGCGGCATCTCGGACAGCAGAGCCCCGCGGAAGCGCCGCTTGTCCAGGAGGGAGACGCGGTGGACGACGAGCGGCGGCTCGCCGGGCCCCGGGGGGGCCGGGTCGTCGGCGGGGACGTGGCCCAGCGGCAGCGTGGGAGCGTGGAGGGGCTTGCGGCTGCAGGGGTCTCCCTCGCCTCCCCCTGCTCCTCCCAGGAGGCGGCGGGCCAGGCCCGAGAGGGAGCGACGGAGGGAGGAGGGGGAAGAAGGCGGCCCGTCCGCCCCCGCCGCCGCCGCCGCCGTCAAGAGGGAGGCCCTCGACGAGCTCGGGGCGGCCCCGACGCCCGCGCGGTCGAACGCGTTCACCTCGCTCCCCTCCGAATGCAGCAGCAGGCACCGCGGGTCCCGCAGGCGCTCCTCGTCGCTGCGCAGATCCAGTAGCGTTCGGACGCCGAGCGCCCCGCGGAGGACCGCGACGTCGCGCTCGGAGCAGCCGGCGGGACAGGCTGAGCGGAAGAGGATGCCCGGGGCGAGGACGTGAGGGGCGGCGGAGGAGAGGTCGCGGGCGTTTTTGACCGTGGTGAGCTGCGCGAGGAGGAGGGAAGAAGGGGGCGGCGGGGGCTGCGCTCGCTGCTGCGGGTCGGAGGAGGAAGAACAAGACAGCGGAAAAGGAGGAGGTTGAGGAGCGGGCGCCGAGGTCGTCGTCGCTGTCAATCGCATCTCTCCTGCTCCTAGCTCTTCTCCCTCTCTCGCCTCAGGCGAAGAGCCGTTCCTCGCGTGCATTCTGGAGCGGATTCTGGATGCCCTTAGTGATGCTGTCGACCAGTGAGAACTTGGGTGGTTGCCCTGGCGCGCTGCTGGCCTGGCGCGAGTCGTCGGTGAGAGCATTTCTTTCTTCTGTGAAAAGTGAGCTCAAAGGCGTTTCTCAAAGAACTCTTTTCCTTTTTTGACAAATCGACTCAATCGTCGGCGTCGGCGGGGCGGCAAAAAATATTTTCGCGCGGCGCTTGCTCGGCTCGAGGTTTCTCTCTCGCGCGCGCTCCCGTCGAGCGGCGAGGCCCTTTCATCCTCTCTGCTCTCAGGAGGTGCTGCCCGACTGAAAACAAGCAGGTACGTCTCTTCAAAAGGGCCGGCGGCAGAGTCGAGCGGCGGCCAATGGCCTTCCAACGCCGCCTCTCTTTCTCTCTCTCTCTCTCTCTCTCTCTCTCTCTCTCTTCCCACGCACGCTCCTCGATCTCTCTTCCGATCGCCGTGAGAGCAAGAAGAGCAGTCTCGTCTTCTCGACCAGCGCTCATAAAAAAGAGCAATCTGATCTGAGCTCGCGTGAGTGCACGAGCAATCCGATCCGCCGGTGTCGGAAGAAGAAATCGCTCACCCCTCTCCTCTCCTCCCCCCCCCCCTCTCAACATCAGAAAAAAAAACGCAACACAAACGGCGACGATGCCCAAAAACTTCCTCTCCCCGACCAAGGAGGACCTCCTCCCGGGAGAGGAAGACATGCCCTTCGAGGAGGAGCTCCTCCGCAACCCGTTCTCGGTGAAGACCTGGTGCCGCTACCTGGCGAGCCGGGGGGCCTCGACGCTCGGCGGCGCCGGCGCGGCCGAGGCCGCGGCGCTGGCCTCGCCCTCGTCGACGCCGGGACGCAGGCGCGTGCTGTTCGAGAGGGCGCTGAAGGCGCTCCCGGGGTCGTACAAGCTGTGGTTCGCCTACCTCACCGAGCTGAAGGCGAACGCAGAAGCCGCGGAGGGGAGCAGCAGCAGCGGCGGCGGCGGGGCCGGCGAAGAACCCCGGAGCGACGGCGGCGGCGGCGCCGAAAGTGACGGCGCCGACACCTCCGGCCGCCCCTTCTCGCCCCGCGCCCGCGACCTCGCCGCCGTCTTCGAGCGCTCCCTGGTGACGATGCACAAGATGCCAGCGATCTGGAAGCTGTACCTGGAGCACCTGGCCGCCAAGTGCAGCGGCCTGACGCGCCTCCGCAGGGCGCTCGACGCCGCGCTGCGGGCGCTGCCCCTCGCGCAGCACGAGCGGTGGATCTGGCCGCTGGCCCTCGCGCGCCTCGCCGCGGGGCCCGAGACCCCGCTGCGGACCGCCGCGGCGGTCTACCGCCGGTACCTGCTGCTGAAGCCCGGGCACGTCGAGGAGTACGTCGCCTTCCTGGAGTCCCGCGGCCGGTTCGGCGAGGCCGCGCGCAGGCTGGCGTCGCAGGCGGTCGACGATGACGCCTTCGTCTCCGTCGAGGGCGCCTCGAGGCACCAGCTCTGGCTCCGGCTGGCCGAGCTCGTCACCAAGCACCCGAGAGAGGCGCGCGAGGCCGGGCTCGACGCCGACTCGATCCTGCGCGCGGGGATCAGGGCGGCGGCCGCGGTCGCCGCCGCCGCCAACGCCGCCGCCGCCGCCGCCGCTGCCGGAGGCGGCGCCGCCCCCGCCCCCGCCGGGGCGGGGGGCGGCGGCGGAGGCGGCCAGGGGAGGCTCTGGTGCGCGCTCGCGGACCACCACATCCGCTGCGGCTCGTACGAGGCGGCCCGCTCCGTCCTGGAGGAGGGCATGGGCAGCGTGACGGCGGTCTCGGACTTTGCCCTGGTCTTCGACTCCCTGGCGCAGTTCGAGGAGAGCCTGATCGCGCACAGGCTCGGGGCCGCCGAGGCGATGGAGGGGGTCGAGGGGGGCGGAGGAGGCGAGGGGGGCGACGGGGACGCACGCGCCGCCGACGAGGGCGGCGAGGGCGCGACGAGGGCGGCGAGGGAGTTTCTCGTCGAGGACGCGAAGCGAACCTCCTCCTCCCGCTCCTCCTCCGCCGCCGCCTCCGCCCTCTCGGCCAGCAACGACGACCTCGATCTGCGCCTCGCCCGCCTCGAGCACCTCACGCAGCGCCGGCCGCTGCTGCTCTCCGCCGTCGCGCTCCGGCAGAACCCGCACTCGGTCAGCCAATGGCACCGCCGCGCCAGGCTGCTCGAGGGCGACCCCGCCGCCCAGATCAGGACGTACACGCAGGCGGTCGCCGCGGTCGACCCGCTCAGGGCGTCGGGCGGCAGGGTCTGGACGCTCTGGGCCGCCTTCGCCCGCGTCTACGAGGACAACGGCGACCCCGGCTCCGCGCGCGTCGTCTTCGCCAAGGCGCTCGGCGTCGAGCTTTCCGGCGAGGGCGGCCCCTCCCCCTCCCTGTCCTACTCCCTTGACGAGCCCGCCAGGGCCAGGCTCGCGTACGCCGACGACGCCGCGAGGCTCTGGTGCGCGTGGGCCGAGGGCGAGCTCAGGGCGAAGCGCTACTCGCTCGCGCGCGCGGTGCTCCGCCTGGCGACCGCGCGCCCCCCGGCGGCGCTCTTCTTCGCCGGGAGGACCGCGCCCCTGTCCGCCGAGGAGGAGCGCGACCCGGCCGTCCCGCCCTCGGCGAGGGCCTACCGCTCGCTGCGGCTCTGGTCGATGCGCTGCGACGTCGAGGAGAGTTTGGGGACCTGCGACGACGCCGCGCGCGCCTACGAGGGAGCGCTCGACCTGCGCGTCGCCTCGGCGCAGCTCGTGCTCAACTTCGCCGCGATGCTCCTGGAGCACAACAGGTTCGAGGCCGCGTTCAGGGCCTACGAGCGCGGCACGCAGCTCTTCAAGTACCCGGCGGCGAGGGACGTCTGGAACGCCTACCTCAAGAGCTTCATCGACCGGTACGAGGCCGGGCTGCGGAGCTCTTCCGCCGCGACCGACTCGTCGCGGGAGAGGGAGCGCGCCCGGGACCTGCTCAGGTGCGCCCTCGCCGCCGCCCCCCCCGCGGAAAGGGCCGACCTGTACCTGCAGGCTTCGAGCTTCGAGGAGAAGCACGGCCCTCCCCGGGAGGCCGTCGCGGTCCTGGAGAAGGGCGTGCTCGACGTGCCCAACAAGGGCGGCGGGCGGCGCAGGCTCTACGACGCCCTCTTGGCCAAGTCGTCGCTCCTCTTCGGGGTCTCCAAAGTGCGCGAGGTCTTCGAGGCCGCCCTGGAGAGGGACTCGGGCGCCCCCGGCGGTCTGCCGGACCTGGACGCGCTGCAGCTCGCGCGGCAGTGGGCGGCACTCGAGGGCCGCCTGGGCGAGGTCGACCGCGCCCGCGCCGTGTACGCGCACGCCTCTTCTCTGGCGGACCCCTCGGTCTCGGTCGACTTCTGGGACGCCTGGAACGCGTTCGAGGTGAGTCACGGCAACGAGGACACGTTCAGGGAGGCGCTGCGGTGCAGGCGGGCCGTGCGGGCGAGCTTCGCGGGCGCGCACGTGCCGCTCGCGGCGGCCGGCGCGGCGGCGGCCGAGGCCTCCTTCCGGGCTGGGGCCGCCGTGGCCGCGGCCGTCGCGCGGGCGGCCGCGGTCGCCGCCTCCCCGGCGAGGGGGGGAGGAGCAGGACCGGAGGGCGCGATGGCGGCCCTCGAGGCGGCGGCGGCGGCGGCGGCGGGGTCGGCGGCTCCCGCCGCTCTCGCGGCGGGCACGGCGGTCCCGGGGTTCGTCTCCGGCGGCACGGTCGCGCCCGCCGAGCCGCGGGCGGGCCTCTCGACGGCGGCCGCCGCCGCCGCCGCCGCTCCCGTCCTGGCTGCTCCGGTGGCAGCCAACCCGGACGAGATCGACATCGGCGACGAAGATTTCGGCGGCGCCGACGACGACGGCGTTGTTCTCGAGACCAAGGCGGTGCCCGCGGCGGTCTTTGGCAGCGCCGCGCAGGAGAAGAGGTAGGAGAGAAAACTGGAGAGGAGGAGATTCGGATTTCCGGTGCCGCTTTTTTTGTAACTTTTTCTCTTCTCTTCCTCTCTCGCCTTCATTTCTGCTCCGATTTTCCCGTTCGTTTTGCTGCCTTTTTCTATCTCGTTTACAACGTCGCATCCCTGTCCTCGGGAAGCAGAAAGGGAACGCGAAAAGAGGAGGACAAGACAAGAAGAAGAAGGGAAAGCTCGCTCGCTCAACTTAGCCCTCCTCCTCTTCCTCTGCGGCCTTCATTCCGACTTCCCAGTCCTCCCTCGTCAGCCCCCACTCGTTCAGGGCCCGCAGGAGCTGCGCTCCCGTACAGGGACCCAAGCCCAGAGCGTTGCAGAAGCGCCTGCGGCGGTCTGAGGTCTTTTGAGAAGAAGAGGGAGAAGAGGGAGAAGGAGGAGACGCTGCTGCTGCTGCTGCGTCTGCGCTCGCGCCCTCCTCGCTCTCCTTCTCCGGGAGCTTCTGCCGCTGCTTCTGCTGCTGCGACCCTGCGTCGAAGGACGTCGCGAGCCTAGCCTCCTCAAGCTCCCTCATCGAGAAGGGCAGAGGAGAGGGAGCAGAATCGGGAGGAGACGACTCGGAAGAAGAAGAAGCCGCGTTTCCTCGCTCCTCTCCCCGGTGCCTCCTCGCCGCCCGCAGCGCCGCGACGACGGCGGAGGCGGACGCGTGCTCTATCCCGACGTCCCCGGCGCTCTTCCCCCCGACGGCCCTCGCCGCCCTGCAACTGTGCGGGGGGATGAACGCGTGGTAGAGAGCGAGGGGAGGGGCGCGGCGACCGGGCGCGAGCCGGCGGCAGAGCTCGCGCGAGACCTCGCCGCGGGCGACGCGGCCCGGCGCGTCGGGGTCGAGCAGCAGGACGACCGCCGCCGCCCCGGCCCCTCCGCCCTCCTCGCCGCCCCCGCCCAGGGCCCTCCCCGCGGCCTCCGCGAGCTCGTCCATCGCCCCTCTGTTGCGGGCCCAGGTCGCTCCGTCCAGGGAGTGGCACCCGGGGGACAGGTCGACGGCGCGGAGGACGGCGCGGGCGTCCGAGGGGCCCTCGACGACGACGAGGGCGCGGAGGCGCGGCCGGTGCTTTTGGTGTCTTTGGGCCGGCGGCGATGGCGTCGCGGAGGAGGAAACGGTTCGAGACGCTCCGCCTTCGTCGTCGCTGCGTGTTTGATCTCTCCGTCCGCTGCTGATGCTCGAGCGGGACTCTCGAGAGGCCTCCTCTCGAGGGGGCTCTCTCGAAGGGCCGGCAGCAGAGGCGCGACAAGGGCGGAGCGAGCTCGATCGAAGGAGCAGCGAAGGAGCAGCATC
>Ga0315289_10005556_pt1 | contig 18614 bp, 17 predicted proteins | sample YL17G11_40_MG_FD_203452 | JGI IMG/M metagenome (GOLD analysis project Ga0315289, IMG submission 203452) | Sediment microbial communities from Yellowstone Lake, YNP, Wyoming, USA - YL17G11_40 | ecosystem: Environmental > Aquatic > Freshwater > Lake > Sediment | place: USA: Wyoming | collected...
GCAAGGTCAAGTAAGGGCCGAACAAGGTCAAGAGTTATTAAACCTTGAGAAACTTACAGCGCAAGAGAATAGTAGACTTAGAGATATTGGCGTTGGTCTAGATTTAGAGCAGGCGGCAGGATATCAACAAGCGGCTTCAGATGCACAAAAAGCGGCTGCTACTGCTACTGAGCAAGGAATGTCATCAGCAACTAATGCGATTATGGGAGGTATAAGTGAAGGCATACCATTATATTATAAGCAGAAAGGAATTGATCCGACAACAGGATTAAAGATTCCAACTACTGAAACTGCTCAAGCTCCTGCAAATAATTCAATTGATTTAACTAGAAGTCAAAGAAAAGATTTAAAAAAGTTTAACTCATTGTTAGAACAACAAAATGCAAGTAAAAGCGCTCTTGCTAATTCTCCTAGCAATTTTGTAAATCAAAGTAGTCAAACTCCATATCCAATGTTTGATTTAAATTATTTGCAACCATTTAATATGATGAATTACCCTCAACGTTAATAATAAAATATAGAATATGCCATTAGGATATAAATATGCTGAAAGAGATGCCGACAGTTTTGTAGATTGGTCTGCCGTAGGTAAGAATCTTTCTAGTGCATTAGCTACAGAAGCTCAAGGCCGTAGAGATAGAATACAAGCGTTTGAGGATCAAAACGTAAAAGATGTTGATGTTTTAAATAATGCCCCTCAAGGTAAATTTAAAGATGCAAATGTTTTTACAAATAATTTTGCTCATGATGCTAAAGAGCAAAATCTTATTAATAAAAGACTTTTGGAATCAGGTCAGATGAGCCCAAGACAATTTACTTTAAATAGACAAAATTTGATGAATGGAACAAATCAAATATTTGATTTGCAAAAGACATATCAGAAAGAGTTTGATGAAGTAATGGAAGGCGTTCAATCAAATGATTTGCAAGCTTTAAATATTGCATTTATGTCAATGGTTGAACAGTTTGGAGATTTTACAAAGTCAAAGGGAATTATAAATCCACTAGACAATACTGTAAATATTGGTATGATGGCACTAAATCCTGCAACAGGGGTTATGGAACTTACAAAAGACGTTATGCCTGTTAGTGTGGCAATGGGCAAGCTTACAACTAGAATTAAAACATTCAAGGTTGATGAAGCTATTGATAATTCAATAAAATCATTTGGAGATAGGAAAGAAGCTATATACAATGCCGCATCAATAGTAAAAGCAGGAACTATAACTGAGCTTACAGGTATTGAAGCAATAGAAAAATATCCTCAATTTAAAAATACTATTATTAAATTTAATGAGGCTGTTGATGGCACTATTGCAAGTTATTTTGCACAAAATAAATATAACTTAACTTCTGTATTAACACAAAATGTAGGTGGGTATGACGCTGATTCGTTTATTTATGATAGAGACGAAGCTGATAAAAATCCTAAAAAAATACTTTTAAAGATAGACCCTAATACAAAAATACCTGTAATGGATGAATCAGCTCCTCATTTTGCAGAACAAAAGAAACAGGCTGAGACTTGGGTTAGGACTCAAATAATGAACAGATTAGATAGCGAGAGGAAGGTTGAAACTACAAATCAATTAAGTCAGTTGAGAGCGCCTACTGTTAAAAATGTTGATCCAAAAGATACTGAAGCTAAAAACTTTGGTCTGATGTTGGCTTATTTAACAACAGGTAATCCTGCACAAAAACAACAAGCTGCTGATTACTTTAAAGCAATACCGGGTTTGCAGAAAATTGATCCTAATAAATCAGGAATAGATATATATAGGGCAGATGGGTCTAAGCTTCCTTATGCTTATGTAAATAGCGGTGTAAAAGCAACGCCGGAAGATATGGGACGTTCTATAATTAAAGAATTAAACAAACAAGGATATAATGAAGATATTATACTTCAAAATATGAGAGCTAATATACCTAAAGGAGCAGAAATAGACCCTACTATTACAGCGTCAGGAGTAGTTACTCCTAAATTTGTTTCTGACCCTGTAATAGCCTTTAATACTTATGTTGCACAAATACCTAATAAAATAGATGAAACTAGTATGGAAAATCCTGATGACCAAACAGAACAAGCTGATTTAATAAGAAGAGCAGTAGGTGAAATACCTGATGTAACTGTAGAAGGTACGGGAACATTCGGTGATTATGTAACAGTTTATTATAAGGAAGGTAAAACAGGAGAAAAGAAATTAGAAGTTTCTACAAACAAAAATGGAAGAAAAACAGCTATGGCTAATATAAAAACATTCCTTAAAGGATTAACTCCTACTGAAAAAACAGCAGCAGGTATGGTTGAATCAGAGGGATTAGGAGGTCAGTATTAATTTATAAATATAAAAAATGAACGAACAAGCAATAATAGATTCATATAATACATTTGTATCTCAGGGCTATAAAAAAAGTATTGATGAATTTAAAAAATTAATAGCTTCCAATCCACAAGCCTTGCAAGATTCATATACTACATTTCAAGGTGTAGGGTATAAAAAAAGCTTTGATGAATATAAGGCATTAATGGGAATTGGTGGTGCTCCTGCTCCTGCACAACAATCTGCCGTTGAAAAAAAAAGTCCATCCGTTACTACGGCATTACCTGTGGCCGCTTCTTCTTCGGTTGCGCCATTGCCTCCTACAAAAACTAAGGAAGAAGATGGTGGCATATTGTCTAGCATAGGTAAAGGTATTGAGAATGTTACAGGATACGTATCAGGTATAGCAGCAGAGGCTGAGAAGAGTGTACTAAGCTTTGCAGATGATATTGTTAGTGGAACAAAAAAATTATTTGAAGAAAGGAATGGAGCAATAGGGAAAGATGAAAAGTTTAATCCTTTAAATCCATTGGATGTAATAAAAGTTACAGGTGAGGTTTTGGCAAATAAAACAAGAGAAGTAATAAACTCAGCACTTTCTCAAGAGCAAAAAAATGCTGTAATAAAAAGACTTAATCAAGCTTCTGACAGAACAAAGTATGAAATATACAAAAGAGAAAAACTTCAAGAAGAATATTTAGACGATGGAATAACAACCAAAGTATTAAAAGGTATTGCAGGATTTGCTCCTGATTTAGCTGCTGCTGCCTTAATGAAAAACCCTACAGTATTAGAAGCAAAATACGCAGCAACGACAGCACGAGTATTGCCAACAATAGCAAAAATGTCTCCAAAAGTAGCGGCTGTCGTTGAGAGGTATGCTCCAAAAGTAGCTAAGTTTACAGAGGAAGCAGCTACTGCTCCAATGACAAAAATATTTACAGCAAAAGGTACAGTAAGTGGTATAGCAAATGCAAAAGATGATGAGACATTACTTGAAGCGGCTACTAAAGGTGCTAAGCAAGGGTTCTTTGATGGTATGTACATGCATAGTCTTGGTTATGTTGCAGGCAAAACGTCACCTATTATTGCTAAAGGCTTATCTAAGACAGGAATGAATAGTGCTATATCTACGGCAATATCAAATCCACTTGCAAATGCAGGAGTATTCGCTACCGCTAAGGCTATACGTACACCAATAGAGAAAGGGCGATTGGCTACAAGCGAAGAATTAGCTATGGAAGTAGGCACAGGTGTTGGGTTTAGTTTACTACATGCCGGAAGTCTTTATCGTAACCACAATGAACTAAATCACTACTATGACAATACATTAAAAGAGAATGAGTTAGGTTCTTTTGGAAGGGCAATAAACGAAACAAAAGAAAATCTAGAATTAACATACGATCCAAATTTGACTCCTGAGCAGATAAAAGAAATACAAGAGGCGAGAGATGAGATAAAAAAAGCTGCTATTTTAGAACCTGATTTACAGAAGAAAATCCAATTAGGTAATGAGGCGTTAAGGTTACAAAATAAGTTAGACGCGAACTTCTCAGTTAATGCTATAATTAATAATAAAGGTAAAATTATAGACGAAATAAATAAGCAAGAAGATTTAAATGATGAGCAAAAAAGTTTTTTTACTAAAAAAGTAAATGCCATTGCCGATAATTTTGATAACTCAGAGATTGGTTTAAAGAAGAAAGAGTTAAATTCTAAAATAGGAGATGCTCAGAAAACACTATCGGGTTTGTCTGAGAAGTTTACAAATCAAAATTTGCCATCAGATAGGGCTGAGACTAAGTTAGAGATAGATACAAAAACTAAAGAGTTAGAAGATTTGAATAATGAGTTGAATGAGTTGGTAAAGACGCAAAAGAAAACTAAAGTTGAAGAACCAACTACAGCTACTGCTAAAACTCCTATGACATTTGATGAGTTTCAAAATGAGGATACAAAGCAAATGTTAAATAGAGTTAAAAAAGCTTTTGAGAATTATTTAAAATTTGATAAGGAAGATTACGATATAGCAAAAGAAAAGTTTGACAACTCAAATCCAATAGTAAGATTTTTTAGTAAGAAGCCAACTTATGAGCAATTTACTAAATACAGTCAAGATAGATTAGACTTTCTTAAAAACAATCTTGAACAATTTGTATCTGAAACGATAAAAGAACAAGAACAAATTAAAAAAGAAGATGGAGATAATTATGCGTCACAAAATTATTTAGACTTTTTAAAAGATTTACAAACTAAATTACAAGAAAATGCCGTTCAAAAGCAAAGCACAGATGAAAGCGTGTTACTCACAGAACAACCCCAATTGGGACTGCAAGAAGTGGTCGAAGGAAACGAAAAACCTGAAGAAACTACCCTCACGCCTGAAGGCACGCAAAAAGTAAAAGATGCATTAAAAGATGTAGAAAGCACAGCTAAAGCATTAATGGAATATGGCATATCTCCATTTGAGATTAGAGATGAGATAGGAATTGAAATGAAGAAGGGAGACACTAAAGAATATGAGGAATTTTCCGAATCATATCATAAAGCTAAAGCCGATGGTAGAAATCCTCAATTAGTAAAAGGAGTAGAAGATTTATTAGCTAAGGCAGAAAAACAAAAAACTTCTGAAGTAACTCCTACGGTCACTCCTGAAGTAGTAAATGTAGAATTAAAACCTATTGAACTTACTCAAGAAACTACAACTGAAGCAACTCCGGAGGTAACTTTTCAAGGTAAAAGAGGACAAGCTGATAGCATTACATTTGATGGTAAAACAATTAAACAAGGAGAGGAAATAAATTTGAGTGATGTCAATATATCACAAGATGATACTATGCCTGATTTACGTAGCGGAAAGTATAAAGTTCGTATGCTTTCGGTTGATGCAAATGGGAAAACAGCTACTCTTACATTGACAGATGGTAATGAAGTTGTAACTACAACGGTAAAAGATTTAAGAAATTCTGAGTCAAAAAAATCAACTGAGCCTACTGCTGAAGGTGAAACCAAAACAGCATTACAAGAAGCTACAGAAGCGAGAAAGAAAGCAAAGGCTGCATTGAAATCATTAAAGGAAGGTATGGGTATTTCTCCTGATGCCAAACTTGTTGCATTGGTTAAATACCACAAAGCATTGGTTAAAGAAGCTAAGGAGTTTATCAAGGAGAAAAAAGGTGATATAGAAGCTTGGGCAAAGTCAATAGGAGAAAGTGTTACTAAGATAACTAAAACAGCTTGGGACGAGGCTACAGGTAAAATTAAGAATCCTATTGAGAAAGGCGAAGACCTTGATTACACGTTTGAGGAAACATTTGGAGAGGACATTGAATCATTGCCTGATTATGACAAAACAATGGAAGATGTTCAGCTTGAAGTTGATAAGTCATATAATTCAATTGAATATTTAAAATCAGTTGTAGAAAGTGCAAAAAAAATTTACGAAAAGAATAAATCAGAAAAAACAAAAAAGCGTTTAGATGATGCTGAGGCAGAACTTAAAAAGTATCAAGAAGAGTATTTTGAACAATCAAAAAAAGACGCAATAGCTGATCTTAAAAAAACCGAATTGTTTAAAACTGCAACTGATATACAAAAGGAATTATTAATCCGTGATGTAGAATCAAGATTTGGAGAAAAGCAAAAGAAAGCTCCATCGGCTGATAAGATATTGGGTATTGATAAAGGCAAACAGAGAACCATTGCTGAAAGAGATTTATTAATCAATAAATTAAGAGATTTCTCAAATGGTGCAAAGCAAGGTATTAAATCAGTTAAAGAAGCCATTAAACTTATAAGAGATACTGTTATTAAAAGCAAAGACCTTGCTAATCTTAGTAGAAAGGACTTGGTAAAGGTTATAGATATAATGAAGAACGTAAACGTAAAGGATGCGGAATCATTAAATAAAGCTGTTGAGAAAGTATCTGATATTATAGAAAAAGCAAACAAAGATTTAGTAGAAGTCAGCAAAACAAAAATAGACAAAGCAAAAATAAAAGAAGGACTAAGAGCTGCTAAAGAAAAAGCAAAAAGTATTGCTGAGAAAATAAAAGCGGTTAAAGATTATTTTGACTCTGTAAAAGAATTTGGGAATCTTACAAGAAAAGATTTAGAAAGAATTTCAAAAGAGATGCTAAAAGTTAAGGATGAAACATCTTTAGACAAAGCAGTAGATAAAATAAATGACATTATTGATAATGCCAAAACAGACATACTTGAAATTAGCGAATACAAAATGCTAATGGATAAATTAAGGGCTGTTAAAAAAGGTACAAATACGCTTAACGAAAAGCGTAGAGTAATGGCTGAGGCTATAGATTTTATTAAAAAATCAGGTAAAATAACATCTGCTCAAGCCGGCAAGTTGGCTAGAATGATTAATAAAGTAGACCTTAATAATGACGCTAAGGTTGAAAAAGTAATAGAGTATGCTGAAACTATTTTTGAAAAAGCCGAAAAGAGAAATTTAGAAGAACAAGCAGCTAAGGTTGCGAGTCAAAAGAAAACGCTAATAGATAATATATTGGATTTGGTAAATAAAAAAGCCAAAACAAAGATATTAGCTAGTGGTAAAAGAAGAAGCAGAGGATTAGATCCTGATGGTCAATTATTTTTTCAGTCAATAAAAGAAGTCGTTACTGCTGCAGCTAATAATGATGTCAATAAAATGATGGATATCATGACTAAGCTAGCAAGCAGACAAGCTGAGATAGACGATGCTGTTCAAAAAGAAATGAGGGGAGAACCACTAACACTTGCTGAAAACATTTTGCTTAATGAGGTTATGGCTTTTGACATGTTTGGTGACATGTTAAATATGTCGGTTGATGAAATTGAAACTCTTTATGATAGTTTGAAAGATGTACGTGATGAGTCAATAAGCAGATTAAAACAAGCAAGAGTTGATAGCGCAGCCAAGAAAGAGTCTATGGTATTGGAAGCCAACGATAGTATACAAGATGGTTTTGGTGTATTATTTAATGCAGACGGAACTCCTAAAAGTGAGAAGGACTTAAATCAGGATAAGAAAGACATATACGAATCTTTTAAAAAATTAAAGATATGGGAGGGTGTAAAGAAGTATCTTGAAAGATATGACTTCAATGGTAAAAATTTCATAACTAATTTCTTTAGAAACAAGTTAGCGAACATTGGTACGATATGTAATATATTGGACAAGAGTGGTCCATTGTTTAAAGATAATGTATATGAAAAGCTCAACAATATGAATGAGAAAAAGCGTATTGGGATAGAAGCTCAAACTAAACTTTTAGATACATTATCCAATAAAATATTTGGAACTAAAAAGGATGGGTATCAAAAATTAAAATATGAGTTAGCAGGTAAGGGTACTAAGAAAATAAATGTAAGTGGTAGAGATTATACTTTTAACTATGGGCAACTTTTAAGAATGTATGCACTTAGTTTAAATAGGGTACAACGTGGTAAGTTAGAAAAGATGGGTTTTGACTCTGCAAAAATGCAGGAAATAAAAACAGCACTTGGCCCTGAGTTTACAAAATTTGCTGATGATATTGTTGAGTATTTATCTACGGATTATTTTGGTACCGTTAATGATGTTTACAGAAAAGTAAACGATGTGAACTTAAACCAAATAGAAAACTACTTTCCTACTAAAACAATATCAAAAGAAGCAAACGCAGAACTTTTGCAGAAAGGTGATTTCAATGGTATATTCAACGCTGAAACATCACCTGCATTTAAAGAGCGTTTAGATACAGCAAGTCCTATTGACCTTGAACCATCATTTACAGACGTATTGGATAATCATGTTGAAACGATGGAGATGTACAAGTCTCACGCTGAAGATGTTAAGGAGATGAATACATTCTTTAGCATACCTTCTGTAAAGACATTGCTTGACCAAACAGGACTTGGACCTGTATTGAAATTTAATGTAAATAATTCAATCAGTCCTAATGCCAATGCTCCTATAAGAGCAAAGGGTATAGATAAGATTATAAATAATTTCACACCATTTGCTTTGGCATTTAAAGGTATGCAGTTTGTGAAGCAGGCAACATCAATAGGTGCTGCTTATGGCGATTATTCTTTTAGGAAGAACAAGCAAATGTTTATAGCTGACTTGCCTTTTTTTATAGCTGACGTTGCTAAAATTATGGCAACTCCAAGAGCAAACATAAAAAAGTTCAAGAACATATCGGCAACTTTTAAAGAGCGTTACGACTCAGGACTTGCAGGTAATGTGGCATCAATAGAATCAGCAGGTAGAACATTTTTATCTGAATCACAAAAAAACACACGTCTTGGTAAATTTAGAAGAGGATTTAAGTCTGCTGCAGGATTTGCTACTTTTGCAGGAGATATAGTATCTACTTTTGGGTACATGGCTAACTATAACAGGGATATAAAAAATGGTATGAATCCTGAGAAAGCATTGCAGAAATTTAATGATTATAATGCTACGCTACAAACAAAAAGACCAAGTGAAAAAAGTCCTATTCAGCATAACCAAGATTTTTTGTCAAGAACAGTAACAATGTTTGGTAGTAGTGGACTTCTTATGATGAATACCGTTTCACAGTCTACGAAAAATATTTTAAGAAGTGTAAGCAAAGGAGAGTCTCCAAAAACAAAAGACATACGCAAACTTGTATTTGCAGTAGGTGTTGGTAATGCTTTGTTTATTGCAGCGTCTAATGCATTTAAATTATTGTCAGGAGATGATGAAGATAAAGATAAGGCAAAAGAAGATATTTTTGAAGCATTAATTGGTTTGAATTTATTAACTCAATTACCTGTTATTGGAGAAGCTGTTGAGTATGCTAAATCAAAAATTAAAGGTGAAAGGTATTATGATTCATCAAGTACAAATCCATTGTTACAAGTAGGTAAAAAAATAGCTAAGATTTATAATGAAGAACAAGGGAATATAATTTATGCATTAAGACCTATTGCTGAGATGGAAGCAGGATTCCAATTCGAGCCATTTATTGCACTTGGGAATTCGGTTGTTGAAGGAGAGGTTAGTGAAGATGATATGTATGATATGCTTGGTGTAGCAAAGTCTTACAGACCAACAGGTGAGGAAGAGCAAGAAGTAAAAGCTGAGGAGAAAGAAGAAGAAGAAGAAGATATTTCTAGTGAAATAGGAGCGTTGCGTCAATTGATAAATACTGAGAAAAATTCTGCTATTGTTTCAGAGGCTATGAATAGAATTGAATATTTAGAAATGACTGATGACGAGAAGAAGGAATATAAAAAAGAAAGGAAGCAAGAGTCTCAAGAAGAAAAAGAAGAATTAGAAAGTTTGCTTCAGGGATATGACACAAAAGATGAAATGAATAGATATGATAAAGATTTGTATGAAAAAACATTTGGAGAGAAGTCTGCGTACTACAAAAAAAACGAAGCAAAATTAAAAATGGATGAGAAAGTTAGAAAAATTGAACAAGAAGCTGAGGATAAAAGAAGAGGATACGTAAAGCCTGTAAAAGAAAAAAAAATCAGAAGAAATAAAGACGGATCTATTAGGAAGGTTTATAAAAGAAAAGAAACTAAGTAAACTTTATGTACTTTAATTCGCTTTGCTTGTCGTAGTAAATCATTAGCTCGGTATCATTATAGGAGTTTTCTCTTGGGGTGCGTCCGCCCCATTTGATTTCTCCTACGAGTTTATTTACCTTGCCATATATTATACCATCTTGACAGGCCCATATAACTATTGGATTGAGACGTTTATCTGCAAGCTTAACAATCTTTTTTGCGGATATCAAAAGGGGGTAGGCGCTGTTTATTATCTTGCTTAATCCTTTCACTTCAGCGTAAGCGATTAGCGTTTTGTCTTTATCAAAGACCTTGTAATCTATATCAAACTGATCTAACTTTTTATAAGACCCTCCAAACATATTTACAAATAATTCAATTGCTTTTTTTTCTCTTTCTAAATCTTCTTTAGTTTCAAAAATCATCATCTTTAATTGACTTCAAAATAAATTTCATTTCCATTGTAATGCGTTTAGTTTCTTTTTCTATAGAGTCAAATTCTCTATCCACTAAACTCTCGTAAATAGTTGTCAAAGATATGTGGCAATTGGCTAATCTTAATGCAATTCTAAATGCTCGTTCGTTTTCTAATTGTTTGTTGTTTTCCATAGGGTATGGATTTATAATCCGTTAAACATTTTTATTATTTCTTTTCTTATTCTATGCTCATTACCTTCGGGAGTTCTTTTATCAATTAGATTTATTATTTCATTTAGCCTTTCATATTTTATTTCAAGATTTTTTATTCTGCTGTTTTTAAGCATCAAGTTATCTATATCATTTTTCAATACAATCATTTCCTTTACAGCATCTTTGTCTGTGTAGGTAAGCAATGCATCTTTGTCTTGTAAGAACTTATCTCTACAAATTAAGTACGTTTCCATTATCTTGTCATCTGTTTGAATAAGATGATTGCATTCGCAAATATAATGAATAATTGTTGAGTGGTCTTTATTTAAGTATCTTGCTATTGACGAATATGTATAACCTCTCTCTCTAATTATCTTAGAAAATACTATACGAGCATCTACAATGTTTCTATACCTGCCTTTGTTCATTACGTCTGCGCCTGTGGCATTTCCTACTATTTCTTTTAACGAGTTCATTTCCGTATCGGTAAACTCTGATGATAATCTTTTCATATTCCTCTATGTATTTCTGTTTTTAGTCCGTGATTATTTAATTCTTTCAATCTAAATTCTTGTAGTTTGCTAACCCTTCCATCTGCTTTTTTAACTTCTACGAATAATACATCAGCGTTGGGTGCTATGGCTATTATATCAGGTATGCCATTCTTGTTGGTGTTGATAAGCTTTATAACGTAGTAACCTTCAGCTTCAAGTTCTTTTATTTTTTTTGCTTGTATTTGTTGTTCAGTCATAGCGAAGTGCTTATTGTAGATGTATGTACTATTGGATAGTTGATGGTATACACTATGTTGTTTGGTTTTTGTGTCATAAAATAATTATCTTTACATTGTATGTCCACCCCCTTACCCATTAGAACAAGGCGCACAGGGTGGGCTTTTTTTAAAATTTTGTTTTGCGTAATACATTTGCCCTATTGCATTGCTTTGTGTTGTGTTTAATATTTTAGCAATCTTATTGAAGCTATAACCGGCAAGTCTTAATAACACAACATCTCGTTGGCTGTCTTTTAAATTGTTGATTTCCTGCAATAACCTATGTAGTTGTAAGTTTGTCAAAATAATACTTTCTTTTGTGACAACTAAATCATCTGCGTTGTCATCGGATATAAACTCAAAGTATTCAATAGGTAATATTTTTATTACTTTTTTGTTGCGTCTATAATTATCAATGATTGTAAATTTTACAAGTTTTGATAAGTATTTAAAGTTTATTGTTTCAGGTGCACTCTTCCATAGTTTTATTAAAACAAGTTGAAAAACTTCTTCAATGACATTACTATCTTTATTATAAGAATAAATTTCTGACTTAATAAAGTTTTTGTACTTCTTTATAATGTCATTAATATCCATTATTTTTTTGTTGATTTTTTATTTTGACCGTTTCTTGCCCTGTTTGATTTCATGCTTTCTTTTACCAAGCCGCCTTTTTTTGTATGGCTCATGTCTAATCCATCACCATTGCCATAGGTACCTGCTTGTCTATTGGCTCTGTTCAATTCTACCCTGCGGTTTTTACTTTCCTCAGTAGCTGAATAGGTTTTGTCATACGCAATCTTCTTTTTAATTCTCTCAGGAGACATATTAAGTTTGTCATACGATGGGTGATTACCGGCCATACCGTTTCTTTTACTTTTCATCTTTACTTTTTTTAATTATCAAATCTATGAAATTTTCTACTTCTATCTTTTTGTTTTCATCTAAATGTATAAGCTTGTCGTTTATGGCTTCAATTAAAAATGAATCCTTCAACTCTTTTTTAAACACAATTCTATTCTCTTCGCTTAGCATGTCTCTAACGCCTGCTAAGATGTAGTCGCACTTTGTTATGTAATTAGTAAACATATTTTTTATGTTACTATGGGCGTCTCGCTTTACATCAAGCATATATTCTCTTGCAATGTTGATGTGGTGCAAAGACTTTGCCAATGAATAAGTGTTGTTTGTTTTACTCATATAGTTTTCTTGAAATGGTTTAGGGTATAGTCTTTCTTTTTGGTTACAGCTTTGTATATGTCATCTTCAATTCCGCCTTTGCTGAATATCCAATACACATTGTTTCTAAGTCTATCCTTTGTAGTCATCCGATCCTTTGACTGCCAATAACTTGTTGCACTAAAATCTATGTTGTAGTAAACCAAATACTCAGCCATCTTTAGCGATATTCCTTCTCTACCTGATACTATTTGCAAAGCTATGTTTTTATCCGTACAGTCAAACTCGCTTAGCTCCGTAGTTAATTCATCGCCAAATACTTGTTGCAAAGCGTTCAACTCTTCTTTGAACTTGTAGAATATACCAATCTTACAACCTTCAAAATGTTCCTTGATGAAGTCAGCTTTTGATGTGTCAAGAACCATTGAGTTGCCACTCTCAAACTTTATCGTGCCTGAGCATAACTGATGCACCTTAGTCATAAGCTTTACAGGTGTGTCTGCAAGGATAATCTCCGACTTGCCTTCTATAACTAAATCTCTTTTCAGTTTTGCAATCAAATTAACCGTAGCAGGCTTCATGTCTACATACAATACCTCCTCTATCGTCTCAGCGTTGAATCCTGCCTCTTTCTGCGTGTAACTAATGGTATAAGGCTTCATTGCCTCTATAATTGATTCTAGGCCGTGAGAATAGTCCTTAGTGATAAGTGCATTTATCTTCTTGTCTTTTACCTTTACATACACATCGCAAAATCTGTAGAAGTTTTTAAACTCTTTGAATGGGTTGTTCGGGATACCATACACTTGATGATACATTTGAGAGTAAGACTCTGGCGTAGGCGTTCCTGATAGTAAAATAACTTTTGGATTGTCCTTCTCAATCAAGTCCTTAATCATTTTGGCTCGTGCGCTTGGCTTGGGATAGGCACCGCCAACACCGTGAGCTTCATCGACAATAATCACGTCCCAATTTTCATCATTAACAACGTGGTGTAAACTCTCGTAGTTGATGATAGTTATCTTATAACTTGGACTGAGCGTGTTGTAATCGGCTTGAATTGACTCAATTGCTTTTTTCTTTGTAATGAACAGAACATTGTTTGCGTTCAGGTTGTTGCAAATACCGAGACTTGTCAGCGTCTTGCCGGTCCTAACTTCCATTGATAGATATAAGAATCCGCTTTTGTTTATGATGTCAGTACCTCTCGATATGATATCCTCTTGGTAGTCCCTGAATGTAAATTTGTTGTCCATTTTTTTTTGGTATAGGTCTTTGTAATGCTCTATGCTATCTATAACTTTTTGCAAAGTCGAATCATCTTTCTTGTATTTACTAACGGTTGTTAGTTTTATGTTCTTGCCTGAGCCTGTTTTGACTTCTCTAGTTTTTGTTATCACAGTCTTCAAATCTTCGCAATAGTTCAGCATCGCCTGATTGCTGTATCCCAATGTCCTTTTTATTAGCTCTTTCAATTTGTTTTATTTTATAGTTTGCATATTGCTGTAACAATGCTCTTGCTTCAAGATCGCCACCAAGCTTTTCAATGTCATCGCCTGATAGGTATATTAAAATCGGCTTTTTCTTTTTGTTTTCAGGCATTGCCTTACGACCTCTTTTTTGCTTTATCATAATTTTAATTTTATCTTCCTAATGTATTTGGGTTTTTAAAAAGTTCTTTGTAATAGGTTTCACCTGTCCATGAATTATTCCACCTTCTGCCGTCATTAAATGCATTTTCTATTTCTTTCTTGTGCATTTCTTTGGCTTGTTCAACATAATAACTTGGTATTTTAATTGTATGATGTATTTTATTTTGCATTTTTTCTATTAACCATTCTATTGATGTCATAATTAATTTTTTTTAAATGTTTCTTGATAGTATTGGTCAAATGATTTTCCACCTTCTTCTGTACTTTTAATACCACCATTCCAATATTCAAATGCTTCCTTTTCGTGCATTTCTTTGGATTGTATAAATAAATTTTCTAAGTGGTTTAAAGAATCTTGACTATGATAACCTTTATTTACATATCCATTTTTTAATAATTCTTTTTCTAACCATTCTATACTTGTCATGTCTTTAATCTTTTTTTACAGTTTGAACATTTTATTTTCTTAACGTATTTATCTATCTCAGGATACTCGCACTCGCACTCCTGTTCAATAGGACTGCCGTCATCGTTGAAGTTTTGCTTTATATAATCAACGAGTTTTGAGCACTCCTCAAACATCTCCAAATCCTTAAAGTATACAAGCATAAGGTTGATGTCTTTGAATTTTATGTCGCTATCAGGAACGTGTGCGAATACCGATATGCCTGATTCTATTATCTCCTCAATAGTAACCCTCTCCGTTATAATGTTAAAAGAGTTTATCATCCCAACATGCAATCTTTGCTGTTTATTCATCGCTTATTTTATTTTGTGTTTGTGAATCTTGTTTCTTTTTTATTATTATCCAACGACCTGCTTGGTCTCTACCTTCTTCAGGTTGAATACCCTCTTTATACAACGAGTATGATACCAACCATCTGTAAAACTTGGTACGACTAATGCTCATCTTGCCTCGTGGCCCATAGTCAGGATACTCTTCTATAAAATTAAGATGTAAGTCATTCTTGTACAACCTAACACCTGTATCCAAGCAATTGCTTTTGTCTTGACCATCTATCAAACCACACCACTCTATAAACTCGTGGCAAGTTTCTGCCGATAGCTGACGTATTTTTAAATTGACAAATGTTGTCTTGACAAGTCCTGTACCTATGTAACTCTTGAGGCAATTAATCATATAGTTATCAAACTCGCACCAATCATCATCACTCCAATCGCCAAACATCAACTTACCAAACTCATCCAATGGCGTAAACTCTTTGCTATAATACTGATGTAACTCCAACTCCCACTTCCTACGAGCAAACGAGTTGCCTGCACCCTTGATGGCATAGTTTGTTGTTATAGCAATCTTTGGCGACCTGCTGAATGGAATCTTGATAGCGTCCTTGTTTTTCTTCTCCAACGTAAGTCCCTCAGTAACTACTGAGAATAATCTCTCGAAGTCAAAGTGTTTCTTAACATCATCAAAGCAAAGTATCTGCGTGTCTGCTGATACCAACTGATAAGCGAAGCTTCTCTCAAATGCGAATGACTTACCATCTATTACCACCAACTTCTTCATCTTGCTTAGCGCGTTCATTATAAGTCCCTTGCCTGTACCACCTTCAGGATTATCGCTTATAACCTCATCGTTAAGTATTACTGCCGGGCAAAAGGATAGGTTCTTGTATCCGTGCATTAAGAATCCAATTGTACTCTCCATTGTCTTAACCCTGTTTGGATCGGAGCCGTTGATGTTGCTTATAAACTTCCTGAAGTCGCAAAAATCAGTAACGCTACATAGGTTGAAGTTCCTATCTATAACGTGGTCCTTCCAAACGTAACCACCCAAGTCAATGTAGTCAATAGGTGTTATCTCGTTTTGCGTTATCCGTACAGCGCAATTCAAATAGTACAAGTACGCTGTATCTTTGTTATCCTCAATGAAGTAGATGTCAATGGTAGATAGTAGCGACAAAAACTCTTCTTTAAAGAATCGTGTGTTGTCAGCAAAGTAATTGTATATACTGATGTCATCTAAATCTAAAAGATGCGATAGCACAAAATCTTTAATCTCTTTGTCTGATGTGTGGTCGATTAAATTATTCGTAACCTTTACGAAGATGTAGTTCTTTCCACCTTCAGGGCAGTACTTATAGAACCCTGAGTCCTCAAGGAATTGCTTGAATAGTATGTGAATAATTTTAATTGCACCCTTATCGTTCTTTATCCAAAATGTTTGCTTGTCATTCTCTTCCTCAATCTTATTTAGGACTGAGTCGATTATCTCCAACTCTAAGTGCGAATCTTGTAGTTGTGTACGTATCTCTTTTTTTGATACACCACGCCTGAGCTTTGCTTTGATTTGGTTTACCCTCTCCTCGTCCTCGTAGTACTTAGTACCGAAGTTCGAAGTGTTCTTGTATGCTGAGTCAATTGTAATTGAAATCTCAGATATACTAAAGTCACTTGTTGAATATTGGTTTAGTACATAAGACGCTAAGCTCTTGTTTACACCGAAGTCATTGAACGCCATTGCAAGTATGTATGCGTTATGGTTGCGTTGTCCTTCTTGCATTGGATACTTCTTGTGCCACCACTTAACAAGTATCTCAACGATTTTATTCTCATCAGTAATTGGTATAGTTGCTATGTCTCTGAACTTGTTTACCTCAACGTACTCAGTTTCTGATATTATTTCCCATATTGACGAGTTCACGTTTACGTGTATCAATGGGTCGTAAGACTCGTAGCATACTCTACTCAAGTTTTTACTTGTCTTGTCAAAGTATGGTGAGTTGAAGTACTTCTCTAAGCTATTGAAATAGTTTACGTGGTTGTCGGGATCTGCCGGTATTTTTACCAATACCTTTAAGCCATTGCCTGATGGCGATATGAATACAGCGAATACGTATTTGTTTTTGGATAGGTTCTCTTTGTCGTGCAGTAGTTCTTTTGTCTTCTCGTATCCGTCAAAGTCAAGACATATTAAACCACTATGCTCAATGAGTGAACTGTCCGACCTTTTATTGAACGTACCACTAAAACAAACGGCAGGTAATTGTTTCTTAATTTCATTGCGTTCAGGTTTACCTTTCTCTGAACGTATCTTCTTTACCAACTCTTTTGATGAACCATCTTTTACTCTTTCAAGTATTTTATAGACATCTCGATAGAATGGTGTATCAGTATCTCTGATGTTTTGGAATATAGTTACCTGATTATTACTCATTTTATGTCTATTTTATGACGATTTAATTTATCTAACTAATTGATTATTAATACTAATGTCTTTTATGTCGATTTTTTATTCAAAATATAATCAGAAAAAATAAGAGAGAGAGTAAAATATATATAGAGAATATAGGAAAAATTAATTGACATTGCGACATAGTTAAAGGGATAGAAAAGGGGAGCGAACTCCCCATAATCTATTTGGTTTTTTTTGAAAGGTTAGAACGGCAAGTCAACTGCATCATCTTTTACTATTGGTGCTGTTTTTGTTGGCTTTGAAGCAGGAGTGCTTTGGCCGTCTTGTTTTGGCTCATAAGTGTCTAACTCAATGTAATGGTTGCCACTTCTTGCCGTTTTGATGTTAAGGTTAATCCAACCTCTTTTCTCATTGGCTTTGATAAAGGCAATAGCCTCATCTACTTTAAGCGAAAGTCTGCCGACTACAAAGTCAGGTGCATTTTCACTTCTTTTAAACACGAATCCGTCTGCAAAGATTTTTTCTTCTTGTTGCATGTTACTTTTTTTAAAATTGCCCCAATCTATTTATCTGAGTGCAACACCTTTGGGGCTAAGCATTACACTCAGTATTTTTAATCTAATGTTTCGTCAATGTAGTAGTTAGCAATGTCATCGCATCTACCTTCGCTAAAGTAACGGTCAAACACTTCAATTGCTCTTTGAACTTTTAACTCTCCACCCTTTATAAAATTTTCTGATGGCCTAAAGATACCAAGTTGTCCTGTACCTTTGTCAATCACATAAAATACCAATGGCTTGTTGAATAACTGTTGGTATATGTAGCATTGAGAGTCGTAATTGTATGCCTTAGCTGACCACTTGAACTTTTGTATATCACTCGTTGTCTTAAGGTCAATAATCATTGTATCGGTAACGATATCAGCTTTACCTTTCCACATCATACCGTGAATTTCTCCAATCATCGGCACCTCAAATTGGTTCCCATCCTGATAGATGGCATCGTAGAATAAAATGTTGCCTCTCATAAGCGATACCAAGCGCTCAATCTCGTCCTTCTCTTTCTTGAGCATTGCAAATGGCAGGTTATTGTCCTCGCAAAATGCCTTGTACTCTTTTGTTGTTCTTGTACTTACATCCACAAATGGCAAGTTTACAGCCTTATTAGGCTCGATTAGGAGCTGATGGAAGTATCTACCCTCTGCAAAGGCTTTATTGTCCTCACGAGGCTTATTGAAGTCGTAGGGGTTATTTAATAATGCGTCAATGTCTGAGTTTGATAAGTACTTCTTACCAACGCCTGAGTAATACTCGTTGTCGTCTTTTAGTTTGTTTAGAATGTCTTGCATGATTTATTTGTTTAAGATTGATGAT
>Ga0315289_10005557_pt1 | contig 18612 bp, 11 predicted proteins | sample YL17G11_40_MG_FD_203452 | JGI IMG/M metagenome (GOLD analysis project Ga0315289, IMG submission 203452) | Sediment microbial communities from Yellowstone Lake, YNP, Wyoming, USA - YL17G11_40 | ecosystem: Environmental > Aquatic > Freshwater > Lake > Sediment | place: USA: Wyoming | collected...
GCACCGCTGGGATTATCCCCACGAGATAGGTTCGGACGTCTTCGACGACCGGCACGAGGTGATGGCCCTGTACCTGGCCGACAACTGGCGGGCCTATCGCACGTGGGGGATGTCGGCGAACTCTCCGTGGGAGCACGGCCACTTCTGGCGGCTGCGCCCCGGCATGAACCGCAACGCCCGCCATGACCTCAAGGTCGACTGGGAGAACCTCCAGCGTCCGGGTTTCAGCCCCGATTATCTCGGCGAGCGCTACGAGCGGATCGACCTGGCCTACGAGCCTGCCGACTGGGTCCCCACGGCCGACGCACAGGCCCTGATTCGCAACAACCTGCCCCTCTTGGCCTACATCGGCGGCAAGCCCGCCCGGTTCACGAGCAAGGACCACAATTTCCTCGCGGGCGAGCAGGTGGAGAAACAACTCATCATCATCAACAATTCGCGCCAGGCCGTCTCGTGCGAGTGCCAGTGGTCGCTCGGCCTGCCGCAGGCCGTGACCGGCACGAAGAAGGTCAGCGTGCAGACGGGCGAGCAGGAGCGCATCGCGCTGCGCTGGGACCTGCCGGCCGCGCTCGCGCCCGGCAAGTATGAACTTGCCGCGACTGTCAAGTTCGCCGGCGGCGAGACTCAGAAGGACTCGTTTACCGTCCACGTGCTGCCGCGCAGGGCCCCGCCCAGGCCGAGCGCCAAGATCGCCCTCTTCGACCCCAGAGGCGAGACCGGCAAGTGGCTGGCCGGCATGGAGGCGCCGTGCCAGCCCGTGGCGGCCGGCGCGGACCTTTCGCCATACGACATCCTCATCGTGGGTAAGGCCGCCCTGACCGTCGACGGGCCGGGACCCGACGTCAGCCGCGTCCGCGAAGGCCTGAAGGTCGTCGTGTTCGAGCAGGCGTCGGACGTTCTTGAGAAACGATTCGGCTTCCGCGTGGAAGAGTACGGTCTCAGGGGCGTCTTCAAGCGGGTGCCCGACCACCCGGCGCTCGCCGGCCTCGACGCCGAGAACCTGCGCGACTGGCGCGGCGAGGCGACCATCCTGCCGCCGCGGCTCAAGTACCAGATGCGGCCCATGTACGGCCCGACGATCAAGTGGTGCGACATCGACGTAACGCGGGCGTGGCGCTGCGGATGCCGCGGCAACGTCGCCTCGGTCATCATCGAGAAGCCGGCGCGCGGCGACTTCCTGCCGATCCTCGACGGCGGCTTCAGCCTTCAGTACAGCCCGCTCATGGAGTACCGCGAAGGCAGGGGCATGGTCCTCTTCTGCCAGATGGACGTGACCGGGCGGACCGAGAGCGACCCGGCCGCCGAACGGTTGGCCCGCAACATCATTGAGTACGCGTCGGCATGGAAGCCGGCCCCGACCCGAAAGGCCCTGTACGCCGGCGACCCGGCCGGAAAGAGCCACCTCGAGAAGGCCGGCGTAGCCGCCGCTCCATACGAAGGCGGGAACCTCTCGGCCGACCAGGTGCTCGTCGTGGGGCCCGGCGGCGGGCAGAAACTGGCCGCCAGCGCCGCAGCGGTCGCCGATTGGCTCAAGGCGGGGGGCCGCCTCCTGGCAATCGGGCTTGACGAAGAGGGCGCCGGCGCGCTGCTGCCGTTCAAGGTCACCATGAAGAAGGCGGAGCACATCGCGGCGGTCTTCGAACCTTTCGGCATGAACTCGCCCCTGGCCGGCATCGGGCCCGCCGACGTGCACAACCGCGATCCGAGGCAACTCGCCCTTGTGTCCGGCGGGGCCACGGTCATCGGCGACGGCGTCCTGGCCAGGGCCGACGGCCCGAGCGTCGTCTTCTGCCAACTCGTGCCCTGGCAATTCGACTACGGCAAGCAGTACAACGTCAAGCGGACGTACCGGCGGGCGTCTTGTCTGGTGTCGCGACTGCTGGCGGGCATGGGGGTCGCCGGGTCCACGCCGGTCCTCGCCCGCTTCAGCAGCCCCGTGGATGCGGCGAAGCCCGAGAAACGCTGGCTCGACGGCCTGTACCTGGACCAGCCCGAAGAAATGGATGACCCCTACCGCTTCTTCCGCTGGTGAGAGGCGACAGCGACCGCGCGGTGCGGCATCAGTCTCAGGCGGACGCCAGGGTGCGGACCGTCCGGCAAGGAGCCGCGCGGCCCCCGACAGGGGCCGAAGATAGTAGCCCACGGCGTCAGCCGTGGGAATGCGCATCGGCCCCCAACCTCCCAGCCCCCGAAGGGGGCGACAGATTCTTTCGCCCCTCCGGGGCTTTGGTGTTCTTGGGGCATCTCGTGCCCACGGCTCACGCCGTGGGCTATTGTCTTGCCGCCCCTTCGGGGCGGAGCAAACGACGCCCGGGCGGTGGCTCCCACAAAATGCGGCCACACCCTGCCTTACGACCCGCGGCGCTTTTGAGTTGCGTTCTTTGCCGCTCGCACGGATATTCTATTCTCATCGCCAGAGATCCGGGGGCCGCCCATGAGCACCGCCGCCGAACCGGTCAGCCGACCCAAGACCAGCCGCATGGCCATCGCGGGCCTCCTGCTGGGCATCGCGGGCCTGTGCACGTGCGGCATTGGCGCCGTCCCGGGGCTCATCGTCGGCATCGTGTCGCTTGTCCAGGTCCGGCGCCATAGGGATTCGCTCAAGGGCGAAGGCCTGGCCGTCGCCGCCATTGTCGTCTCGGCCGCGTGCCTTTACCTGGGCGTCACCTTGGGTCTGCCCATCCTGGGCCTGTTCATCATCTTCCGCAATGAGATCAGGGACTGGGCCGTCGACCTGTGGGAAGAGGCGGAAGACCAGGCCGTGGACGAAGACAATGCCGATTCCGCCGACGCACCGGCCGAACCCGCGGAGATGCCGCCGCCGGAGGCCCTCGTGCCCCAACTCCAGCCCGTGCATGTGCGAGCCGGCTTGCGCAACCCGTGGAATCCTGAAAGGAGCATGTCATGAGCACTAATGCACCGCCTCCCGTGCAAGCACCTGCCAAGACCAGCGGGCTGGCCGTCGCGAGCCTGATCCTGGGAATCGCCGGCCCCTGCACCGTGGGCATCGGCAGCGTGCTGGGCGTCATTCTGGGCATCGTCGGCCTCGTGAAGATCGGCAAGAGCGCCGGGCAACTCGCCGGCCGCGGCCTGGCCATTGCCGGACTGATCGTCTCGGGCGTCGGCTTTGTCATGCTGCTCTTCATCGTGCCTTTCGCGGCGGCCATCCTGCTGCCCGCGTTCACCGGCACCCGCAATGCCGCCTATGCCACTTCGAGCCTGAACAACGTGAAGCAACTGTGCGCGGCGGCCCACATGTATGCCGCGGAGAACAAAGACCAGTTCCCGCCGGGTGACAGTTGGCCGGAGGCCCTCAAGGCGATCGGATTCACGGACCAGGCGCTGGCCGACCCCGCCGAGCACAATGGCGGCCGCGCCTACGCCATCAACGCCCTGGTGGCGGGCAAGGACCAGGGGGCGATCGAGCGGCGCAGCGAAACGGTACTGTTTTTCGAGTGCGCCCCCGGCAGCCCGACCGCCGGCGGACCGGAGATCCTGCCCCCCGCCCCGCGGCACGGCCGCGCCTACGTCATCGGCTTCTGCGACGGCCACGTGGAACTCGTGGCCAAAAGCAAACTTGGCCGGCTGATCTGGAACCCGGCGGAAGGCAAGCCGAACGAGCAAGAGTAATGTGAAATGCTACGTTCGGTTAGTACTACAGCGCCACTTGACGCTGTGCGCGGTGGGTCTCCCGACCCACCGCGCAGGAGGTGCCCTGCGGCGGCCAGAAAACGCACGTGCGCGGCGGGTCAGGAGACCCGCCGCGCAAGGCCGCGCTGTAGTACTTCTTTACCTCGCGTAAATCTCGATCTCGCTCAACTGGGCCGCGGTCGGCCACGCGGGGTTCGCCGACTTCTCAATGACCAGCCGGAACGCATCGGTAACGACCGGCCTGAAGGTCGCCCGGAACGTCCGGCTCTCTTGATTATTCTCCTGGCGCAGCACCTCCGTCCACCCCCTGCCGTCGGGCGCGGCCACGAGGCCCTGGAACTTCACCGCATATCCCTTCGGGTCGGCGAAGCGTATGACGACCCGCCCGATTTCGGTGGGCTTCGGCAATTTCACCTGGATCCAGTGCGGGTGCTGCGTCTCGATCGACGAATGCCACCGGTTCGTCTCGAAGTCCTCCGGGCCGCAGATAACGCCGTCGATGGCCTTCGGCGTGCAGCCCGGCTCGCGCGCGAGTTCCGAGTCGGCGGTCGCCGCCGCGCCCTTCGAGGCCAGCGCCAGGTCGCCCTCCTCGACCTTCGGGGGCGGCTCTCTCACGATGAGGGTGAGCGGCAGTTTGAACTTCTTGCCGCGCAGCGTCACCTCGACCCACATTCGATGAACGCCATGCGCTTCGGCTGGCGCGAAGAGGGTCAGGTCGACGCTGCTGGTATAACGGCTGGAACCCATGGTAAAGACCCCCCCTATGTCGGCCCGCCAGCCCGGACCCAGGCCGCCAACCGTGACGTGCACGTCTGCCATACTCTCGCTGTTGCGCGAGTTCGTCTTCTCACTGCGCCAGGAATGCCAGTAGGCCGCCGCCACGCGGATTTCACGGGGCAGGCCTGCCTGGATCACGGGATCGCCCTGATAGTCAAGGAATAAGTAAACGTCATCCGCCTCGCTGAACGTGACCTTGTAGGGCGACAGGTCCCACAACGCTTTGGCCGCCTCCGGCAACTCCGCCAACGTGCCGCTGGCCCCTGCCAGGTCGGCCGGCCCGTCGACAATGGCGACCTTGCCCGCGGCCTCGCCCTCCGCCAGGACCTTCTTGGCCATCGCCACGGTGTGGTCGGTGAACTCGTGGATGTCGCCGAACGCCTTGAACCCGCCGACGGCCACGGTCTTGATCTTGTCGCCGATGGGTTCCCGCCACTTGGCCGGGATCGCCTTGGTGCCGCCGAGGATGCCCAGCAGCGCCCCGAGAGACGCCCCCGTGGAATCCGTATCGTCGCCGCAGTTGACCGCCGTGCAGAGAGACTTCCCGAAATCGCCGTCGCCGTAAATCCAGCCGATGATGATGAACCCCAGGTTCCGGGGCGCCTGGAACCAGCCGGTCGCTTTGCTGGCCTCGATGACGGCCTCGCGGGCGGCCTTCCAGTCCTTGCCGGCGGCCTTGGCTTCGAGGGCCGCCTTGACCGCCCGCGCCAGGCCGCACTTCTCGGGGATGGCCGCGAGACCCAGGCCGATGAGTTTGTCGCGGTCCGGCTCGACGAAGGCGGCGCTCTCGACGGCGGCCATGAAAATCTCGGCCAGCGTGCCCTCGCCTGCGCCGTGGTCCACGCAGCCGTCCTCGCGTGCCATCCGGGCCGCCAGGGCCGGCAGACCTGGGTACAAGCATGCCCATATCTCTGAACGCACTAGCGCCCCGTTCGAGTGCTTCCACTGGGCGTTCTCCCACTCGCCCGACAGGGGCGGCAGCAGGCCCAGCCGCATGTTCCTCTTGCCCACGCCGTACTCGTTCCAGTCGACCGGCACGTACTTGAGCCAGTACTCGCCCAGGATTCGGGCATCGACGCGGCCGTCGTGTTCCTCCAGGGCCTTGAGCCAGAGCAACTGGAGATCGATGTCGTCGTTCGGGGCGGCCTCGCCCTGTTTGAGGTTCGTGTAGTACGTGAAGTTGTGCGGCCCGTGCTGCCCTTCGACGGGCATGCCGAGCGTGCCGCCGATGTTCTTGCCCATCCAGCACGCCAAAACGCGGTCGCGGTACTCGGCCTCGTTGAGGCGGACCCGCGGCTCGGCCGCCCGGGCCGCCGGCGCGAGGGCTGCGGCAACCGCACAGAAAAGGAAAACGCATTTCACCGCGGCGAGCGCAGGGGGCACAGAGAGAGTAGAGGAGAAAAGAGGAGACATGGCATTGGCGTCAAGACCCATGGGCGCGAACTCCTTACCTCGGCCGGCCAGTGTTCAATCCCCCCTCGGCCCATGCACGCAGTCGCCTTCGGCTCTCGGCTCAACCGATTATACCGTCAGGCCCTCCCCGCCAGAATACTATTGAGGTTGACGGCCCAAGGTGTTACCGTGCCGCACCATGAGCAGCGCCTTGCTTCTGGGTTTCGACATCGGCGGGTCGAAGTCGGCTGCGATCATCGGCGACGGCGACGGCAACGCCTTGGCCCACGAGGAATTCCGCACCTCGACCCCGGCCGAGACCATCGGGCGCCTGATTGAACTCGGCCAGTGCCTCTGCGAGGGCGAGAAACCGGCGGCCTGCGGCATCGCGTGCGGCGGGCCGCTCTCGAGCCGCGAGGGACTCGTCCTCTCGCCCCCCAACCTCCCCGGATGGGACCGCGTGCCCGTGGTCCAGAGAGTCCGCGAGGTCTTCGGCGTGCCGACCGTCCTGGAGAACGACGCCAACGCTGCCGCCGTGGCCGAGTGGCGGTGGGGACTCAAGTGCCAGGTCGACAACCTCGTGTACCTGACGTGCGGCACCGGCCAGGGGGCGGGCATCATCCTTGGCGGCCGCCTGATCCGCGGCAAGCAGGACCTGGCCGGCGAGATCGGCCACGTGCGGCTCCTGCCGATGGGACCCGTCGGGTACTACAAGGCCGGCAGCGTCGAGGGACTGACGAGCGGAACCGCCCTCGGAAACCTCGCCCGCCTCCACCTTCAGGAGCGGCACGAGCCGACGCGCCTCGGCAAGATCCCCATCGCCCAGGTCACCGGCAAGGAGGTCGGCGAGGCCGCCATCGACGGCGACGAGTTCGCCATCCGCATCGTCCGGGAGCAGGCTGATTACCTGGGCCAGGCGTGCGCCATTCTCATCGATGTCCTGAACCCGCAGCGGATCAGCCTCGGCAGCGGCGCCCTGCGGTTCGGGTCGCTCCTCCTGGACGGGGTGCGCGCGGCCGCCAGGCGCGAGGCCCTGCCCGCGGCGTACGAGAACTGCGTCATCGACAAGGCCGTCCTCGGCGACCAGATCCAGGACCTGGCGGCCCTGGCCATCGCACGCGAGGCGGCCGAGAGCGTCGGCTAGTGCTCCGCTATACCGTAATCCGGGGGCGTCTACTATAGTACGCCTCCTTTGCACTCCGGGCGACGTTTTGTTTGACTTATCCGCAGTTTGTGATACTCTAAAGTCACGAGCAGGCTGAAGTCCGCGGGAGGACTTCGGCAGATCGGACAGAGAGGACCGGGGGAGTACAAACCCTCCGGCCCTTTTTGTTTTGCGCGGCACCCCATGAACCAGGAATGGAACGCTGCATCGGAAAGGAGCACAGTCATGTACATCACCGCCACTCATGTCGGACATTTGGGCACTCTGGCCGCACTGGTGGTCCTTGGACTCTCCTCGGGCGCCGGCGCTACGATAGTCCTGGAGGCCGACCGGGAGACCCCGGGCACGCCGATCGTCCTGTCTGATAACGTTCTCCTGGGCGCGCCAGCCACGCTCACGCTCCGAACGACGGGGGGCGGAAGTCCAGGGGCCGACATCTACATCGACGGCTCAACCAATGACGACTTTTTCAACACGACCACGTTGTTCCTCGATGCCGGCGCGGGCGGCAACATCCGCCTGGCAGGGCCCGTCGGCGACACGGCAGCCGTCGCAGCCCTGGTCGTCACCTCGGCCAACGCGGCGACCCTTCCGCCCGTGACGACGGCCGGAGGGGGCGGCGTCAACGTCAACGCCAACGCCATCAACCTGAACGGCAACGTTGCCACCGCCGGCGCCGCCATCACGCTCCAGGGCAATGTGACCCTCGGGGCGGCCGCGGCCATCACCCTCGACACGACCACCGGCGCCCCCGCCGGCGGGAACATCACCATCACCGGCACGGTCAATGACGACGCAGCCAACACGAGCGGCCTGCTGCTCAAAGGCGGCACCAACGGCAACATCAACCTTCAGGGCGCAGTCGGCGGCGGCACGCCCATCGCCAGCCTCACGATCAACTCCGCCAACCAAGTGAGCCTGCCCGCCGTCACGACCGCCGGGGCCGTCTCGGTGACCGCCACCACCCTTACCCTGGGCGGCGCCATGTCGGCCGGCGGCAACGTGGCCCTAAACGCCGGCACCGTCAATCTCAACAACAAGGTCACCGCCGTCGGAGTCCTGACCGGCACGGCCGGCACCGTGAACCTCTCGATGAGCGGCAGCCTTCAGAACGCCTTCGACATCGCGGCCAGCGGCGCGCTTCTCAACGTCGCCGGAGGCGATTACGCCGAGTCGGCGACCGCCGCCACCGCCTGCACGGTGAAGTTCTCGGGCAACACAAGCCTCGGCGGCACGCTCACGGCAAGTGGCGCCATCGCCCTGGGCGGAGAGGCCAAGTCGCTGGCCGTCGACGCCCTGAGCATCGGCGAATCGGGCAGCCTCGACTTGAACGACATCTACCTCTACGTTGACGGCAACGTGGAACTCACACTCGGCGATTGGATCTCCGACGGACGGCTTTTCAGCACCGCGTGGGGGTCGCTCATCGACGCGTCTTACGACTCGTCGCTCGACCGGACCGCGGTCACCCCGGAACCGGCGACGCTGGCCCTCCTGGCCCTCGGCGGCCTGGTTGCCCTGCGGCGCAGGATCCGGTGAGGGCGCCGGCCCAACCGTTTGGGGCATTTCACGGTTGAGCGCAGCCCTGAAGGGTGGCACGGCCGCGGCGCCTTTGCCGCTCTCCGTGCATCGTCGGATTGCCGACAAGCACGGTCACGCAACGGCGCGTGGCCGTGCCACCCCGCCGGATGGGTGCGCGGTGGGTCTCCTGACCCACCGCGCTGCACGCGTTGCCAAGCACGCGCGCGGCCGGCGCACATGGCGTTTCACGGCACGCGCGGCCTGCGGCTCCCCGCTGAACACACATCAGACGCACCTCAAACGCACCTTGACCTTGCTGCACCTCCGGGGTATGCTTATGGTTTCAGTATGGTGGAGTTATTCTGCGCATGCAGCGAGTCATCCGGGTAAAGGGCGCAAGGACCCATAACCTGAGGGGGATCGACGTTGCCATCCCCCACCGGGTCCTCACGGTCGTGACGGGCGTCAGCGGCTCCGGCAAGTCAAGTCTGGCGTTCGACACGCTGTACGCCGAGGGGCAGATGCGGTACGTCGAGTCGCTGTCGGCGTACAGCCGCCAGTTCCTCGAGCAGATGGAGCGGCCGCCGGTCGACTCCATCACGGGCCTGCCGCCCGCCATAGCCCTGGAGCAGAAGAACACCGTCAAGAACGCCCGCTCGACGGTCGGCACCGCCACCGAGATCGCCGACTACCTGCGCCTGCTTTACGCCAGCGTCGGCGAGACGATCTGCCCCGCCTGCAACGTGAAGGTCGTGCGGCACACCGTCACGGGCGCGGTCGACGAAACGCTCGGGCTTCCGCCCGGCTCGCGCCTGCTGGTCGTGGCGCCCGTGTCGAGGAGTTCTTCGCCCGATGCCGCGCAGGGGCGGCCGTGGGAGAGCCTGCGGCGTGAACTGGAGCGCATGGGATTCCGCCGCCTGTACCTCGGCGGCAAGATCGTCGAGGTCACCGAAGCGGCCGAGGCCGACATCCCCGCGGAATTCGAGGTCGTCATCGACCGCCTGGTCCTCGAGGACCCTGTGACCGGCAGCCGGTCGCGCCTGGCAGAGTCGCTCGAGTCGGCGTTCAAGGCGGGACACGGCCGTGCGTCGGCGGTCGTCATGGACGAAGCGATGGCCGAGACTCGGCGCCTGGCGTTCGACATCCGGTTCAACTGCCCCCGGTGCGGCCGCGAGTTCCCCGATCCCGACCCGCAACTGTTCTCGTTCAACAGCGCCGTCGGCGCATGCCCGACGTGCGAAGGCTTCGGGCGCGTCAGCGGCCTGGACCCGGCCAAGATTATCCCCGACCCGCGGCGGAGCATCGACAACGGGGCGATCACGTGCTGGCAGACGCCCGCCTACAAGCACCTGCACCGCGAGTGCCGCCAGGCCTGCCGCAAGGCCGGCATCCGGACCGACGTGCCCTACGTCGACCTCTCGGAGTCGGCCCGCAAGTTCATCTGGGAAGGCGACGGCCTCGGCCACGAGAACGGCTGGGTCGGCATCCGCGGCTTCTTCGACTGGCTCGAGACCAAGCGGTACAAGGTCCACGTGCGGGTCATGATCGCCCGCTATCGCGGGTACTACCCCTGCCCCACGTGCGGCGGCCGGCGTCTGCGGCCCGAGGCGCTCAACGTCTTCGTGGGCGGCCGGCGTCTGTCGGAACTCGCCCTGCTGCCCGTCAAGGACCTCCGGCAGTGGTTCCTGGCGCTGGCCCTGGCGCCGGAGGACGAGCAGAAGGCTTCGGTCCTGCTGCGCGAAATCCGCAACCGCCTGGCCTACCTCGACGACGTGGGCCTCGACTACCTGACGCTCGACCGCCAGACCCGCACCCTCTCGGGCGGCGAGTCGCAGCGGATCAACCTGGCGGCCGCCCTGGGCTCGAGCCTCACCAACACCCTCTACGTCCTCGACGAGCCCACCGTCGGCCTGCACGCCCGCGACACCCAGCGGCTCATCGGCATCCTGCGGAGCCTCATCGGGAAGGGCAACACGGTCGTGGTGGTCGAGCACGACCCGGAGGTGATCGAGGCGGCCGAGCACCTCATCGACCTCGGGCCGGGGGCCGGCGAGGCGGGCGGACGCGTCATCTTCGAGGGCGGCCGCGAAGACCTCGCCCGGTGCGAGTCATCGCAGACGGCCGCCCAGATGCGGACCCACGCCGCCCGCGCCATGGCCCCCTACGCCCGCCGCGCCAAAGGCTGGGCCACCATCACGGGGGCCCGCGAGCACAACCTCAAGGACCTGACCGTCCGCCTGCCGCTGGGCGTCCTGTGCGCCGTGACGGGCGTCTCGGGCAGCGGCAAGACCACGCTGGTGCACTCGTGCCTCTACAACCAGTTCAAGCACCAGCTGGGCGAGGCCGTCGAGACAATCGGCGCGGTCGACAGCATCGACGGGCTCGACACTCTCGACGACCTCGTGCTCGTAGACCAGTCGTCCATCGGCCAGAGCACGCGGTCGAACCCGGTGACGTATGTCAAAGCGTATGCCGCCATCCGGAGCCTCCTGGCCGAGACGCCGAAGGCCCGCATCGCCGGCATCACCGCCAGCGACTTCTCGTTCAACGTCACCGGCGGACGGTGCGAGGTCTGCAAGGGCGTCGGCACGGTAACCTACGACATGTACTTCATGGCCGACGTCACGGTGGTGTGCCAGGAGTGCGGCGGCAAGCGGTTCAAGAAGAAGGTCCTCGACGTGCGGTGGAACGGCAAGAACATCGCCGATATCCTCGACATGACCGTCGACGAGGCCATCAAGCACTTCGCCGGGCACGAGGCCGTGACGGTGCACTTGAGGCCCCTCGTGGACGTCGGCCTCGGGTACCTGCGCCTGGGCCAGAACACGGCCAGCCTCTCGGGCGGCGAGGCCCAGCGGCTGAAACTCGCCTCGTACCTGGCGGCGCCCCGAAAGGGCGAACACTACCTCTTCATCTTCGACGAGCCGACCACCGGCCTGCACATGGCCGACGTCCAGGTGCTCCTGACAACCTTCCACCGCATGGTCCACGGCGGGCACAGCCTCCTGGTGATCGAGCACAACCTGGACTTCATCAGCCAGGCCGACTGGGTCATCGACCTGGGGCCCGAGGGCGGCGAGGCGGGCGGCCACCTGGTCGTCGCCGGGCCGCCCGACAAGGTCATGGCCTGCGAGCCATCCTACACGGGCCGGTACCTGCGCCGGCGGATGGGAGCGGCGGCGGCGCCCGCGAGGAAGGGGTGAACGGCAACACGCAGCCGCCTTCGGCTCCCCGCCAAACGCGCCGCGCAGGCGCGGGGGCGAACCAAGAGGCGCGTGCCGCCGCGCCGTCCGACGCTAACGCACTCTAATGTCGGATTGTTGCGCGGTGGGTCTCCTGACCCACCGCGCACAAAGCGTAGGCAACCACGCGCGGCGGGTCGGGAGACCCGCCGCGCAAACACGCAAAGTTAGAGCGCTTCAGTCGTTCATCATCACCACGCTGCCCGTCTCGCGGCTGCGGATGGCGGCGTGGCTGAGCAGGCTCGCACGCAGGCCGTCGGCGGCCGAGGCGTTCTCGGGCGTCTCGCCCGAGATGACACACCGGGCGAAGTGGTCCATCGCCCAGAGCCACCCCTTGTCCATCATGTAGTTCCAGTGAGGGCACCGTTGGCGGATGAAGTGCTCGCGTTCGGCGGCGTCTGGCGGCGCGGCGTCGGGCGGATGCTCAGCATCGTACTGGAGTTCCCACCCCATGCGCCGCAGGGCGTACAGGGCCTCCGCACCTTCCTTCTCAAGCAGATATTTGTGGGTGTACTCGCGGTCGGGGTGCGAGTGGCCGGCGAACCGGAGGACCGGCGGCACGTCTCGGTAACCGTACGACCGGAGTTCCACGAAGTCCTCGACCGTTACGCCGCCGCGCGTGCCGATGGCCTCCAGCCGCTCCTTCGGCAGGTCCATGGTGGCCTGGCCGGAATTCATGATCGTGGCGACGCAGCCGGAGCGGAACTTCAGGGCGTAGGCCTCGTCGTCGGGCCGCGACGCAATGACATAGATTGAATCGACCTCAGACCCGGTCAGCCACCGCAGGGCGTCGAAGACGTGCCCGAGTTCGTGAACGACCCGGACGCCCGGCGGGTACCCGGCGCCCCATCGCCAATACTCGTCGGCGATGCGGTAGTGGATGTTCTTCGGGCCGCCGTCGCGATTCAGAAACTCGCGTGCCTTCCGGTACGCCGGGGCGAACCGCCGGTTGAAGCCGACGGCCACGAACCGGCCGGCCTCGCGCTGGGCGGCGACCACCGCCTCGCACTCCACGACGGTGCTGGCGAGCGGCTTCTCGACGTAGACGTGCTTGCCGGCCCGCAGGGCCTCGATGGTGAGGCGGGCCTGGGCGTCTTCGCGCGTCGCGACCACGACGGCCTGGATTTCGGGGTCGGCCAGGAGATGGCGGTGGTCGGTCGTCGAGCACGGCACGGCGTACTTGGCCTGCATGGCGGCCAGGACGTCCGCGCGCAGGTCGCAGAGGGTCTTGAGGTGCATGTGCGGCGCCCGCGCCAGGTTCGGCAGGTGCTGCGACTGGGCGATGCCCCCTGCCCCGATGAGACCGAAGACGGCCTTGTTCATGAACAACTCCTTGCTTTACGCTCGCTGCCAGGTTCAACATTCTGCGCGGATTCTTGATGCCCTTTAGCGCGGTGGATCGGGAGACCCACCGCGCAGCACGTGCGCGCCAAGGCGGCGCAGCCAAGCGGGCCGATTAGTCCTTCGCGGCGCCGATACAGTAAAGGTTGCCGATGGCGCGGACGAAAATCCGGCCGCGCGAAATGGCGGGCGACGTGCGGCACGGTTCGCCGAGGGCGTTCTTCGAGACGACCTCGAACGTCGGCCCCGCCTTGACGACCATCGTCAGCCCATCGTCGTCCAGGAAGTACAGGTTCCCCGCCGCCGAGACGGGACTGGAGCTCACGTGCCTGGCAACCTGCTGCTGATACGCGTACCTGCCCGTCCTGGCCTCGATGCAACTCAGCATCCCGGAGTCGGAGATCACGTAGAACCACTTGTCGGCGGCGATCGGCGACGGCACGTACGACGGGTTTTTGCGCTCGTGCCACGCGACGTGCGTGCCCGTGACGTTGCCCTCGCCGTCGGGCCGGATGCCGAGGATGTGAAGGCTCGGGTAGCCGCCTGTCATGCAGAACAGGCCATCGGTGTACACCATCGAGGCTACGAACTGCTCCGTTGGCCCGTCGACGATCCAGAACTGCTTGCCGGTGCCGGGGTCGTACGAGGCGACGCACTTGGAGCCCGCCAGGACCATCTGTGTGCGGCCGCCGGCCTCGGTGACCAGCGGCGGGCAGTAGGACCGCGTGCGGTTCGGCCGGTCGACCCGCCAGCGCTCCTCGCCGGTGGCCTTGTCGAGGGCGACGATGAAAGCCTTGGCGTCCTGGTCGCCGTTCAAGATGACCATGTCCTTGAAGAGGGTCAGCGAACTGCAAAAGCCGTGCGCGGCGTTGAAATCGCCCGGCGAGCGGCGCCAAACCTCCTTGCCTTCCATGTCGTAGGCGACCATCTGGATCTTCGGCGATTCCAGGAACGAGACATAGACCAGCCGGCCGTCGGTCGCGGGGGTACTGGAGGCGTACGAGTTGAGTTCGTTCTTCCGCTCCAGGGGCGCCGCGAGGACGACGCGGTTCCACAGGACCTTGCCGTCGCGCCGGTCGACGGCCAGGAGCACCCGCTTCTTCTCGCTCTCCAGGCACGTGGTGACGAACACGCGGTCGCCCCAGACGATGGGCGACGAGTGCCCTTTGCCGGGGATCGGGACCTTCCACGCGATGTTCTCGCCGGCGCTCCAACGGATAGGCACGCCGGCCTCGGTGCTCGTGCCGTCGCCCCGCGGCCCGCGCCACGAGGGCCACTCTTCGGCGCGCGCAAGACCGGCCAAGACCACGATCATCGCGCCGAGTAACATCGTTCGCATCATGAAAGCGCGGCCTTCCTATGTGAGACGCACCTGTAGGGGCGCGGCACGCCGTGCCCCTGCGTGGGGCGGCATGGTCGCATACACCCCTATTTAGCGTCGGCGGGGGGCGATGGCATCGGAAAATTCGGGGCGGACGCTACCACGCGTAGCCGACCGACAGGCCGCCGTACAGGCGGTCCTTGAGCAGCCAGTCCACGAGGCTGTCGCGATAGTACACGAACGCGGTGAGGGCCAGACGGCCGTGCGTCGTCGGGAGTTTCAGGGCCGTCGAGAGGTCCCAGGTCGTCTCCAGGCCCCACTGGAGATAGGCCGGCCGCGTGTGACCCGTGAGTTGCCGGTTGTCGACGCCGACCAGGAACACAGGCGCGACGAAGATATCCTTGAGAATCGCATGGTCGGCCGTGCCCACCTGGGCCGGAGTGAAGACGTGGCTGATCTGGAACTCGATGCGGCCGCCAAGGTTGTCATCCATGTCGCGGTAATAGACCAGGTACGGGCTGAAGACGGGCGTCTGGGCGCCGAACCAGGCGGCGTCGTTGAAGCCGATGGCGGCATACCACTCGTGCGTGAAGGCGGCATCGCCGCAACGCTGGGGGAACGTCTCGGCGATCCACCCCACCTCCGCCGTGGCCGCCAGGGGCTTGATGTCATAGGACCAGTAGAGGGTGTAGTCGGCCTCGCGAAGGTCGCCGCCGCGGGGGTGCGGGTCCTTGGACCGGTGCGCGTCGAACCACTCCAGCCACAGGTCGGCGCCGAACCGGCCCCAGGACCCGGCGCTCCACTCGGGGTTGACGTCGAGCCGGTGGCCGGGCTGGGAGCCCTTCGTGCCGGTGTCGTCGGTGACGAGCGTGTAGTCGAGGAACAGGCTGAAGGGCTTTGCTTCGCCCTCGGGCGCCTCGACGAGGCCCGGTCGAGTCGCCCGCGTACTGCCGCCGATTCTCGCGCCCCCGCCACGAGGGCCGCCGCAGACGCCGCCCGGTCAGGCGGCGCCGCAGGGCCAGGCGGCCCACAGAACGATTATCGCGCCGAGCACAACAACCAGTGCCCGCCGCCGCTGGGTCGACATAGCCCTTTGCCCTCAAGAAGGACGGTGGCAGCATGATAAACCGTGCCGCGGGCACGTCAATGCAATTTGGGGCATGGTTCACAAGCCCCACGCACCGCGTGGGGATGAACCGGGTTGAGGCATCCCCCGGCGGTGCCGGAGGCTTACTGGGTGCTCATCCCGGCGGGGGTGAACCATGCCCAATCTGGGTCAAACCGGCGCTTGACAACACTGCCTTCATGTGCGATATAGAAGTAACGAAGCGCATCCAGTTACGGGCCTCTGTGCCCAAGGGGGACCGATGAGAAACCGCGTCTGCCTACGGCGCTCCCGCCGACCCGAGACCCTCGCCCTGACTGCTCTGGCGTTGGAGCCCCTCGAGGTCCGCCTGCTGCTGAGCGCCCCTTCCCTGCTTGCGGGCGTCCAACTCCAGGCCGACGGCCAGACTATCGCCGTCGATGGAGGCGAGTCGGTGCCGTACGTCGTCGACTGGACGAACGATGGGAAGAAGGACCTCCTGGTCGGGCAGTTCACCGAAGGCAATGTGCACCTGTTCAGCAACATCGGCACCGACAGCAGCCCGGTCCTCACCAGCAGCGGGCTTATCGAAAGCAGCGGCTCGCCCATCACCACAACATATGGCTGATGCCAGGGGTCCTGTCCACGTGGCGTGGACTTCGACGGCGATGGGGCGAAGGACCTGATCACCGGCGAGAACTACGGGTGCATCAGGTTCTACCGCAACACCGGGACCGACAGCAACCCGCAGTTCAGCGGTTATACGCTGCTTGAGGTCGGCGGCTCGGACTACTACTGCACCAACGGCTTCAGCATGCCGGAGGTCGTCGACTGGGACAACGACGGCGTCTTGGACGTCATCTGCGGCGACGGCGGCGACGACACCGGCGGCAGAGTCTACCTCCTGCACAACACGGGGTCGAACGCGGCGCCGGTGTTCCCCTCGGCCCAGGCGATTCCCAACGTCAACGTGGGGGCCTATGGCCGGGCCAGCCCGACGGTGGTCGACTGGAACGGCGACGGCGACAAGGACCTCCTGGTCGGCGAGACCTACGGCAAGGTCTATTATTACGAGAACACGGGCACTGACTCCAGTCCCTCGTTCACGTCCGGCCAGCCCCTGAAGGCCGGCGGCAGCACCCTCAGCGTCGGCTACTACGCCCGGCCGACGGTGGCGGATTGGAACAGCGACGGCACGCCCGACCTCCTGGTGGGTTCCTACGACGGCAAAGTCTGGTACTTCCAGGCGACCGTACCGCTGCCCACCGTCACCATCGCCGCCATCGACGGCAAGGCGTGGGAGCCGGGGCCCGACACGGGCCTCCTGCGTATCAGCCGCAGCGGCCCCACGGACACAGCGGTAACGGTGAACTTCAACCTGGGCGGCAACTCCGCACGAGGGCTCGACTATGTCTTGAAGGTCGGCGGCTCCCTGCTGCCGGGCTACACCGTGCCGATCCCCGCAGGGCAGACGTCGGTCGACATCGTCGTTGAGCCTGTGAATGACCCGACGGTGGAGCCCACCCAGCAAGCGGTTCTTTCTCTGGCCGTCGGGGCGGGATATGACCTCGGCACCTCCACCAGCGCCACCGTGACCATCACCGACAACACGCCGCTGGTCACTGTCACCGCTTCGGACCCGAAGGCCGCGGAAACCTTCCCCGGCAAGACGCCGAATCCGGGCGCTTTCACCCTGACGCGCACCGGCGGCACGCTGAGCGAGCCGCTGACAGTGCAATATAACCTGGCCGGCAGCACGGCCACGCCGGACAAGGACTATAGCGCCCTGCCCGCCACAATCGCGTTCGGGCCGAACGTCAAGTCGATTGCCCTGCCGGTCACGGTGACTGACGACGACGAGGCCGAGCCGGCCGAGAGCGTGATCTTCAACTTGATTCCGGGCTCGGGCTACAAACTGGCCGCCACGGGTCACCCGGCCACTGTCACGATCGCCGACGACGAGCCTGTGGTCTCGGTGACGGCCAGCGATGCGCTTGCCGCCGAGACGCTGCCGGGCCAGAAGGCCAACCAGGGGGCGTTCAGGATCACCCGCACCGGCGGCGACCTCGGCAAGCGACTCGTCGTAAACTTCAGCCTCGACGCCGGCACCGCCGCCGCCGGCCAGGACTACGCCGACATCGGGACCTCGATCACGATCCCGGCCATGGCCACCTCGGTCACGCTTCCCGTAGCGGTGCTCGACGACGACATCGCGGAGGACGCGGAGACAGTGGTCCTGGTGCTGGCGCCGGCCGCCAACTACGGCCTCGCGGCCACAGCGGCGAAGCGCAGCGCCACCGTCAAGATTGCCGACAACGAGCCGACCGTGACGGTGACGGCTTCCGACCCGAGGGCCGCCGAGACGCTGCCGGGCCAGAAGCCCGACGCGGGCGTTTTCACCTTCACCCGCACCGGCGGCGACTTGGGACAGGACCTTTTCGTCCAGTACACCCTCGGCGGCAGCGCGACCAACGGTAACGACTACGACGCGCTCGCCCTCGAGGCGACGATTCCGGCGGGCCTGAAGTCGATCAAGGTCGCGGTCACGCCGACGGACGACGACATCGCCGAGGGCACCGAAACGGTCGTCCTCGCCTTGTCGACCGCGTCGGGCAAGTACCACCTGGCAAAGCCGGCCGCCCAGCAGAGCGCCACGGTGAAGATTGCCGACAACGAGCCGACCGTCTGCATCCGGGCGACGGACCCGGCGGCGGCGGAGGTCGCCGCAGGAAAGCCCCCGAACCTGGGCGTCCTGACCGTGACGCGGACGGGGGGCGATCTGACGAAGCCGCTGACAGTGAAGTACAACCTCGCGGGGAGCACCGCCGACGGGGGCGTCGACTACGAGATGCTCGCGGGCGAAGTGACCATCCTCGCGGGGGCCAAGTCGGCCACCATCGTCGTCACGCCGAGGGCCGACGGCGTCGTCGAGAGCCCCAAGACGATCGTGGTCACGCTGGTCGCAGACGCCCTGGACCCGAAGTACCTGGTCCTGCCGACCCAACGCACCGCCAAGGTGACCATGACCGACACGGTGGCGTGAGGCTGGCGCACTTTAGTGTCGGATTATTGCGCGGTGGGTCTCCTGACCCACCGCGCTCCAGGCGTTGCCAAGCGC
>Ga0315289_10005558_pt1 | contig 18612 bp, 16 predicted proteins | sample YL17G11_40_MG_FD_203452 | JGI IMG/M metagenome (GOLD analysis project Ga0315289, IMG submission 203452) | Sediment microbial communities from Yellowstone Lake, YNP, Wyoming, USA - YL17G11_40 | ecosystem: Environmental > Aquatic > Freshwater > Lake > Sediment | place: USA: Wyoming | collected...
AGTTGGCCGTATTTCTGTACGAATACCAAGAAGGACCATCGGTTCTGTAGATCACATCTTTAGGATGAACATAGAACACTATTGGAGCATTGAATATTGAGTTAGTCTTGATTCCTACCTTTGCCCATCTGAGGCCAAAAATCCGTAAGTAGGCACCACCCAACGGAAAAGGCAGAAAGGGATTTACAGAAACAGGGATTTCAAGTAGGTTGCATTCTGCATGGTGATTGGAACAAGAGAAGAAAAAAGGCTTTGACAGTAGACGAATTCTGTGATTTCCGAACAATGGTGAGCAGACCATTGAAGAGTCGTAAATATAGTTGTTTTGTCTCAGGGCCATTCGACAATTTTCATTTGACCTGAAGAGCGGCGCTCGAAATCCGATCGGTTTAGAGCCGGCGACACTCTCGATTTCATTTGTAGCGTTCTTTATAGTAAGGCACTGCTCATCAAGACTTGAAATGGCCTCGTTTGCATGGTGCTTGAGACCGTGGCACGCTATCTCATGTCCACCGCCTTTTATTTCTTGAATCAGTTCCGGGAACGCTAATGCAACACTTGCCGGTACAAAAAAAGTGGCATGGACACCATGCGCCTGAAACAGTCTCAAAATGTCAGTTGTTCCCTTTTCAATATCAAGGTTGGGAGCTGACGGTGGCGGGGGATCCACGTCAACTGTCATGATGAAGAGTTTTTGCATTATTCTCACATGTTCTTGTTGTTGGTTTTTGCGTATCGCCTATTATCAGGGTCATATTCATCCAGATGGCCCCGAAGAAAACCGAAACACCAAGCGGTTTGTTTATACACATACTGTAATGGAAGCAGGAACGATTTTTTTTGGTGAGCCATTACGTAGACTCTTTGGGCCTGCAAAAACCCTGAGAAAAAGGCGACTGGCGGTGTCCTAGTCCAAACCTGAATGAGACCTTTGTGCTTGTGCGTTACATAATGGATCCCATAACCATACCAAAAGTACCTTCTCCACAGAACCCTCCACGTGGTGCCAGATTTGTGGTAAAATCTTGCTGCCGTGAAACTCTTTAACCACCCTTTCTTCATCATTCGAGCTCCAACATCTATGTCCTCTCCCGCACCAGAGATTGCCTTATCAAATCCTCCTGAATTCTTCAAAGGCTCCTTTCGACAGATTGAGCCGCCTATGCCCACGAGTTTTTGGCCCATACGACTTCTGCCACTGTGTTTCGACTCATACCGAAAAAGTGTCATATTCTCCAATTTCTCAGCTAAATTCTCTGCCTTGTAAGGCTCCCATTTTCCCCTTGCCTGCCAGACTCGTGGATTTCCTTCCATGAAACCTACTTGGACAGTAAGAAAGTCTTTGAATAGAACTATGTCGCCGTCGACCCAGACTAGGTACTTACCATGCGCATTTTCAACAATTGTCTGTCTAGACGTGCCCAACCCTTTGCCGCCAGTGCTAAATATCCTGTGCCTGAGTTTTGAAGATTCAAGTTTGCTGCGAATCAATGCAACCGTCTTATCAGTGCTGCCATCGTCGACAACGATTACCTCTATCTGATCCTTTGGATAATCCTGACTGATGATGCTATCCATGGCCTCGCTAATTGTTCTTTCGCAATTCCTAACAGGAATCCCAATAGTCACCAGAGGCTTTTCCATGTGGCCACCCCATCACGAGGCACATTTCGATAGAACTTTCATCGTGTTTCTAGTTACTACTCGCCAGTCATAATAACGTTCAACATGTTTGCGGGCCCTTCTTCCAATTTTCCCCTGCTCTTCAGGCTCGTTCAAGAGACGTAAGATTACACTGGCAAGTCTTCCAGAATCGTTCGGAGGAATAACGAACCCGTTTTCACCGTTTTCCACTATTTCTTGAACCCCGCCGATAGAGGTTGTAACCACCACCTTTCCAATCGCCATTGCCTCAAGGACTGTAGACGGACATTCGACTTGAGGCCACAACTTGAAGGGCAACGCTATGATAGAGGACTCTCGAAGATAGCGGATAATCTCTTCTTGGCTGAGGGTGCCGGTGACAAGTTCCAGATTCTGCATCGATGCGGCTTTTCTGATCCAATGGTTATCGGGCTTGGCACCCCGTGCCAAGATTACCAAACGACTTGATGGAAATCTCTTTCGAATTTCAGAGTATGCTGCTAGTAGAACATCAATTCCTCGAAATCTGGAAAGTGGCCCAAAATAGAGAATGCTAGAACCGTCGCATGATTCAGTGGATGGTCGAAAAACATCAACATCGACGCCTGAAGGTATGCAAGTGATCTTTTCCTGAGAGATACCAAAATCCACCAATTTGCCAGCCATGCGTTCACTCAAAGTAATTATGTGCTTTATTGAAGGAAGGCTGGCCCAGCCTCGTATCATCGCTTTGGGGAAATATGCGCTCACAAAATTGTTCCAGAACACGTGCAGTTGCAGAATGTCTTGCCAACTCAAGCTCTTAACATCGCTAAGTGTCAATGGTCCAGAATGCAAAGTCCATACAATATTGAAATTCGTTTTCTTCCCCAGGCGAGAGAAATAGAAGGAAGACCAAATGTCGCTACAATGCCAGTTGACTACACTTGGCTCTTCCTGATTCAGCAATTTCGCGAGCACATTTGCATCAAGAAAGAAACTCTTCTTCTTCACTCTTACAATCGGGACAGATCTAATCTCCTCGTTCTCCTCCTCTCCGCGCAGTCTGTCAGAAACTATCTCTACGTCAGTCCCAAGTTTCTTGATGCGGGTAGCCAGTTCAATAGCGTGCTTCCAAGGTTGAGCTACTATCGTGTGGCTGTGCAAACCTTCACAAACAACGATGATCTTTCGCATCTGAACCCTACTCTGTGTGAATCAAGACGAGTTCTTCTCGATTGCCGCTAGGGTCAGATCTCGAATTCTCTGTTGGTTCGCCTCGAAATCCTGCGATGAGTCTACGACATAGAATTGAAATCGTTCTCCCATTTGCAGGAACGTTTCCCTTTTTGCTTTGAGATCTTGCAACGAGAACCCACGCCTTTGGGCTGTCAAATCAGGAGGTGCATCAAGCAAGAAAGTCACTTGTGGTCTGGGCAAGGCTTCTGAGATTCTTCGGACGAATTCTTCTGAAGATGTCTTGCTAACGTCGAGATCCATAAGGAGATCATAGAAATATCTGTCTAGGACCACGATCTCTTTGATGACTAGATATGGTCTTATCTTGGCAGCCACTCTTATCTGAAAATCAACGAAAACAAAAAGTCGCCAGAATCTTCCAAGCTTCTCGGCAAGTTTTTTTGGAGCATACTCCAATGGGTCTGTGTAAACATTTTTCTTGGTCTCCTTCCAATAGCCGAGTAATTTTGCAAATATCAGGAAATAGAACGACAAGACCGGTCGAGATGCTCCCCACACATATTTGCAGGTATAGCCTTTGGTTTCTAAGTGGCTCAGTAGGGATTTTGCATGAGAAGTTTTTCCTGAACCGTCAACGCCGGTGAAACAGATCAAATGGCCTTTCTTCATCGGTTCAGCAACTCTCACTTTCTTGCTTCCACAATCTTTCGGTAGACTTGGATGTACTTCTTGACAACGTCGTTCCAGTTGTGGTCTTTCAATATTTTGGAACAGGCATCTTCCCCAAGCTTCTCACGTAATTCCTTGTCTCCGAGCAAAACAGAAATAGCTTTCCCAAGCTCCTCAACGTCCTTGGGTCGTACAAGATATCCTGTTTTCAGATGATCTATTATTTCAGTCGTGAAGGGATAATTGAAGGCAACAATGGTCTTCTTGAAGCCCATAGCTTCCATGACAGCAAGGCTCGCACCGACTTCGATCAAAGATGGAAAAACAGCCAAGTCACATCTGCTCATCTCATACATTAGTCTGTCATAAGGAACATGTCCCTCTAAGCTGACGTATCGAGACAATTTCAAATCGCTAGTCAATGCTTCAAGACTGGAGCGAAGAGGTCCTTTGCCGAATATCTTCAAATGAACATTGGGAAAATCCCTGACTACCCTTGGCATCGCTCGGATAAGATATTGTATCCCTTTTGAAGAATAGAGTCTACCACATGTGAAGATCGTAAGCCCGCTATCTTGCTCGGAATCGCTTCTTACCTCTCCAAAAGATCTTGCAGCAGACTGAATCTTGGCAAGATCTACTCCATTTTGGATTAGAGTTGCCTTGCCAACGTCCATCTTGCTGAAACGAACGTAGTCTTCAAACCCGGAAAAACCGCATGCGATGTAATGATCGGCATATCTGATTTCGATTCTCGTCATGGATTCGAATAGCGGGTAACCCACGCTGTAAAATAGCATATCGCCCAAACTTAGATCCCGAGCTCCAGAACTGAGTGCCGTCTGTAATCGTCTGCGCTGATGATCGTGAAACGACACTATCCAAGGTCTGCCAATTCTCTTTTTCAAGAGACCGATCACTGATCCAGAAGAATGTTGTGCATGGACGACGTCGAAACTTCCCAAGTTCTTCTTGAAGTAGTCCACATTTCTTAGCTGAAACCAGAGAACTCGCGGTGGGATATCAAGAAGAGGCAGACGACAAATCCACAGGTTTTTGCTTTCTTGTAAAAGAGTTGGTTGCCTAGCGAATCCGCAGAAGACTGTAACTTCAATTCCTTCAGACGAAAGCCCATGTGCCAAGTCGTATGTCTGCATATCTATTCCCCCAAAAGAATATGGAGGATAGGCAGCGGACACTAACGCCACTTTGACCAATTCAGATCAAACTTCTGGTGACGGGAACTCCAACGTAACTCGCAATGGAACCATGCATTTTGTCGCTAAACGTCTCTGACTGTTCTCTTTAGGAGACGTTTGTTCAATCTATATCTTCTCTCCAACTCAGTGTATTTGTCCATTGCTACCGACCAAAAACCATCATCATACACTACCTTACCATAAAACAGAGCATCTAAGGCTTGAAAATCAAAATGCTCGATTGATTTGATGAATTCGCTCTTCCTATAGTAACAACTTACCGCTATTCCGAGGTTTAAAGGTCTATCAGAATATCGAAAACGTACTTGCAAGTCATAGAGTCTTTGCATAATGGGAATTAGACTTTTCCTTGGAAGATTGTCGGAAATAACCGTTACGTCAACATCACTTCCAGGTAACCATTTTCCCTTAACTCTCGAACCCAACACCAAAACAGTATGGAGACCCGAATCCCGAATTCTCAGGAGCTTAACGTATTCATTGAGACCGCTTTCTATATCTCTATCATGCATATCGCATCCTAATCCTGAGGTAGCCCTATATTCTGGAGTTTTTTCAGACGAGGCATCTACCCTAAACAAGATTTCCTGAATTGCCCCTTCGATAGGCTCTCGCAGCTTCTTGCGGGGACCAGCCTTCATTATGACATGTTTTCTTACCTGGGATTCAATTCTCCCAATAATTCTCTTTTGGACAAGCTTCATCGCTCCATCTCCGACGAATTCGGAGCTTTCGTACTCTTTCAGATTGAAGAATTTCCTGAAGTGCAAGTACAAAAACTTGGGATCGTACTTGAAGAGTTTTCTTGCAGCGTAGACGCTTCGATTACATGCAAGCTTTGGGTCAAACTCCGGAATAGTCTCTCTCTCGATTCTCAGTGGAGGAGTCACTTCGATTAGTTTTAGTCTTTGCAGGATGTTGAGCTGTCTGAACAGCAAGTCAATCACGCACAGTCTTATCGCAACATCTGAGGGTCGGCGTTCGATATCCTTCGAATCCTTTTTCAGATAATAGCGCGCGCTTCGAGTTTTGAAGACAAGTCGGGCTGGATGCAATGATAGCACTGTGCAAGGGTTTCTTAGGATTCTTGAAAAGGTCAGATTCAGTTTGAACCCTCTATTCTTTGCATGTGACGGGTTTTCCCCCCAGAAACCTATCATATTTGGGATTCCGTCAAGAGGCAAAGCCGGCGGATAAAACATCAGGTTTCTGTAGTAAAATGGCTTATCTGTGACTGCTGAAGAGAAGTCGCAGGATATCCCGAGGGATTGCAGTGCTTCAAGGTGCGGAGGAGACCAACTCATGAACGGTGCTCTAAATGAGACTATTTTGTTTTCATGAAATATCTCTCGAAAGGCCGTAAATCCTTTCGCTTGAACTATCTTCTCCGGGCCTTGAGTGGATTCTTGGGTTTCCCTCTCAATCGAGACCTTGATGGCTGCGTCGTAGTCTGGGAGATCCGTAAACTCAACAATCAGGGGCCTTGCCGAATGGCTTGAGGAGTGGTATCCTATCTCATGCGATTGCAAGGCCTTCATTAGTTCAGAATTTTCTGGAACAGCTGAAGCTACACTTCCAGGAAGAAAGAATAACCCTCTGAGTTTGTATCTCCTAAGCCTTCTCAGGATTACCATAAGAATGAATTGCGTCCTCTCGTCCAAGACATCTTCATGTGGTCCTGGACCCTCAACGTCGAACGTTAAGAAAACCTGACGTCGCCTTTTTTCCATTTTTTCTCTCCTTCAGATTAATCCTCTCAGAACAAGCATCTGTTCTTCCAATAGGGCTCTGTCTTCCGGTTGTGACCAAACGACAAATCTCTTCTTTGATAAACTCGAGAAAATCGCGTACGCCAGAATGAGGTAGTTCAGCATGACCTCCAAGAGATAAGGTCCTATCTTTGGAAACAATAGTATCAGCAGACCTGCAGCTACGAATGGCGTCTTCAAAACGATATAGACCGTGGTAACTGCGAAAAGGAGAAACATAATCGGTGAAACCAAATACATAAAAACGTTCTTTGCAACGACTGGTTTCGCAATCCTAATGTTGCCCCTAAGCAAAAGGCCAGAATATTTCTTAAGCAGTCTAACAAGCTGATTGGCTCTTCGTGCCTTCAACGCGAATCTTCCTTTCCAAGTCAATGGAAACGTCGTGAAAAACTCGGCCTCTTCGACCATGATAGTTCTATACCCTTTTTCCAATAGGCGTATCACTGTTCCACAGTCATCTGACCCAGTGAAGTATGGATCAAATGAGTCCAACACCTCTTTCTTATAGGCGCTAAATCCACCCTCAAAAAGCATTGTGGATGAACTCTTCGATTCACCCGACTTCACCAAATTCATCGACTCAAGGTACATATCTTCACTTTTGGTCACCGAAGAGGCTTCCCGATTGAGCAATCTCTTAGGTCCTGATATTGCGCCAACTTCAGGATCAGCCAAGTAAGGAAGAGACTTGGTCAGAATGTCAGGTGGCCAAAAACAGTCTGCATCAGATACTATAACAACGTCTCCAATGCAGCTTCCCAATGACGCATTTAATGCTGAAGATTTTCCTTTCCGTTCATTCTCAACAATCACAGTTATCTTCATGTCTTGTATATTCTTCGCAAACTCACGGATTTTTTCAAGAGTTGAATCAGTAGACAAGCTGTCTACAAAAACCATTTGTGTCAGACTTCTTGGATAATCCAGCTTGACTAGGTTTCTAAGCTTGTAGCAGATTACTTGGCTTTCATTGTATGTCGGCACCACAATTGACACTTTAGGTTTGTAATCTCTGCTTGTCTTTATCTTCCAAGGTTTCTTGGCATCACGCCGCGTCGATATGTAGCTTAGGCCTAAAACCCCAAAGGAAAAGAACGCAAACAATGCCCAAAGTGTGAGAGCAATTATCATAAGTCCCACTTGCAGACCTAAGCATGTTTGACTTCTAGTGATGAAAGAGACGATGTCTGAAACGAGACGGAGAAAACTGGTAGATGACTTCTCATTTTTGCACTTTGCTCTTAGAAGAGACCGCTGCTTCAAGGGCATAGTATGTCAATATCATGTCGGCTCCTGCTCTCTTGATAGAGTTCAAGGTCTCCATGAGCAAAACGCGTTCGTTCAGGTAGCCGCTTTCGCTCGGCGCCTTTATCATGACGTATTCGCCGCTCACCTGATACGCTGCAATTGGAATATTGGGATATCTTTGGTGAGTCAGCAGAATCAAGTCAAGGTTTGTCAGTGCTGGCTTCACAATGATTACGTCTGCCCCTTCGCTAATGTCTAAGTCGACTTTGGCCATGAACATCTTCTGATTAATTATGTCCGTTCTGAATTTGCTTGAATCTATCCCTTTCCTAGGAGCTTTTGAAAGGCTAACAGTGTGGAAGAAGGGCTCGAAAAGGCAGCTGTCCGTCTTGATATAAGACATTATAGACACGTCCTCGAACCCTGCCCCATCCAAAGCTGATCTCATATGGCGAACTTGTCCGTCGATCATCGCTGCAGGCGCAACCACATCAGCCCCTGCTTCGGCATGCACGACAGAAATCTTTCCCAGCATCTCTGCGGTCTTCTCGTTCAAAACCTTCCCTCTATGCGCGTAGACGCACGATTCTTCAGCAGTATAGTCGCAAAGGCACACATTGGATATTAGCAGCAGCTCATCACCGAACTCTTTCTTCAGCTTCTTGAAAACCGTCGCGTGAAAACCGTTCCTCCGGAGACCAACTGAGCCATCAGCAGCCTTATTCTTGATTAAACCAAAAATCATGACAGCAGGGATCCCCAGATCAACCACCTTGCTGCATACGTCGCTGCAATCCTGCAAAGAATAGTACCTCTGACCCTTCATCGAAGGTATCTCAAACTTCTTCCCATCCTCCCTCACGAAAATAGGATATATCAAATCACTCGGCGTCAATTCAAACGGTCTGACCAGACGAATCATCTGTCTAGACCTTTTCAGCCTAGTCGTCAAACGCATTTCTGAAACCTCAACTGCAAACTGTCCCTTTCTGTCGATATTAACTTTATGAATACTACTTCACCGAAACCACAGTATGAGTGTCTAGGGACTTCTCGATACACTCAAGAAGCCTGACGGTCTTCCTTCCATCCTGAGGAGTCACTGGTGAAGGTGACGCAGCTTTCAGGCTTTCGATGAAAGCTGCAATCAGATAATAGTGTCCAACAAAGTAGCCTAAGGATTTCTTTCCTGTAAATCGTTTAAAGGTTCTCTTGACTTCAGAAGTAAGGCTACTGTGGGCAATTCCGGCCTTTTCCACCAGAGTCTCATAACCTTCACTAGCCCGTGGAGGTGGAGCTACCATAAACGCACGCTTTCCATCAGTACAGTTGATCTCATAGATCTTTTCGGATTGCCCAGTCAACCATGAAACTTCCATGATCCCGTAGGATCGGCTAGGCGTCTTCAGAAGCACTGAAAATTCATCAAAAACTGGATACCGCACCTTGTTGCCTGCGGCATAGACTTCCGTGACGTCTCCCAATATGTGCAACTGGACGTAAGCCGGATGACATCCCACCTCCCAGAGTATCCCCTTCTCCGTGGAACTCGTATTCCACGCTGGCACCGAGTAGAGATCTGGGTTTTCCCTCACTGACGTTCTGAAAGAGACCACGCTGTAATATCCTGCATCAATCTGTCGCCTGGCTTCTGCAATTGCGGGAAAGAAAATTTGATTGTGGCAAACACACAGACTGATTCGATGCTTCTCGACCGCATGTATTATCCTGTCACATTCAACAGTGCTGAGAGCCATCGGCTTCTCCAACAGAACATTATGACCAGACTCAGCAGAATCGCAAGCTATCTCAGCGTGCGCCGAAGGAGGAGTACAAATGTCAACAAAATCAAGGTTCTTCATACTCAGAAGATCCGAATGACTCTTAAAGACCTTGTCAATGTGAAACCTGCCAGCAAACGCTGCTGCCCGTGCAACATCCACATCTGAAACCGCCACCACTTGCGCACCCTCAAGATTCCGATAAATCGCCAAATGGTCAGAAGCGATACGCCCACAACCTATAATCCCAATCTTCATGATCAAACCTCTAACAAAAAACTGTTTCAAGCTCCTGAGTATTCCCGCTCTTAGCCGACACATATGCCTTCTCAAAAACCTCAATCACATGCCTAGCGCGTTCACCCGTCGCGACACTCGGCTCCCTATCCTTAATGACACAATCCACGAACTCCAAGATATCGGCAACTATGTGGGCACCCCAAGGAGCCGCAAGAGCATAAGGTGTCTTGAACAAAGGAGGAGTCCAGTCAATCCACCCCTTTGTTCGAGATCTCGAAGACTTCGTATACTTCTGAATCACGCGAATGACGTTGTACATAGCGACCTCGGTCCCTGCTTGCTGCGTGGAACGAAACGCTTCCAGCGGAATTCGTATTACCCCGTCAGTCCCGTAGATTGCGCAGTCCGTCATTACTCCTCTTGTGCAGAAGTTGGAAATGGCACTCACAAATCTTGAGTCTCCAAAATCCATAAGAATCATCGTTGAATCATCCATTTCATTATCAATGCGCTTTCCCCTCCAATAGCGCGTCGGAATGGCAATGTCTGAAAGCGCCGTGACTCTCCGCACTGACCCTAACATCCAACAGAAGGTCGTCACTGAGTAGACTAGTAGCGAGTACAACGGGCCTCCACCTGGCTTATAGTACCATGAAGGATCAGTCCTTTCACGTATGTGACCCTCATTAGCTGCCAAGATTCGGCCCCACAAGGGCTTTCCTATCAAGCCGCCGTCCAGCATCTTCTTTGCCATTCTGAAACTTGGGTTATGCATTTGTCCTGGCGAAGCAACTAGCTTTACGCCGTGTTTCTTGACTGTTGATAATAGCTTGTTAGCTTCATCAAGGGTTGTTGTCATCGTTTTCTGCACATACACGTGCTTGCCCCTTGTTGCTGCGGCCATTGCTACGGGGTAGTGCAAGTTTATGGGCGTGAAGATCGCAGCCGCGTTGATATCTGATTTTTCAAGCATTTCTGCATAGTCCACGTACATCTCTCTGGCTCCGAAAGCCTTCATAGTTGCTTTAGCTCGACTTTCGACATTGTCGCAAACCGCGACAAGTTCAATTCCCCTTCTAACCATTTCAGGTTGGACTAGGTTGGGCATTACGTCTCGGGTAGCAGCAATGCCGCAGCCTACTACTCCAATTCTGACTTTCTCCACGAATCAAACACCATCTGCAAAACCATGCGCGCTTTTCCTCATCTATTGAGTCTCCAGTCGACCGTAACTATCATCCCTCAGTATCATTTAAGGGGTCAAATTCAATACACTGCAAGTATTTCTCCAAAGAACAGGCTGCGATACCTGCCGGAGTAGTGACAAAAGATCTCCTCGACTTTTGCAGCTATTACACGGACAAGGTGCCTCAGCAGATTGGATCTTGGGAAAAGATCGAACCCGTAAACGACTCGACATTCATAATGCAGCTTGCATTGTCCTATTACGGGCGTCCTGACGAATCTTGATTTAAGCAGGTCGAGCTTGCACTCCGAAAGTTTGTCATGTTCTCTTCCGGAGACCTCACCACAATAGCGGACAACACCCGTCATCGCTTCTGTAGGTACATTCACAGTGAATTCCTCACTTTCCCTGATAAACTCATGCGTATAGCTTGAACTTCTTATAGACACTACGAAAACTGGCTTGCCCCAAAACATGCCAATGAGCCCCCAGCCTATGGTCATCACGTTGTTCTTCCCTTGCTTGCTAGTGCTAACCAGCAACAATCCGGGATCTTCTAGTCTCATTATGGTTTCAGCGAGATGTTTCTCGAAATCGGCATCCACAGTTCAAAACCAACGTCTACGTCTTAAATCGCTTTTGATAGGCTGCAGGAGTGCAAACCTTCGCTTCATTTTCTCCATTAGTTCCTCAAAACTCAGACAGTGACTACTTCTGACCCTTCACAGGTTTCCTGAGTGGCATACAGGTTCCTGCGGCATCAAACCTATCTTGTTGCCGAAGTATCTCTTTGGCATTTTCCGCGATATGACGGACATCCTCAGGGGAAAACTCAGGGGTTTTAAGGTAACTGTCACTCTCACGCATTAACAACTTCGACGGGTCAAAATCCTTTGTCAGCCATCCGTTCTTCTTCGCATCTTCATACAGCCGTGAGCCACGAAAGGGTTGACACGTGTACAGACGCACTCTATCAAGCTTGCTGTCTGCTGCAAACTTGACGGTGTCTGCCATTGTCTCTTTTGTTTCTCCAGGCACGCCCACCATAAAGAAGCCACCAGATATGATGTCGAGATCTTTGCATATTTCAACAAACTCTTTGACGCGACTCAATCTTATTTCTTTCCCGATTATATTCTTGGCAATTGCTTCATTTCCGCTTTCAATCGCAACATACATTTCATTGAATCCTGCTTTCTTCATCCATGCCATGACTTCTCTGTCTATTGACGGGAAGTATAGTCCGCTGTCAGCCGTGAGAGTAAGGTCCAAACCACGTTCAACAATGCCTTTGCAGATTTCTACAGTTCTTTTCTTTGAGACAGTGAAATTGTCATCAACAATTCCGAAGTGTCTTACCTTGTATTTGTCGTACAGCATGACCATCTCGGACAATACATTTTCTGCTGATCGTGCTCTGTACGTACGTCCTCCCCACACATTTCTGACTGCACAGAAATAGCAGTTCAGAGGGCACCCTCTGCTTGTCAGTATTCTTGCTGAAATTCGGGATGTCCTTTTCACCGTTTCATCTAGTGCTCGTCGCCCGAAAACATTACTAATCACGCGAGCAAGCAAAAATGTTGGTCCTCGAGCCTTCAGGTAAAATCTTGCCTGATCGCTCATTTTCCACTGTTTATTGTAGTTTTCAAAAGGTACAAAGTCTCTTCTTGGAAAAGGGAGACTGTCCAAGTCTTTGATCAGAGCTCGCGGATTGTTCTGAACGATTTTTCCGTTCTTTCGATAAACGATGCCGTCTATGCTTTCAAGATTCGTGCACTTCTTGTCGAGCAACTCCTGAAATGTGCGTTCTCCCTCACCGAACACGGCGATGTCAATGTTCTTATTCTCATCTGGAGGTTCTTGGGGATAACAGCTTACTGCGCATCCCCCTATCACCGTGATGATTTCTTTGTCAATACTCTTGACGAGATCGAATATGGAGTAGACTGGATTAATCTGAGTGTCAAAGAGAGAAGTCACTCCGACCAAATCAGGTTTCAACTTGGTTATTTTGTTCCTTATCTGCTTCAATGAGGCCCCTATGTGGACCATGCCATTAGGCAAAATCTGGAAGCTGCCAAGGAAGGTGCTCCTGCAATCAAGGATTTGGACGTCGTGACCGACTGCAGCAGTGGCAAGGTACTCTAAGCTGAGCGGTTCTCTCGGAGCTAAATCCGTCTGCTCGTTTAAGGGCATGACCCAGAAAGGATTGATAAGTAGTGCTCTCATTCTCTCGCCTTCTCATAACTCTTCTAACTCGCGCTTGCGTAGCGCTGTTGTGCGTGTGCTATCTTCATATAGAGATTGTAGAAGGGTCCAAGATATCTGTTATGGCATTTAATGAATGAGTACGTCTTTTCCAGCTTGCATCCGCGCTTCTGTTTTATCCTGTCTGAACTGATGCTGTAGTGAACTCTCTTGATTCCTTCCTCAATGGCCATTCTTATCGTCGCATAGTAGACTACGTTGAAGTAACTGAAGTCTGTGCTCATCTGGGTGTCATAATCGAAACCGCACAGGTGAACGTCAAGAGTGTCTTTTTGCTGTAGAGAAAGGGAAAACCCCACTATCTTGCCATTTCTGCTGGCAACAAGTACTCTCGTTTTCTCTTTGGCATATTCGCTCAATCCTTTGAAGAAGGAGGCGTTGCGTGGGCTTCCTAGTCCTTTATTGTATTTTGAGAAAAGATTGGAGTGCAAATTCGCCAGTGCTGTTGCGAGACTCCCGAATTCGTTTTCTTCTGCTATAGTCACTCCGCTTTCTCTGCATTTCTTGATTTCCCTTCTGACAGTTGTTCTGATTTTGTGTGATTCTAGGCTTCTCAGGTAGTCCTCGAAATTTGACCACTTTACATCAAGAGAAAAAGTGCTCACAGAAGGAAATTTGACGTAGCCGAAATCTTGGAGGTTCTCCATTAAAAGGTCCTCGAATTCCGAAACGTGGGGAAAGGAGCTGAATGAGATCCTTTCTTTCCTGCAAATGCCGTCTACTCCCTCGCACACTTTATCTAGAATAACCTTTTTCGCGATATCGTCTCCGATTAGGATCTTGCTATGATAGGAACTCGGTGGAGAGCAAACTAGCATGCGGTTTGGGTGGAAGCCGAAGTGGCCAGCTATATTCACTATTCTCTTTGAGAATGGCGAGTTGTTTTTCAAGGCAGATACCTTAGTTCCTGGATCGATGTGGCAGGGTGCAGCAGCGATCATTCTGTCTCCATCATACGCGGCTAGATAGACTGGCACAACATTGAAAGGTCTTGATATCTCCAGAGTCTTGAAGTACCCGTAAGTGAAAAAACCGTCATCTGCAATAGAATCTATTGCTTCTTTGCCTATCTTATCGATAGTCTTTGAAACTCTGACTTCCAGTCTTATTACCACTGCAACTCACCCTACTAATATGCAGAGGTTAACACAACGATGATGCTATTTGATGAGGCAAAACAAAACTTGCGTCGGATTGTTCTGACAGATAACTAAGGATTTTTTCCAATAGGTGGCTTCGGTTGGCTGTTCCGATTATGTGTTCATGAAAGTTCAAATTGAAATACGCCTTAGAGCTTTCGTAGTGCCTTACAAGGATCCTGTGTGCTTCCTCCAAGGAACTTTCGGGAGAATTCTTTTGAGCTTGTGGAAATGGATAGATACAATATATGTCCATTGGCGAGAGGAGAGGTATTTCTAATATCGAGTCCTTTCGGAACGGTGTTCTTCTTTGAAAAAACCGCTTAAACGCATAGATGGCTTCTCCCAACATCCATTCTAGGTAGGATGAACGTCCGAAATCCACGCGTGACTTGGTTGTCCAGAAGGGAACGTACTCGTTACTTGACCAAACATAGTTCCTGCGTCTCAAGACGTCATAACTCTTTTCATTTGTCGCAAGCCAAGGGGCTCTTATTCCCATAGGTTTTTCTCCAGTGATACGTTGCAAGATTTGCTCTGTTCTCGAGAGTAGATCTTCCAGTTCGGTCATTGACGTTTTCAAGAAATTCTCATGCGCATACCCATGAGATGCTATTTCATGCCCTTCATTGTGCAGCTTTGCTATCAGCTTTGGAAATTTGTCTGCCACTACACCGCATGTATTGAAGACAGCTTTAGCCTTGAATTGATCCAGAACTTCACTTATGTTCTCTATTGTTTCTTCTAGATCGAACTTGTCTTCATTTTTCCAGAGAAAAGGAGCCTCCAGATCAAAAAAAATCGTAACGAGTTTCATGGGCATCTCCCAAAAATACGCTCAGCTTCCTTCTTCAGTTTCTCTTTGTGTTGATAGGTGTTCTTTGCGCATGCTGCGCATTTGGGTTCTCCGTTCTCCTTCTTCTTTCGCAGCCGAATTGATGCGAGATCAGATGCTTCACAGCTATGTTAAATTCATATCTGTTCGTGCACCCAGGGCACTCCATCATATACATTCTTTCCGCAAGTTTTCTGTGCTTTTTTGATCCCACGATTTCCCGCAGTTTGTTCTCGCGGATATTGCCTATTGGATCCATCGCGTAACAACCAAGGTAGACTTCGCCGTGAGAACCCAAGTAAACCATTCTGTATCCGTGAACACAGTGAAAATCGTACCGGTTATCGCCTTTCAAGTAGTTTCTGGCAAATTCCAACATGTGTTCGCAGCTTGAGATAAGCTGGGGATACTTTCTGCAAGTTTCAACAAGATAGTCTATGGTCTCATCTATTTTTTCTTTGTCTTTTACCATCAGCTTGGATAAAGGTATTCCTCTAAATATGTCCAGATTAGGATCTAACAGGTTGAAAAGCCAATGGGCATCAAGACTTCTCGCAAGCTCAACCAATTTGGGGATCTCTTCAACGTTCTGGTTTAACAACAACGTAGTTATAATGGTGACTGGAACGGTGACGTCCATTTCTCTTTTAAGTCTTTGAACGGCTTCGATTCCTTCGATGGCTCTGGCATAGCCATCGGGAACACCTCTAATCTCATCGTCAACATCACTAACACCATCGATTGAAACAGTGATATGTGTGATTCCGTTTTTCAATAGTTCCTCTGCCTTGTCTCTGAGGAGAAGACCATTGGTCACAATGATTATGTTTTCCATTTTGAGTACGCTGGCTTCCTTCACCAAAATACCGATGTCTCTTCTGAGCAGTGGTTCTCCGCCGATAAACACTACGTTCTTGAATCCAATGTCCTTCAACTGCCGTAGTGCATTCTTTATCTCCTCAGTTGTCAGTTCATCTTTTGCTTTGTTCTTCCAAGCATTACAGGTTTGGCATCTGCTGTTACAGCTTCCAGTGACTCTGATGTCTGCCCACTCTGGACTTAAGGAGGCAAATCTTAAGAGTCTCCTGCTACCCAGACGGAACAGGATTAGACTTAGCCTCTCTTTGAATCTGATGTTCACTCGGTCATCACTTGTCTCAGTCTGCATAAGTGCGAGAGTTCCTCGTCAACTTCGACCAGTCAAAACGATGCCTGCTTTAATATGTGTTAAGGTTGACAATTCAAAACTTATTATTGACTGTACCCATGAATCTGGCCAAAGCTGTAGCTTGCTAGCTGAACGAAATGTAACATCTTTTTTTCCACGTCTTTCAGTGAAGTCAGAAACAGTAAACGTCTGGCAAGAAAGTAAGAGACCAGTACTATATCCTTCATGCTTTCTTTATTGAATCCATTGATGAGTTTCATGTGCGTTAGCTGTGATCCCCATCTGAATTGCTGTCTTACCACACCTCTGAGGTTCCATGGAAAGATGTGACAAGCCTTGATAGAAGGATTGAAAAACAGATTCCGTTTCATCCGAGCAAGTCTCCAAACGAGTTCCAAATTCGATCCGCCTAGTTCATAATAAAAACCACGATGAACAAGAGATGCTTTCTTGTAAGCGCAGTTTGAGCCGAAGATCATTCCGTTTAAGGAGCCGAACTCGACCTTTTTTATTTCCTTAGGGTAGGATTGGTCTTCTACAAAAAGTTCTCCAGTCAACCTCTGAATTTTGTTTTGATCATGGGAACACGCGAAAACGGGTCCTCCTACTCCATCAGCGTCAGGGTTTTGCACAAAGAAATCGTGGATTTCTTTTAGCCAATCGCTTTCAACTATGCAGTCCGAGTCTGTGAAGCAAACAATTTCTCCTTCTGCCATTTTCATGCCAAGGTTTCTTGGAGGTCCTATGCCTTTCCTAGAGCAATGATGCACCTTTACAGGATATTTTCTTGCTATCTGAACTGTGTCATCAGAACTGCCATTGTCAATTACTAAAACTTCAAACAAGTCCGCTGGGAATTCATTCAAAAAAATGGACGAAAGCGTATGTGAAATCGTTGATGCACTATTCAGAGCTGGAATGACCACAGAAAGCAATTCCGAAGACCTTCAAGTCACATTGAAAAAGCCGAAGTTCAATTTAAGCATGTCTGGAGAGCAAGGAAAAACGTGAAAACCAATATTATGAATGTCGAACTGTTTGCTGACAGAGTTTTATAAGGTTTTTGAGCCCATCTTCAAGAGAGACCTCTGGTTCGAATCCTAAGATTTTGTTTGCTTTGCTGATGTCAGCGCAACTCTCATATATGTCATGAGGTCTCTTTGCCTCATATTTTGGTTCAACTCTGCTTTTGCCAATAATTTTCTCTATGATCTTGAGAAGTTTATTGATTGTCACAGAAGAGCCTGTTGCGACATTAAAAACCTCTCCGGCACAGTTCTTTTCCATAGTGAGAATGTTAGCTTGAACAGCGTCCTTGATGTTTATGAAGTCTCTTGTTTGCTTACCGTCCCCGTAAATTATGGGTCGCTTTTTTTTAGTCAAAGTATTTATGAAGGCTGTTATGACTGCTGTGTATGGGCCCGAGGCTTGTCTGGAGCCATAAATGTTGAAATAGCGTAGACAAACTGTTTCCAAGCCATAGACCTGATAGTAGGCTCTTGCATAGTGTTCCGTTGTCAGCTTGGAAATGGCGTACGGCGAGTTTAGATGCATGGCTGAGTCTTCACTGGTTGGCAAAGTCTTCGTGTCTCCATAAACGGCTGCCGAAGAAGCAAGAACAAGACGCTTTACTTTGGCTCGCCGTGAAGCCTCGAGAAGATTTAAAGTGCCATTTACATTGACGTCATTTGTAAGCAAGGGATCGTCTATCGATTCTGGAACACCTACCAAAGCGGCTTCATGAAACACCACTTCGACATTTTTCAGTGCTTCCTTGATTGTTTCAGGGTCTCGAATGTCTCCTTTAATAAAGTGAAAATCACTTTTTCCAACATGAGCGCTTATATTCTTCAAGCTTCCGGTGCTGAGGTTGTCAACAACAGTGACTTCGAAATGCTTCTCCAGAAGTTTGTCGACAATATGGCTCCCGATGAAGCCTGCGCCACCGGTTACAAGAGCACGTAAGTATTTTGGTGTCAAGATTCCAGTTCCTTTTGTGTAGAAATGAAGTGATGAAGGATATGTGGTTCACAATTTTTGCGCATACATGCGGATATACTTTAGATCGTGAGAACATGAAGGCAAACCTGAGTGAGCTCTTGCATTCAGGAACTTGAAACAGACTTTACAGGTTGCCCTAAACTGTTTTTCCTCTCTTTTTCCTGTAAATGATCAAGAAAAGCACCGCGCATGTAATTACGACGCCAGCTACAATGCCGACTATCAGCATCAAAGCGTTCCAGACAGAACCATTGATCAT